>Ga0182021_10008210_pt1 | contig 12372 bp, 11 predicted proteins | sample 612E3MmetaG_FD_120493 | JGI IMG/M metagenome (GOLD analysis project Ga0182021, IMG submission 120493) | Permafrost microbial communities from Stordalen Mire, Sweden - 612E3M metaG (Illumina Assembly) | ecosystem: Environmental > Terrestrial > Soil > Wetlands > Permafrost | place: Sweden...
CCGCCAGTATCGCTTGCGTGAGAAGTGGGATGCGGCGCGCACCTTTGTACTGGGTTCGCTGAGCGGGGCAGAACAGCGCGTGGTGGAGCTGTTGGCGCGTGAGGGATTGACTGATGCCGAGATTGCGGCGCGCTTGTCGATTTCACCGCGCACGGTGGAGCGGCATTTGGGCGAGATTTACCTGAAGGCCGCAGCCCATTGGGACCTGCAAGGTGTCAATCGGGCGCAGTTGATCACGCTGATTCATCTGTACTATTCGATGACGCCCACTTCGCGGACGCCGACTTCGCGGACGCCGACTTCGCGGACGCCGGTCTCGCGGGCAAAGTAACAACTGGCGGCAAAATTGGGTGTTTCTACGCATGACAACGGGTGCGCGATGTGCTAGACTGGCAATCATGGCGCAGACGCGGGTAAGAAGGATGTAAGAAGGATGTAAGAAGGATCTAAGAAGGACGCAAGGAGGATGTATGGACGAACGAGTTTTGATGACGGCGTTGGCCGGGTTGTTGCATGACGTGGGTAAGATCGAGCAGCGAGCGCGCACGGACCCGTGGAATCCGGCACCGGGAATTGAACGCGAAGGCCAGCCGGTACACGCTACGTGGACGGCCTATTTTGCTCAGCAATACCTGCCGGATCGATTCAAAGCCGTGGGACTACAGGCGGCTTACCATCATCAGCCGGGAAAATCGCCCACTCAAGACCACTGGTTGAGCGAAGTCGTAGAACTCGCCGACAAGCTTAGTGCGGGTGAACGCGCCGACTTGCCGGACAAGAGCCAGAGGCCACCCCAGCAACTGGTAACCATTTTCGATCGGTTGAGCTTGTCACGCGACGCACGGCAGAGTGACTGGCATTATCTGCCACTCAAGTCGTTGGCGTTAGCCGACAACGTGATATTTCCATCTGACGCCTTGTCTAAAGATGGCCAGGGGCAAGCCTATCAAGATCTGTGCGAAACACTGCGGAGCGCGGCCAGGCAGGATTCTGCCGACGATGAAACTTACCTGGAGAATCTACTGGCAGCCATGCAGCGCACCACGTGGTGCGTTCCCTCGGCCTATTACCATTCCATTCCTGATGTGTCATTGTATGACCATTCACGCATGACCGCTGCGCTGGCCGTCTGCCTGACAGAACTTGGCGCTGGCGAAGTGACTGAACTACTTGAAGCGGTCAAGCGCGCCTTTCAGGATCAGAAATCGAGCGCTGACTTGCCCGCGCTGCAGAAGAATGTGGCGGTGCTCATCGGCGGCGACATTTCCGGCGTGCAGAGTTTCATTTACACCCTGTCCGCGAAAGGCGCTGCCAAGACCTTGCGCGGGCGATCGTTCTACTTGCAACTGCTGAATGAGGCTGTGCTGCGCTATGTCCTGCGGGAACTGGGACTACCCTCAGCCAATGTGATCTACTCGGGCGGCGGGCACTTCTACTTGCTCGCGCCGCCGAGCGCTGCGCAACGCCTGGCCGCCATCCAGCAACAGATCGATCGCGTGTTGGTCAAGCACCACGGCACGGCGTTGTATTTGGCCATGGAATCTGTGGCGGTGCCGGCCAGCGGCTTGAAACTGGGAGCATTCCCGGCGATCTGGGATGACATCCATCTCAAACTAGGACGCGCCAAGCAGCGCCGTTACCTCGATCTGGGCGTCGATCTGTACAGCCAGGTCTTCCAACCGCAGCCGCACGGCGGCAACCAGGAAAAGACGTGCTCGGTGTGTGGTGAGGAGCGAGAGTCGGTCACCCAATGGGACGAAGAAAAGGAGGCCCGGATCTGCGCGCTGTGTCGATCAATGGTAACAGACATCGGTCAAAAACTGCCGGGCAAGATCTATGTAGCGCTGGGATTATTGCCACCAGGCGATTCTGAGGTCGGCACCGTTGCGGATGTCTTGCATGAGTTCGGTTTGGTGTTTAATCTGATCGATGGCGCTGAAAGCCGCGTTGAGTTTTCTGAGAAACCGCAACGTGCCGTGATCTGGGCGCTGGATGATGTTCAACGCTGGCCCGTTATCGCAGATGTGCCGACGGCTCGTGTCATCCGATATGCCGTCAGTCTAACGCCGGCAGTCAAGGATCGAGCCGAAGCAGACGAGATCAACGGACGGTTGAAATCAGAGGATGGTGACGAGCTGGCCCGCGTTGGTCAGCCGAAAACCTTCAATCACTTGCAGGCGCAAGCCACCGGCATTCCACGTTTGGGCGTGCTACGTATGGATGTTGATCAACTGGGCGACCTGTTCAGCTATGGCTTTGGAGAGGGAGAAAAGAGCCTGGCAACGCTGGCCCGTATCTCAACGCTGAGTTTTCAGTTGTCGCTGTTCTTCGAAGGCTGGATTAAACGGCTGTGCGAACAATTGAATGCCGAACAAAAACGCGAGTTGATCTACGCGGTCTATGCCGGTGGAGATGACGTGTTTCTCATTGGACCGTGGGATCAAATGCCGCGGCTGGCACAGACCATCGCCAGCGAACTGAGCCGCTATGCCAGCGGCAATCCCGACGTGCATCTCAGCGGCGGCATGGCCTTTGTACACGGCAAATATCCAGTGTATCAAGCCGCCGAAGATGCAAAAGAGGCGCTGGAGCAAGCCAAGCACATTGATGCGTCCAAAAATGCCTTCAGTTTCCTGGGACGCGCCTGGAAGTGGAGCGAGTTCAAGCGTGTCGCTGAGAAGCAACAACGCTTGCTGAAAATTGTCGGCAATCCAGATAAGGTTGAAGGCGGCCTGAATGGTTCGCAAGCGATTTTGCAAACGCTGCGACAACTGTCGGAGGATGAGGCAGACACAGCCAAGCGCTTGAAGGGGCGTCCCGTCTGGGGGCCGTGGATGTGGCATGGCGCTTATCAGTTGACGCGCATGGCGGAACGTGAAGGCAAGAAAAATGCCGTATTGCAGCGTGAATTGCTGGCAGTCCGTGATGAACTGAGTGCTAACAATTACAGCGATATTGCCCAGTGGGGCGCGGCGGCGCGATGGGCACAACTCTGGTTGCGTGATACAGCAAAAGAATAGCTTGACCTATCAGAAATCTACTTGGAGGTGAAAAATGCCCAGTAAGGAAGTTCACGAGTTAATGACCGCCGATGAGGCGGGGGCGGGACTGGTGACGTTTGCCCAGCAAGCCGCCGATCGATTGGTCGAGAGTAAATTGACCCGGAGCCAGATCCGCACGGTGTTTACCGAAGTGCGGCAGATTGAGGCGCAGTGGGGCAAGCCCGAGGCGATACGCCGCTTGAATATGCTCAAGCCGAAACTGGCTTACCAGACGGCGCGCAGTAACAGCGTCGATTACCTGCGCCTAGTATTAAGCGAGGCGATTGACGAGGTGGTGCAGTCGCCTGCGAATAAGCGTGACGAGCGATTCCAGCGGTTCGTCGATCTGTTTGAAGCCATCCTGGCGTATCACCGCGCCAAGGGCGGCCGGAACTAATCAGAGACGGAGGTCAACATGAACGAATACATCAACTTATATGGACGCGTCTTCATCAAGGCGCAGATCAAAGCGGTCACCGGCTTGCACATTGGCGGCTCATCGGCCGGGTTGGAAATCGGCGGGCTGGACAAAGCCGTCATCCGCGATCCCATCTCCAACCGGCCCTATATTCCCGGTTCAAGCCTGCGCGGCAAGATGCGGTCACAGACTGAGAAGGTGCTGGGACTGCGACAGAACAATCCGATCGGGCAGGTCACGATTCACACCTGCAAGCGACCGGAAGAATACAACGCCAATGGCGGTTGCCCAGTATGCCACGTTTTCGGCGTACCCGGTGAAGTGGAGGCCACCGGCCCGACGCTGTTGTTAGTGCGCGATGTGCAGCTGACCGACGACAGCGCGGCCAAGATGGAAAAGGCCAAAACCGATCTGCCCTTCGCGGAGCTCAAGACCGAAGTGGCGATCGACCGCGTAACCAGTGCCGCTACGCCACGCACGATCGAACGCGTGCCAGCCGGGGCCGAATTCGGGCCGGCCGAGTTGGTCTTCAGCCTCTACAGCGCCGCCGATTACGATCGCTTGAAGGTGGTCATCGATGCGCTGCAACTCGTAGAAGATGACTACGTGGGCGGCTCAGGTTCACGCGGCAGCGGCAAGGTCGAATTCACTGGTATCGAAGTGTTTGCCCGGGCGCGCGGTGATTACAGTGCGAAATGCAACTTCAAGACATTCGCGCACGTGTCAGACCTGGCGGCGGCCTTCGCCGATCTGAAGACCTGGATGCAGACGACGATTCCGGTGAAGTGAAGGCGCAATTGGCTGGTCGACACACTGACTTCGATCAGTCTGATGGGAGCAGAACATGCAACTAACGATCTGGCATATTGCAGGCCGAGGCTTTCATTTCGGACGGCGCGGCCTGGAACAGGAAGAGAGCGGTTATCACCTGCCATCGGATTCATTGCTGGCCGCGCTGATCGCGCGCTGGGTGGAATTGCTCGGCGCACCGGCGGCCATGGCGCTGGTGGAGCAACTGCAGCGGGATCCGCCGCCGTTCGTGTTGTCGTCGGCGTTTCCGCGCGCGGGTGAGGTGAAGTTCTTTCCGACGCCATTGAGCCATCCGACGAAGACGCCGCGCAACGGTCCACGCCCCAAAGACCTAAAACGGATCAAGTATGTGTCCGAACAACTCTTTCGGGCCAGCGTGCGCGGCGACAGCTTGATCAAGGTTGTGGATGCGAGCCGACCGCTGCAAGGCGGTAGTGTGCTGGTCGCGAAGGATGAGTGGGACCGCTTGCCCAAGGCCGTCAAAGATGATGCTCGCATCTGGAGTGTGGAGAAGCGGCCACGCGTGACGATCGATCGAGGCGCGCAGAGTTCCAACCTGTACTTTACGGGGCGCACCGCCTTTAACGATCAATGTGGCCTGTGGTTCGGCGTGCGCTGGTTTAAGGAAGACGCCGAACTGGCGCAGACATTGGCGGCAGGTCTGGCCGATCTGGCTGACGCCGGAATTGGCGGCGATCGGACCAGCGGCTTCGGCGCGAGCACGATCGAGCAACGCGGCGTGCTTGAGTTGCCCGATGGCAAGGGCAGCGCGTGGGTTGCACTCAGCCGTTACCTGCCACGCCCCGATGAGCTCGGCGCGTTGCAACATGCGCGATCGGCCTATGCCATCGAGACGATCGGGGGCTGGATCGATTCGCCCGTGAGCAAAGCAGAACGCCGCATCCCCGTGCGCTTGCTGGCCGAGGGCGCGGTGTTAGGCCCACTCGATCGAGTGGTGCCCGGGCAGATCGTGGATGTGCAGCCCGATTACAACGGTTCGCGCCCATTGGGTCATGCCGTGTATCGCAGCGGACTGGCACTGGCTGTCGGGCTGGAAGCAGGAGGTTGAGATGACCGTGTATGACATGACCTTGCAGGTCCTATCGCCGGTGCACATCGGCGACGGCGACGAACTGCGCCAGGATTTCGACTTCGTCGTGAAGAATGGCCGCACGTATCGCTTGAATGAAGATGCCATTCTGCTGGCCAAGGAAGAACAGCTGCGGCCCGACCGGTCGGGCCGGTTTCCACTCCCCGGCCACCTGCTGACCGAGGCAGACTTTCGCAATGCGGCGCTGTTCCGCTACAGTTTATCGGGCGCGCCGCGTTCGGCCAAATCGGATGCGCGGCTTAAGTCATTTATCAAAGATGTCTACGATCAACCTTACATCCCCGGCTCATCGTTGAAGGGTGCGCTGCGCACGGCCCTGGCGTGGACGGGCTGGTCCGAGGTCAAGCCGCATCTCGATCGGGCGGCGATTGGCCGCAACAAGAGTTGGGCCGGGCAGCCCTTAGAGCGGAAGTTGTTCGGGCCTGATCCCAATCACGATTTGCTGCGCGCGCTGCACGTGTCTGATCTGCATGGCCCGACAAAAGCAGGCCAGGGATTGATCCTGGCAAATGCGCAAGTGTTGACCAAGAAGAGCGCCGGATCGCCGGTAGAGTTGGAAGCGGTGGCAGGCGAAGTGGCCTTCACGGGGTCATTGACGATTGATGAAACGCTCTTTGGGCCACTGGCTGAACGCGAATTGCACTTTGACAATCGACGGGCCTGGCTCACTGAATTGATCGCGCGCGTCCAACGGCACAGCGGCGCGCGCATTCAGCAATTGGCCGAGTGGTACGAACAGGGCGAAGGGTACGAAGCCATTGCGCGGTTCTATCGGGACTTGGCAGCGGCCAAGCTGGGCAAGCGGCGGGCTTTAATGCAGATCGGCTGGGGCGCCGGCTGGGATGGCAAGACGTTCTGGACGCACCTGCAAAGCGATGCGCGGCTGTTTGAACAGTTGGTGGCCGATTTCAAGCTGCACAAAGCGCCACCAGGTTCGCCGGAACGGAAGCCGGGCGATCCGTTCCCGCGATCGAAACGGGCAGCGATGGCGATGAAGGACGGCACGGCCCGCGCTGTAGCGCCATTCGGCTGGGTGCTGCTGGAGTTGAAAGAGAAATGAAACTGATCACCTTTCTGGGTACAACCGAGTATAAGACCACCCGGTACGTGCTCGGCGAGCAGTCGCACGAAACGCAGTTCTTTCCGGCGGCGCTGGCACGCTTCATTCGTCCCGCACAGGTGCTGGTGTGCGCGACGCCGACCGTGCAGCAGCATCACAACTTGCATGACCTGGGGCAACAACTCGCTGAAGCGAGCATTCCCTGGGAACCCCTGTCGATTCCCGAAGGTCATAGTGAAGCCGATCTGTGGAAAATTTTTGATGCGTTGACCGGTGCAGTGAACGAAGGTGAGCGCGTCACCTTCGATGTGACGCATTCTTTTCGTTCACTGCCCATGCTGGCTTTTCTGGCGATCGCGTATCTTAAAGCGGCCAAACGCGTCCAGGTAGATCGCGTGCTATATGGCGCATGGGAAGCACGCGACGCAACGACGAATCGCACGCCGGTATTTGACCTGACGCCGTTTGTGGCGTTGCTCGATTGGCTTACGGCCACCAGCCGTTTTGTCGAAACCGGCGATGGGCACGCGTTGGCGGACCTGTTGAAAGCGGGGATGCCGGCCGGCCCAGCCATGCGCGACGACATCACGGCACGGGCGCTGGGGCGCAATCTCAAAGCAGCCGCCGACGCCATCGAGTCGGTATCGCTGGCACTGCAGGTGACACGTCCGATCGAGGTGATGCAATCCGCAGCACAATTGCAGACGACACTCCAGCAGGCCCTGCCGGGCATTTTGGAGCGGGCGCATCCTTTTGGGATTCTGGCCGAACAAGTGACGCAGGCCTATGGACAATTTGCGTTGGAGTCACCCACGGAGACCGCCGCTCTGGGTGAAGGACTGCGGCAGCAGCTGCAGATGATCGATTGGTATGTGCGACGGCGACACGTAGTACAAGCGGCCACCTTGGCGCGTGAGTGGGTGGTGTCCGGATTAGCACTGCAATTCAACCAATCAATGTTCGACTATGACAAGGGGCGACATCCTGTCGAGCAAGCATTGAACAATGCGGTCGAGCGCCGCAAGCCTCAAGCGCGCAACATTTATCCAGGTCCATGTGATGCACTGTTGGAACAGCTGCCGCAGGTGGAGAATCTGGTGAAGGTCTGGAGCCAGCTGGCTGAGCTGCGCAATGACATCGCTCATGTGGGCATGAAGATTTCACCCAAGCCCGCGGCGTTACTCAAGCAAAAAGTGGAAGCCATCTATCCACAGTTAATGATACTAGCCCAACAGTGGGGCTTGGCCTGAATCGGCAATCCAAAATCTGAAATCCATCATGTTCTTACTCAATTTCTCTCATCCTCTGCCTGCCGATCAACTGGCGCGCCTCGCGCAATTGACGGGCCAGTCCGTCGAGACGGTGTTGATGCTGCCCGCGCAGTTCGATCAGGCGCAGCCGTTTGTTCCGCAGGTCGAGGCGCTGATCGAGCAGGTGCCGTTGACGCCGGAGGAGTGGCAGACCGCGCCGCTGCTGGTAGTGCTGCCTTCATTGAATTACATCGCGGCGATTGTGTTGGCCGAACTGCATGGCCGTATGGGTTACTTCCCCTCGGTCGTGCGCCTGCGCCCCGTGGAGGACGCCCTGCCGCCCCGCTATGAAGTGACCGAGATCATCAATCTGCAAGGCGTGCGCGATGCCGCGCGGAAGAAAAGATTGTAGATTTCAGATTTTAGATTGCAGACTGTGCAGCGTCCCTGTGGGATTCCAAATCTCAAATCTGAAATCTCAAATCCTAAATCTGAAATCTCAAATCTCAAATGCCTGACATTTCTTTACTCAGTTTAGTTTTGACCTTGCGCCCTGTGCACCCGCTGGCCGATCCACCATTCATGGGCCGCGCCTCGCATGCTTTGCTGCTGAACGCCGTGCAGTGGGCCGATCCCGCGTTGGCCGAGCAGATTCATGCCGGATCGGAGATGCGGCCGTTCACGGCCTCCGATGTGATCGGCGTGTCGCGCCAGGTGGGCCTCTCGCCCGATCGCACTTATCCGCTGCGCTTCACGGCGTTGACCGCGCCCGTGGCCGCCGCGTTGTTGAAGGCCGCCCGCCCTCCCTCCGGCTCCCCCCGTCAAATCAACAGCGATTTGACAGGGGGAGAGACCGGGCCGTTGTCGCCGGGATCGACGATCGAGTTGGGGCCGGCCGCTTTTCGCATTGAGGGAGTGGATGCCGGGCCGTTGGCCGGACTAAATCAACAATCAGCAATCAACAATCAACAATCACATCATCCCTGGGCCGCAACGACGAGCTATGAAGAGTTGTCCGCGCCGTGGCTGCTGGGCCGTGTCACGCCGCCGCGGTTGGTGACGCTGGAGTTCGTCAGTCCCACCACGTTCAAGTCCGAAGGGCGGCATGTGCCGGTGCCGCTGCCACACCTGGTGTTCGGCAGTCTGCTGGAACGCTGGAACGCTTTTGCGCCGGTGGCTTTTCCACCGGAACTGCGGCGCTATGCCACCGAATGTCTGGCGCTGAGTTCGTATCAACTGCGTTCACGCGGCGTGCTGATGAAAGAGGGCGGGCTGCGCATGGGCGCGGTGGGGCACGCGCGCTACGTGAGCACGAATGTCGATCGCTACTGGATGAGCCTGATCAATCTGCTGGCCGACTTTGCGATCTTCGCGGGATTGGGCGTGGGCACGGGCATGGGCCTGGGTCAATGCCGCCGCGCCAAAGATGTGAAATGAAATTGTCGGCGGCCGCCCGCTCGCACTTTAGCCATTGAATCTTGTGACGCTACTGCAAAAAGGCTCTAGCCGCCGTCCCCGGCGGCGTATTCCACGTTCAAATCCGCCCCGAGGACGGGGCTTTGAGCAGTTTTTTCAGTGAAGTCATCTTGTCGCAGTCTCAAATCCGAAGTTCCACGTTCAAATCCGCCCCGAGGACGGGGCTTTGAGCAGTTTTTTGTCCTATTCGCTAACATGTTGAACAGTCCGCCACCCGCCGAATGTTAGGGATCATTCTTGAAAACGGCGCAGAAACGTCCGTTCTGGTGTTCAAGATGTTAGCGAACACTACACTTTGAGCAGTTTTTTCAGTGAAGTCATCTTGTCGCAGTCTCAAATCCAAAGTCCGCAGGCACACGATGCAGGATCGTCATGACTCAATTGAAAAGTGATCGGCCACCTCGCTATCGACCCGCTGCGACGCGCTTCGCGCGGATTCTATTGACGATGGGCACGGGTGAATCACCGTGGTTGATCGTCGCGTTCGTTCTCGGCGTCATCGCGCTGGGCATCTTCTCCAACTTTGTCTTCAGCGTCACCTTTGATCTCACGACTTTTGTGATTGATAAAATCTTGCGCACGCTGGGCGTCGTCGGCGCGTTCGTGCTCCTGGCGTATGCCGCCTATCGCTACGATCTGCGTCAAGCCTGGCGCACGCGGAAGATGACGATCAACGAACGCAACCTGGCCGAACCGCATGCCGGATTGATCTGGCTGCTCAGCCCGGGCAACCTGGAGCTGCCCTTGTTCGCCATTCGATATCATCACGTCGAGGGCGGCGAGGGCGGCGAGGCCCTGCGGCACTGTTGGGTGCTGGTTTCGCCCGGCACCAGCGCCGTTTACGATCGATTAGCGGCGCGCGTCGAGGAGTTGGGCTATGGAGTCGAGTTGCACCCCCTGCCACTGTCCGGCGAAACGATCGAGGCGACCTATCAGGCCATCGATCACGTCTACAGCGCGGAGGCTGAGCAGGCCGGCTTGCGATCGGATCAGATCATCGCCGATCTGACGGGCGGCTTGAAGACGATGACGGCCGGCATGGTCATGGCCTGCCTGCCATATAGCCGTCAGTTGGAGTACATCAAATCGAATCGCGACGCGGAGGGGCAGGTCATCAAAGATTCGCAGCGCGCGATCAAGGTCGGCGTCGATTTTGCCCTGCGGCGTTAGTGCAGTTCCCAGGTCCATTTACGGCGCCATGGCAGGCTGTCATTCCCGCATGCTTTCGCCTGGCGCGTCGCCGGCACTATGTGCCGGGCACGACGAAGCGGGAATCCAGTAACCCTGTCTGCACAAGGTGTAAACGGACAATCTGGATGCCCGATAGAAGCATTCGGGGTTACTACTCAGCCGTCATTCCCGCGAAGGCGGGAATCCAGCCACCGGCAGTGGATTCCCGCCTTCGCGGGAATGACCTTGCACAGTCCGGCGTTCTGGCTGAGTAATTACCATTCGGGCATGACGAACCCGTAAACCAACCTGGGAATCGCGCTAGACACGAGTTGTCTTTCCGAGGTCGAACATGCTTGAAGCAATTTTAGATCGCGCTAACATGCGTGCGGCGTGGGAAGACGTGCAGGCGAATCAGGGTGCGCCCGGCATCGACGCGGTGACGCTGAAGCGCTGGGGGCGCAACTGGGAAGCGAACGTGGAGCGGCTGCGGCAGCAGGTGCGCGCGAACACGTATCATCCCAATCGCCCGAAGCGCTTCAAGGTGTTGAAGAAAGACGGCACGTTCCGCGAACTATCGATTTTGACGGTGACCGATCGGGTGCTGCAGCGCGCGGCGTTGAAGGTGCTGGAGCCGCTGTTCGAGCGGCGCTTCTTGAATTGCAGTTTCGGCTATCGGCCCAAACGATCGGTGGCCAACGCGATTACGGCCGTGGTGCGCCACCGGGAGCGCGGGCGCGTCTGGGTGGTGGACGCCGATATCGAGAAATGTTTCGACAATCTGGATCACGCGCTGATTCTGGATCTGATGAAACCGAACGTGCCCGATGTGATGGTGATGAATTTGCTGGCCGCGTGGTTGAAAACTGGAGCTAGCCGTAGCAACTCCGCGGAGCGGAGCGTCAGCAATCTACCATCAGAAATCCGCAATCTAAAATCCAAAGTGGGCGTGCCGCTGGGCGCGGTGTTGTCGCCGCTGATGTGCAATGTGGTGCTGCACGAGTTGGATGTGGCGCTGACGCGGCCCGGTTGGACGCTGGTGCGCTATGCCGATGATTTCATCGTGCTGGCCGATTCTGAGGAGCAGACGGCCTGGGCGCGCGTGGATGTGGAAGAGGCGCTGACGGGATTGAAGTTGAGGTTGAACGAGCGCAAGACGCGCCTGACGTCGTTTGAGCAGGGTTTCCGTTTTTTGGGGGTGGACTTCAAGGACGATACGTATGCCTATGTCTGCCAGCAAAAACAGATCAAGGTGAAAGGGCCTACCACCCGGCTGCTGTATGACTATCATCCGCAGTTTTATTGATTTTAGATTTTAGATTTCAGATTGTAACTGTTCAGCCGTCATTGCGAGGAACGAAGCAATCTCTGTCCGGTCGGCCCTGAGACGGGAGCACTGCACCCGCCGAAGGCGTGTGTTGCTTCGCATGCCCTGTCCGCGCTGTGCGCGGGGGCACGCCAGGCGAAAGCGCTCGCAATGACGCGGGCTGAACAGTTATTGCAGCTGGCAGATTTCAAATCTAAAATTGCAAGGAGGTTGGGATGGATAAGGTGGAGTTGCAGGAGAGGACGAAGCAGTTTGCGCTGCGGGTGATCAAGTTGGTGGAGGCGCTGCCTAAGACGATGACGGGCGAGGTCTTGGGCAAGCAAGTGCTGCGCTCGGCCACGTCGGTCGCCGCCAATTACCGTTCGGCCTGCCGGGGACGCTCTAAAGCAGAATTCATTGCCAAAGTTGGCATCGCGCTGGAGGAATGCGACGAGAGTCAGTTGTGGCTGGAGCTGATCGTGGACAGCGGCCTGTTGCCCCAGGCACGCGTGGCCGAATTGTTGAAAGAGGCTGATGAATTGACGGCGATCTTTGTCGCCACTCTGCGCACCGCCAAAGGACTGAGGTGATTTAAGATTAAAGATTGGTAACTATTCAGCCTTAACGAATTTATAACGAACTTCTACTGTGAATTATACAAACACCAGCGATAATTGCCAACATGACGCCTACCCAATTACCCACCCGTGAAGACCTGCAGGCCGCGTCC
>Ga0182021_10008211_pt1 | contig 12372 bp, 10 predicted proteins | sample 612E3MmetaG_FD_120493 | JGI IMG/M metagenome (GOLD analysis project Ga0182021, IMG submission 120493) | Permafrost microbial communities from Stordalen Mire, Sweden - 612E3M metaG (Illumina Assembly) | ecosystem: Environmental > Terrestrial > Soil > Wetlands > Permafrost | place: Sweden...
GCCCGCCTGGGCGGCGAAGCGATCCCGATGAACCGGACGACTGTCACGACGCCGGAGTCCAGCGACCTTCAGGCGCTGCTCGCCGTGATGGTCGAGCGCGGGGCGGACACGGTCCTCATGGAGGTGTCCAGCCATGCCCTCGCGATGCACCGCGTCGACGCCGTGACGTTCGACGTCGCCGGGTTCACGAACCTCGGCTGGGACCACCGCGACTTCCACCCCACCCAGGAGGACTACTTCGAGGCGAAGGCAAGGCTGTTCCTGCCCGGCCAGTCACGGTCCGCGGTGGTCGCGACCGACGACGTGTGGGGCCGGCGACTCGCCGAACGCGTCCGTGCGGCGGGGATGCCGCTGCTGACGACGGGCGAGGCCTGTGACGTGCGCGCCACGTCGGTGACCAAGGTCGCGGGCGGTTCTCAGCAGGTGGTCATCGACCTGCAGGGGCGCCGGCTCGACGTGACCCTGAGCCTGCCGGGGAGCCACAACGTACGCAACCTCCTCACGGCCGTCGCCATGCTGCAGCAAGGAGACGTGGCCCTGCTGGATGCGGTGGGCGGCTTCGCCGACGTGACGATCCCTGGCCGTCTCGAGCGGGTCGACCTCGGTGCCGACGCCCCCCACGTGTACGTCGACTTCGCCCACACACCGCAAGCCGTGGAGGCCGCCCTCGGGGCGCTCAACGACCACCGGACGATCTGCGTGCTCGGCTGCGGCGGCGACCGCGACCACTTCAAGCGCGGCCCGATGGGTGCCGTGGCCGTCAACGGGAGCGACCTGCTCGTCGTGACCGACGACAACCCCCGTACGGAGGACCCCGTGGCCATCCGCCAGGCGATCCTCGACGGGGCACGCAGCGCGAAGGCGACGGCCGCTCCGGGGAGCCGCGCCGAACGGTGCGAGGTCGTCGACGGCGGAGACCGGCGGGGTGCGATCCGACGCGCCCTGGGTGAGGCCCGACAAGGGGATATTGTCGCCATCCTGGGCAAGGGGCACGAGCACGGTCAGGAGATGCGGGGTAGCGTGACCGCGTTCAACGACGCCGCAGTGGTCCGCGAGGAGTGGGCCCGGCTGCGAGAAGGAGCACCCACGTGGAGCTGACGCCCCTGGCAACCATCGCCCGCGCCGTCTCAGGCACGGTCGGTACAGGTGACGCTGCGGCCCTCATCGGCCCGGACGTCGTCATCGACTCGAGGCTCGCGACCCCCGGCTCCCTGTTCGTCGCCCTGCCCGGCGAGCGCGTCGACGGGCACGACTTCGTGGCCAGGGCGGCGTCCGCCGGCGCAGCCGCCGCGATCGTGAGCCGTACGACGGGTGCTCCCTTGGCCGAGATCGTCGTCGACGACCCGCTGACCGCGCTCGCGGACCTGGCGCGCGTACAGGTCGCTGCTGCTCGTTCCCACGGCCTCCGTGTCGCGGCGATCACCGGTTCAGCCGGCAAGACCAGTACGAAGGACCTGCTCGCACAGGTGCTCGAGGCCGTGGGCGAGACCGTGGCGCCGCGGGGGTCGTTCAACAACGAGATCGGTACGCCGCTCACCGCGCTCAAGGTCACGAACAAGACCCGGTTCCTCGTCGCCGAGATGGGTGCGCGCGGGCCGGGCCACATCCGGAGCCTCACGGGGATCGTCCCGCCGGATGTCGGCGTGGTCTGCAACGTCGGTACGGCGCACCTCGGCGAGTTCGGAAGCGTCGAGGCGATCGCGGGGGCGAAGGGCGAGCTCGTGGAGGCCGTACCCGCCGATGGCTGGGCCGTCCTCAACGCCGACGACCCACGCGTCCTGGCGATGGCTTCGCGCACGCCTGCGCAGGTGCTCCTCGTGTCGGCGGTGGGCGACCCGGGCGGCGAGCACGCGGTGTGGGCGGAGGGCGTCCGTCCGGACGACCGGGAGCGGTACGAGTTCTCGCTGCACGCCACGGGCCAGGCGACCCAGCACGTACAGCTGCAGGTCACAGGCCGTCACATGGTCCTCAACGCGCTCTGCGCCGCCGGCGCGGCGTGCGCGTTGGGCCTGCCCCTCGACGCGGTGGCCACGGCGCTCTCAGCGGCGACCCCGCGGTCGCCGTGGCGCATGGAGGTGCGCGACCGGCGTGACGGCGTGACCGTCGTCAACGACGCGTACAACGCGAACCCCGAGTCGACCCGAGCGGCGCTCGACACGGTCGCCCGGATGGTCGACATCAGGCGTACGACCGTGCCGGACGCCAAGCTGTTCGTGGTTCTCGGCGACATGCTCGAGCTCGGCGAGGACACGGCCGACCAGCACACGAGCATCGGACGCTACGCGGCGCAGTCGGGAGCTGTGCTCGTCTTGGCGGTGGGTGCCGAGGCCCAGCACGTCGTGTCCGGCGCCTCCGCCCTGGGAGTCGACGCGCTGCGCCTCACCGACAAGTCCCAGGCCCTCGGACAGCTCAGCGGACTGCTTCCCGGCGATGTCGTTCTCGTCAAGGCGTCGCGTGGCGTCGGGCTGGAGTCCGTCGCTGCCGATCTACTGGGAGCACCATGCTGAGCATTCTCACGGCCGGGGCGATCGCCATGACGATCACCCTGTTCGGCACGCGCTTCCTCATCCAGTTCATGTCGCGCCGCGGGTACGGACAGTTCATCCGCGACGACGGTCCGACCGAGCACCACACCAAGCGCGGCACCCCGACGATGGGCGGACTCATCATCATCGGTGCGGTCGTCCTCGGCTACTTCGGCTCCCACCTCATCTTCTGGCGCGAGGTGTCCGCATCGGGCCTGCTCGCCCTATTTCTCTTCGTCGGTCTCGGCTTCGTCGGCTTCCTCGACGACTGGACAAAGAATCGCCGGGCGCGCTCGCTGGGCCTGAACGCCAAGTGGAAGCTCATCCTCCAAGGGCTCGTCGCCGTCGTGTTCGCCGTACTCAGCCTGATGTTTCCCGACCACCGCGGTGTGACCCCCGCGTCCAGCGCGGTCTCCTTCCTCCGCGACGTCCCCGGCCTCGCGCTACCCGCCGCCGTGGCCGTGGTCTGGATGATGTTCATCATCGCGTCGTTCAGCAACGGGGCGAACCTCACCGACGGCCTCGACGGGCTGCTGGCGGGCGTGGCGACGCTGGTGTTCGTCGCCTACGTGATCCTCAACGTCTGGCAGTCCGGCCAGTGGTGCGGCCGGGCGTCGACGATCGGCCCGCGCTGCTACGAGGTGCGCAACCCGTCGGATCTCGCGCTGTTCGCCATCGCCGTCGCGGGCGCGCTCTTCGGCTTCCTGTGGTGGAACGCGAACCCGGCCAAGATCTTCATGGGCGACACCGGCTCGCTGGCCCTCGGCGGAGGCGTCGCGGCGCTCGCGATCATGTCCCGTACGGAGCTGCTGAGCGCCGTGATCGGCGCGGTGTTCGTCCTCGAGAGCCTGTCGGTGGTCTCGCAGGTCGGCTGGTTCAAGGTCACCAAGGGCAAGCGGCTGTGGCGGATGGCACCCATGCACCACCACTTCGAAGCGCTGGGGTGGGGCGAGATCACCGTCGTCGTACGGATCTGGATCCTCTGTGGGCTCGCGGTCGCCGCGGGCATGGGTCTGTTCTACACCGAGTGGGTGGCGGCCCAGTGACAGAGTGGCTGGCCCGTGCTGACGGCCTGTCCCCGTGGCACGAGGCGACCGTCCTCGTGCTCGGCCTCGGGCGTTCCGGCGTGGCAGCGGCCGACGCGATGCTGTCGCGGGGTGCAGCGGTCGTCGTCGTCGAGTCGGCGACGTCGACCTCGCTCACCGAGGCGGCCACGATGCTCGAGGTGCTGGGCGCGACCGTGCTGATGGGCCCGGATGTCCCCAGCACGATCCCCCAAGGCATCGACCTCGTCGTCACGTCCCCCGGCGCTCGGCCGTCGTCTCCGCTGCTGGCGGACGCCGCGCGGCGCGGGATCCCGGTGTGGGGCGACATCGAGCTCGCGTGGCGGCTCCAGCAGCCCGACCGGGTCGTACCGTGGCTGGCAGTCACCGGGACGAACGGCAAGACAACCACCACGCAGATGCTCGAGTCCATCCTGCTCGCCGCCGGCCACAAGGCCGCGGCCGTCGGCAACATCGGTCGGCCCGTCCTCGAGGCGATGGCCGACGACGTGACGTACGACGTGTACGCGGTCGAGCTGTCGAGCTTCCAGCTCCACTGGACTCACTCGCTCGCGGTCCACTCGGCGGCGGTGCTCAACCTCGAGCAGGACCACCTGGAGTGGTACGCGGACAGCGTCGACTGGTCGGAGCTCGCCCGGCCCATGGACGCGTACGCAGCGGACAAGGCCCTCATCTATCGCGGCGTCACGCACTCGTGCGTCTACAACGTCGAGGCGCCCGCGACGGAGCGGATGGTCGAGGAGGCCGACGTCACGGAGGGCGCTCGCGCCATCGGCTTCACCACCGGCGTCCCGGCCGTCTCGATGCTCGGCGTCGTCGACGACCTGCTGGTGGACCGTGCGTTCATCCCGCAGCGGCGCGACTCCGCGATCGAGCTCGCCAAAGTGTCCGACGTCGTCCCCAGCGCCCCGCACAACATCGCGAATGCCCTAGCCGCCGCGGCATTGGCACGGTCCTTCGGGGTCACGCCGGCAGCCGTCTCCAAGGGCCTGAAGTCCCTCGTGATCGGTGGCCATCGGATCCAGACCGTCGCCGTGGTCGACGGGATCACGTGGGTCGACGACTCCAAGGCGACCAACCCGCACGCTGCGGACAGCTCGCTCCGCGCGTTCTCGCCGGTCGTCTGGATCGCCGGGGGACAGGCGAAGAACACCTCGTTCGACGACCTCGTCGCACGCCACAAGGACCGGCTGCATGGCGCGGTCCTCCTCGGCGTCGATCGCGAGTACATCCGCGAGGCCCTCGCCCGACACGCGCCCGAGGTCCCCGTGATCGTCGTGGACAGCACCGAAACTGGGGCAATGGACGAAGTGGTGCGCGCTGCGCGCTCCCTGGCTCAGCCGGGGGACACCGTCCTGCTCGCGCCCGGATGTGCCTCCAAGGACATGTACTCCGGCTACGACGCACGAGGTGACGCATTCGCAGCCGCGGTCAGACGGCTTCCGACCGGGACCGGCTGAGGTCGGCCATGGCAGTCCTCACTTCCCCTAGGACGGTCCGAACAGATACAAGTGCTCGCAACAAAGGCCTGATCCGGCATGCGCTCGACACGCCCCTGGCGAGCCTCTACCTCATCCTGACGACCACCGGCCTGCTGACGGGCCTGGGTGTGCTCATGGTGCTCTCGGCCTCGAGCGTGTACGCGGAGGTCGACTACGGCGACCCGTACTACTTCGCCAAGCGCCAGGTCATGTTCCTCGTGATCGGACTCGGACTCGCCTGGCTGCTGACGCGTCTGTCGCCTCGGGCGCTGCGCTCGATCGGCTGGCCGGCGCTCGTCATCACGATCATCCTGCTGGTCCTCACGTTCACGCCGCTGGGTATCACGGTCGGCGGCAACAGGAACTGGGTCCAGTTCGGGTTCTCCTGGACGCGTATGCAGCCGTCGGAGTTCGCCAAGCTCGCGCTCATCATGTGGGGGGCGGACCAGCTCACCCGCAAGGAGAAGCTGCTCGACCGACCCAAGGAGATGGTCCCGTACCTGCTGTTCTCCGGCGCGACCATCGGCCTGGTCCTGCTGCAGAAGGACGTCGGTACGGCCATGGTGCTGGCGCTCATGATCAGCCTCACCCTGTTCCTCGCGGGGACCCCGTTGCGGCTGCTGCTCGCGGGCGCCGGGGTCGTCGCCGCGCTCATCGCCGGCATGGTCGTCATGTCCCCCAACCGCATGAGCCGCATCGTCGGCTTCCTCAACCCGACGACCGACACGGCGGGCGTCAACGACCAGCCGCTGCGGGCGATGTACGCGCTGGCGTCGGGAGGCTGGTGGGGCGTCGGCCTGGGCAACTCCAAGCAGAAGTGGGGCATGCTCGTCGAGGCTCACAGCGACTACGTCTTCGCCGTCATCGGCGAGGAGTTCGGGCTCGTCGGCACGATCGTGGTCATCGGCCTGTTCGCGGTGCTCGTCGCGACCGCGTTCCGCATCGCCGCCCGCTCGGACAACCCGTTCTGCCGCCACGTCTCCGCCGGGATCGGCGCGTGGTTCCTCATCCAGGCCGCCCTCAACATGGCTGTCGTGCTCCGGTTGCTGCCGGTCGTCGGCGTCACGCTTCCGTTCGTCTCGTACGGTGGGTCCAGCCTGTTGGCAACGCTCGCCGCGGTGGGACTCCTCGTGTCCTGTGCACGCCAGGAGCCCGCGGCCCGTAAGGTGCTGGCGCGGCGTCGCAGCGTCAACAGGGCGCGCGTGACAGCGGTGGTGGACGGACGGGGCTAGGAGGTCGGCGTGGTCAGCATCATCCTCGCCGGCGGCGGGTCCGCCGGGCACATCTCGCCCATGGTCGCGACCGCCGAGGCGTTGCGCGCCGCCGACCCCGGAGTCACGCTGGCCTGCGTGGGTACGCCCAAAGGGATCGAGTCGACCGTCGTGCCGCAGGCGGGGCTGGACCTCACGTTCGTCCCGGCCGTCCCGTTCCCGCGTGCGATGAACCTCGAGCTGCTGACGATGCCGGCGCGCCTCGCGGGGGCCGTCGTCGCTGCTCGCCGGATCCTCAGCAAGCACAAGGCCCAGGTCGTCGTGGGGTTCGGTGGGTACGCGTCGTTGCCGGTCTACCTCGCCGCGAGGTCGATGGGGATCCCGGTCGTGGTCCACGAGCAGAACCCCCTGCCAGGACTCGCCAACCGGGTCGCCGCGCGCTTCGCGAACCGGGTCTGCACGTCGTTCCCGAACACGCCGCTCCCGAAGCAGGAGTACGTGGGCCTGCCCGTACGCTCCGCGATCTCCCAGCTCGACAGGCCGGCCCTGCGTGACGCCGCACGACGCGAGTTCGGGCTGCCGAGCGTCGGCCCCGTCCTGCTGGTCAGCGGAGGGTCGCAGGGCGCCGCGAGCATCAACCGTGCGGTCGAGGGCGCGATGGCCGACCTGCTCGCCGCCGGTGTGTCGATCCTGCACGTGCTCGGGTCGAAGAACATGACCCCGACGACGATTGCCCGTACGGACGTGGAGGCCAAGGCCTCCTACGAGCCGGTCGCCTACGTGAACCAGATGGAGCGCGCCTACGCTGCCGCCGATCTCATGGTCGGCCGGTCGGGCGCAGGAACGGTGGTCGAGACGGCGATCGTCGGGCTGCCGGGCATCTTCGTCCCGCTGCCGCACGGCAACGGCGAGCAGGCGCGCAACGCGTCGTCCCTGGTCGCGGCCGGAGGCTGCGTGCTGATCCCCGATCGGGACCTCACCGCCGAGAGGCTGCGCGACGAGGTGCTGCGGATCATCACCCATCCCGACGTGCTGGCCACGATGGCGGCGGCAGGCCGGGGGATCGTCCCGGCGGACGCGGCCCAGCGGGTCGCGGCTATCGTGCTCCAGGCGGCGCGACGATGACCCTCCTCGACCCGATCCCCGTCCTCCCGGCGGACGACGTCGGCCCCGTGCACTTCATCGCGATCGGCGGTGCGGGCATGAGCGGCATCGCCCAGCTGTACGCCGAGCGCGGCATCGAGGTCACCGGCTCCGACCAGGCGGACTCGCCGGCACTGCGGCGGCTCGCCGCGTGGGGCATCCACACGTACGTGGGGCACCGCGCGGAGCAGATCGGCACCGCCCGGACGGTCGTGGTCTCCAGCGCGGTCAGGGAGTCGAACCCCGAGCTGGCAGCGGCCCGTGACAAGGGCCTTCTCGTCTGGCACCGCAGCGCCGCGCTGGCCGCGCTCATGCTGGGACGTACGGCCGTCTCCGTCAGCGGCACCCACGGCAAGACCACGACCTCGGCGATGACCGCCATGATGCTGACGGCCGCGGGGGCCGACCCCTCGTACGTGGTGGGTGCGCCGTTGCAGTCGTCCGGGTCGAGCGCCCATCTCGGCGCGGGGTCGACGTTCGTCGTCGAGGCCGACGAGTCGGACGGCAGCTTCCGGCAGTACCCGACGTCGGTCGCCGTCGTCACGAACGTCGAGGCGGACCACCTCGACAACTGGCTCACGCCGGAGGCGTACGCGGCCGGCTTCGTCCAGTTCTGCTCGTCCCGTACGGTCCGCTCGGTCATCCTCGACGCCGACGACATCGGCTGCCGGCGGCTGGCCGCGTCCTTGCAGGGCGGCCTCAGCCCCGTCACGACCGTCGGGGAGAGCGAGAGCGCGGACATCCGGCTGACCGACATCGTCGACAGCGGCGGCGCGGCGCGGGCGACCATCACCTGGCCCGGCGGTACGGGCGAGCTCCGGCTCGCGCTCCCCGGCCGTCACAACCTCCACAACGCGGCCGCGGCGTTCGCGGTCGGCCACCACCTCGGGCTCGACCCGGTGCAGCTGCTCGAGGGTGCCGCGCGCTTCGCAGGTACGGAGCGCCGCTTCGAGCTCGTCGCGGATGTCGCCGGCGTGAGGATCGTCGACGACTACGCCCACCACCCGACGGAGATCGCCGCGACCCTGAAGGCGGCGAGGGCTGCCGCCGGTACGGGAAGGGTCGTCGCGTGCTTCCAGCCCCACCTGTACAGCCGTACGCGCGACTTCGCCATCGAGTTCGGCAGGGCGCTCGCGGCCGCCGACATCGTGATGCTCACCGACGTGTACGGGGCGCGCGAGGACCCCATGCCCGGCGTCTCCAGCGAGCTCGTGGTCACGGCCGCGAGGGAGGCAGGGGCTGACGTCCGGTACGTGCCGGCGCTGATCGACGTTCCTGCGGCGCTCGCTGCCGTGGCCCGGGAGGGCGACCTGATCCTGACGCTCGGCGCGGGCGACATCACGACGGCAGGGCCGGCCCTCGCGAGGCTCCTCGAGGCGGCTCGTGGCTGACCGTCCGCGTACCGTCGACGCGTCCGTACGGCTTGCCGCGCGACGTCGGGAACGCCTCCGTCGCAGGATCCTCATCGTGTCCGGTGCCGTCGTCGCTGTCGCGGTGGTAGCGGGGGTGCTCTGGGTGGTCTTCTTCTCGTCGGCGTTCGCCGCGACGACGGTCTCGGTGACCGGGACCTCGGTGCTCACGCCAGACGAGGTGACCGCGGCGGCCCAGGTCCCGCTGGGAACGCCGCTCGCTCGCCTCAACACGGCCGCGATCGCCACCAGGGTCAAGCAGCTCAAGGCCGTCGCGGACGTCACGGTGACCCGATCGGTGCCGCACGGCGTCACGATCGCGGTGAAGGAGCGTACGGCCGTGTACGCGGTCTCGGCGGGCAGCGGCTTCGACCTCGTCGACGCCGCGGGCGTCCCGTTCACGTCTGTGGCGGACGCGCCCAAGGGCCTGGTGGTCGCGTCGATCACCGGTGACGACGAGCGGCTGCGCCGCGACGTGGCAACCGTCGTCAGCGCCTTGCCGCAGGCGTTGCGCGACCGTGCCGTCCTGATCTCCGCCGAAACACCCGACAGCATCGTCATCGAGCTCAGCGGCGGCGCGGAGGTGGTCTGGGGGAGCGCGGAGAACTCGGCGCAGAAGGCGCAGGTCATCGCAGCCCTGCTCTCGGTCAAAGCCAGCGTGTACGACGTGAGCTCGCCGAGCCATCCGACCACCAAAGCCTGACGCGGCAGCGGTTCATCGCGACCCTGAACCACAGGTCGAGGGATGCGGCGAGTCGTCACGGCCAACGTGGCAAAGGATCGGACACTCTCGTAGCCTGACGGCACTGGGAACCGTCGGGTTCCCATGCTCCTTTTCTGACCGAGCGAGGCTTCAGTGGCAACGGCATCCCAGAACTATCTGGCCATCATCAAGGTCGTCGGCGTCGGCGGCGGTGGCGTGAACGCCGTGAACCGGATGATCGAGGCCGGGCTTCGTGGGGTCGAGTTCATCGCGGTCAACACGGATGCACAGGCCCTGCTGATGAGCGACGCCGACGTCAAGCTCGACATCGGCCGCGACCTCACCCGCGGCCTCGGTGCCGGCGCGGACCCCGAGAAGGGCCGTCAGGCTGCCGACGACCACGCCGACGAGATCGAGGAAGTGCTCAAGGGCGCCGACATGGTCTTCGTCACGGCGGGTGAAGGCGGCGGTACGGGCACGGGCGGCGCACCCATCGTGGCGCGCATCGCGCGCTCCCTCGGCGCCCTGACCATCGGCGTGGTGACACGCCCGTTCAGTTTCGAAGGCAGGCGTCGGTCCTCCCAGGCCGAGACGGGAATCGCCACCCTGCGCGACGAGGTGGACACGCTCATCGTCATCCCGAACGACAAGCTCTTGGAGATGACGGACCACCAGGTCGCGATCCTCGACGCGTTCCGTCAGGCCGACCAGGTGCTGATGCAGGGCGTGTCCGGCATCACCGACCTCATCACGACCCCTGGCCTCATCAACCTCGACTTCGCCGACGTGAAGGCCGTCATGTCGAACGCCGGCTCGGCACTCATGGGCATCGGCAGCGCTCGCGGCGAGGACCGCGCGCGGGCCGCCGCGGAGATGGCTGTGTCGTCCCCGCTGCTCGAGGCGAGCATCGAGGGTGCGCACGGCGTTCTGCTGTCCATCGCGGGCGGCTCCGACCTCGGCCTGCACGAGGTCTCGGACGCGGCCAACCTCATCGAGGCGGCAGCCCACGAGGACGCCAACATCATCTTCGGCACGGTCATCGACGACGCCCTCGGCGACGAGGTGCGCGTCACGGTGATCGCGGCGGGCTTCGACGGCGGCACGCCGCTGCGTCGCCAGCCGGGCAGCCAGATGCCCACGAGGGCCACGACGTCGCGCCCGGGATCGGGCACGCCTCCGGTCACGCCCGAACCCGTCGTCGCCGAGCCTTCGCGCGGCAGCTCCGACGAGCTGGACGTCCCGGACTTCATGCGCTGACGTGTTCGTCGCCGCGTTCGAGCCGTCGGCCAACTCCGGCGTGGGGGTCGCGTTCACCGACCGTCTCGGCGGGATCAGCCATGGCTCGTACGGTCCGCTGAACCTGGGACGTACGGACGACGACGACCCTGCCGCGGTCGCCGCCAACTTCGCGCTGGTACGTGCCGCGCTGGGCGTGTCACGGGTCGTGACCCTCCATCAGGTCCACTCCGCGGACGTCCTCGTCGTCGACGACACGACGTTCCCGGCCAGCCGGCCCGGCGGTGAGCTCGGGGGATCCGCTCCTGGGGGTCTGAGCCTGCCCGTTGCGGACGCGATGGTCACCACGCTGCCCGGGGTCGCGCTGTGCATCCGCGCGGCGGACTGCGTCCCTGTCCTGCTCGCCGACGCGGAGGCCCGCGTCGTCGGGGCGGCTCACGCGGGCAGGGTGGGTCTGGCCGCCGGCGTGCTGGCCGCCACGGTGTCCGCGATGAGAGCCTTGGGCGCCACGGACATCACCGCCTGGATCGGGCCCCACGTCTGCGGTCGTTGCTATGAGGTGCCTGCCGAGATGGCCGAGGCGGTGGCTGCGGCTGTCCCGGAGGCGGCGTCCACGACGGGCTGGGGGACGCCCGCGCTGGACCTGGGGGCGGGCTGCGAGGCCCAGCTGGCCCGTCTCGGCGTCCCGGCGACTCGTCACGGGGGTTGCACGCTCGAGAACGACCTGCTGCACTCCCACCGCCGCGACGGCTCTGCTGCTGGACGCCTCGGTGCCCTCGTGTGGCTCGCCGCGGCCGACTGACGGGCGTGTCGGGAGCCGCGTCCGAGGATCAGGGCGGAGGGGAGGTTAGCCTCGGCGGGTAGACGTACGGGAGGACTGACATGCCGGACTTGATCAAGCGTGGCGCTGCCTGGCTCGGACTGGTCACGGACCATCGTTACGACGACCATGGCGAGCTCATTCAGGAAGACGTCACCGAGTCGATCGGCGAGGATTCGCAGCTGGTCGAGTACTCGGCGAGCGTGACGCCGTTGCCGAGCCGTCGCGCGGCTGCTCCGGAGCCTGCCGACCTGTCCCGGATCGTCACGGTCCACCCGAAGACGTTCAACGACGCCAAGACCATCGGCGAGAGCTTCCGTGACGGCTTCCCCGTCATCATGAACCTCACCGACATGGAGGACTTCGACGCGAAGCGCCTCGTGGACTTCGCGGCAGGCCTGATCTTCGGCCTCCGCGGGACGTTCGAGAAGGTCACGAACAAGGTCTTCCTGCTGAGCCCGCACGAGGTCACGGTGACCGCTGAGGACCGTGAGCGCATCGCGGGTGGTTTCTACAACCAGAGTTGAGCCGTCGGCCCCGTCATCGAGAGTGCCAGCGGGGCCAAGTCTCGACCTGTAGTGCAGATGGCAACCGCGCTACGATGCCTTCACCGGCATGTCCTTGGTCCCCTAGGAAACGCTGCTATAGCCTGATTTAGCCGATCGCAGGGTTGAACCTGCGCCGGTGTTCCCGGCGCACAGCCCCGCTACGAGTCTCTTCAGAGGTGCACAGATGACGATGACGCTGGACGAGGTCCGCAAGACCCGGTTCCACATGTCC
>Ga0182021_10008213_pt1 | contig 12370 bp, 11 predicted proteins | sample 612E3MmetaG_FD_120493 | JGI IMG/M metagenome (GOLD analysis project Ga0182021, IMG submission 120493) | Permafrost microbial communities from Stordalen Mire, Sweden - 612E3M metaG (Illumina Assembly) | ecosystem: Environmental > Terrestrial > Soil > Wetlands > Permafrost | place: Sweden...
ATAAATACTTGTGGTTGTGGTGCACTAACGGAGGGATCGCATAGTGGTCTAGTGCGGCCGCCTGCTAAGCGGTTGCCCTACGAAAGTGGGGTCCCGGGTTCAAATCCCGGTCCCTCCGCCATCATACATCTTGTCATTCCTGCTCCGTATCCACTCTGCAAAGCAACTTCAACCAATTTGTCATTCCTACGAAGGCAGGAATCCACGTTCCCCAAATAATTACTTATGTTTTTATTCTGTATTTGTAATATAATTTATTTCACTTCTAAAACAAAAAGGAATGAGGCCATTCTAAAATATAAAGAAGACAAATATTCCAATCTTTTAGTTTTACTTCAAGGTTTCGTAGGGTTAACAGCTTCTAGCGAAACAAAAAAGAAATTTTTTGAGGAACAACACCGGTCTTGGTTATACTGTTCCGCTGGCGTAGTAACAGCAATAAATGACATGATCGAGTTGGCTATAAGTGAAAAGGTAAAGATCCGGAACCAGAAAAAGGAAGAAGAGTCGTTGGGAACATCGTACTCGAAATGCGGAAGGATTTATTGGGGAAAACTAAATTGAATCCTAATGATTTTAAGTACATAGATGTAATTGATCCAATCAAGAACGAACGGAGTTAACGCTTGCCTAATTATCATATCTGGACGATCGGCTGTCAGATGAACAAAGCGGAATCGGAGCGGCTGGCCAGCCTGTTCGAGGAGACCGGCTATCAGGCTGTCAATGACGTGGCTGAAGCCGATCTGATTGTGGTTAATACCTGTGTTGTCCGTCAGAATGCCGAAGACCGCGCCATCAATAAATTGCAGAACTTCAAGCCGTTGAAAAAAGCCCGCCCCGGTCTGATATTGGCAGTAACCGGCTGTTGGGTCGATTCCAATGTTGCCAAGCTCCAAACTGCTTTCCCATATATCGATTATTTCTTCAAAGCCGGGGAATGCCCGCCGTGGTTAGACAAAAACCAATGGTCGCAAGCATTACCCAAACAACCGGAACCTGCAAGCTACGTGCCGATCATTCAGGGTTGCAATAACTTCTGCTCCTATTGCGTTGTGCCCTACCGCCGCGGCCGTGAGAAAAGCCGACCACTTTCGGAGATCGTATGTCAGGTTAAAGAATTGGCCCGCCGCGGCACCCGGGAAGTGACTTTACTGGGCCAGAATGTCGATTCCTACGGCCATGATCTACCGGAAAAACCCGAACTGGCCGACCTGCTGACCGAATTAAACGACATCGACGGCCTTTACCGTATCCGTTTTCTTACCAACCACCCTAAAGACATGAGCCGCCGCCTGATTCAAACAGTGGCGCGTCTGGAAAAAGTTTGTAAAAATATCACATTGCCCGCACAAGCCGGCAGCAATGAAATTTTAATAGCGATGCGCCGCGGTTACACCATCGAAGATTACCGGCGGCTGGTCGCGGAAATCAGAAGTGAAATTCCGGATGTGGGACTGGTGAGCGATATTATTATCGGATTCCCTTCTGAAACCGAAGCGCAATTCCAGCAAACCGTGAATTTGCTCACGGAGATAAAATTCGATACCGTCCATCTGGCCGCTTACTCTCCCCGCCCAGGCACCATCGCCGCCCGCGATCTTGTGGATGATATTTCTGCAGATGAAAAAAAGAGGCGACTGGTGATTGTAGAAAAACTTCAGGAAGCTATCCTCGCCGGTATCAACGCCCGGTTAAAAGGACAAACGGTCCGAATCCTGGTAGAAGGCAGGCAGAAAGGCAAGTGGTACGGCCGCACAGACACGGATAAGCTTGTCTTTTTCAGCGATGATGCAAACTATATGGGAAAACTGGTAAACTTAAAAGTGGCGCTTACCAGCCCCTGGTCGTTACAGGGTACGATAATTATTTAATAAGGAGACATAATTTGCAAAAGACAAAAATCCTGAGTTTGGGGATTATAGCTGCACTGCTGTTAGTAGTTTTATCGTTAACCGGTTGCTATGGCACCGCCACTGCAACTACCAATGCTAACGGCACAGTTACATCCAGTTCAACTAGCATTTGGTTCATGCTTGGTTTCATCGTAATTCTCTTCGGTTTGATGTATTTCTTCACAATTCGTCCTCAGCGTAAAAAACAGCAAGAAGCACAGAAAATGCTGCAAGCTTTACAGAGAGGCGATAGAGTCATCACCAATGCCGGCATCTACGGACAGATCGAGAGTGTTTATGAGGATAGTTTTCTCATCAAGACTGATTCCGGAGCGACCATGAGAGTTGCAAAATGGGCAGTCGTCGGTAAACAACCCACGGATGAAATACCCAGAGCCAATTAATCGGTCAATTCACTTGCCACAAATTTATTTAAGTAGAAATTAAAACTTATCTGGTGAGGAGTACTACCTGGGTGAGTTATTATGACTACGTTTTAGTAGGTAGTGGTATTGCTGGACTTTACACTGCCCTGCTGGCTAAAGAGCAGGGCAGTGTGCTTATTATCACCAAAAGTGGCATCGAAGAATGTAACACCAGACACGCGCAGGGGGGTATTGCCGCGCCTATCGGCACTAATGACTCTCCTGAACTTCATATTAAAGACACACTCGCCGCCGGTAAGGGTTTGTGTGATGAAGAAGCCGTCCGGATCCTGGCTACCGAAGCCCCCGACCGGATCGCCGACCTGGTAAAGTTCGGCGTTCCCTTCGATACATTGGAGGGAAAAATCGCCCTGACGATGGAAGCGGCGCATAGCGTCCCGCGGATTCTGCATGCCGGCGGAGATGCCACCGGAGAACACATTGAAGTCACCCTCAGTAAACGCGTCCGTGCTTCCCATATCAGGGTCATGGAAAATTACCTGGCAATCGAAATTTTACTGGAAAAAGGGCGGGTCAAGGGAATCAAAGCGCAGAATGGCCGCACCGGCGCTTTTGAAGAATTCGAGTGTAAATATTTGATTCTGGCAACTGGCGGCGCCGGTCAGCTGTACAAATTTAATACCAATTCGGAAATCGCTACAGGCGACGGCATCGCATTGGCTTTCCAAGCCGGGGCTGAAGTTGCCGATATGGAGTTCTTCCAATTCCATCCCACGGCATTGCATTTATCCGGTGTACCGACTTTCCTGATATCGGAAGCGGTGCGCGGTGAAGGCGGAATACTGCGTAATATCCACGGTTACCGGTTCATGCCGGATTACGCGCCTGAGAAAGAATTGGCGCCGAGAGATGTTGTGGCTCGCAGTATTGTCTACGAAATGGAAAAAACCGGCTCTGAAAATGTTTTTATCGATGTCACTCATTTGCCCCGCAACCTGGTGACGACCCGTTTCCCAAATATTTATCAGTTCTGTCTTGAATACGGGCTGGATATTACCAAAGAAATGGTGCCGGTTGCTCCCGCGGCGCATTACATGATGGGCGGGGTTAAGGTAAACACGTGGGGTGAAACTAATATCCCCGGACTCTTCGCCGCCGGAGAGACCGCTTGCACCGGCGTCCATGGTGCTAATCGGCTTGCCTCCAATTCCATGTTGGAAGTTCTGGTATTCAGCAAACGGATCATGGATAGGACCCGGAACGGGAATAATCCGGCAGCTCGGGAAAAGAAAACTATCAATGATGAACACCGTTTATTGAGTGTGCGAAAATCAAGGAAAAAGATGCCTGAGATCAATATGTCTAATTTAAAAAACCTGATGTGGGAAAATGTGGGCATTATTCGCAGCAAAGAAAGCCTTACCGAAGCCGTTAATATTCTCAGTGCCTGGCAAAAAGGTCTGCCGCTGACCGAAAGGGTCTCCTATGAATTAAGCAATATGATATTGACAGGGCATCTGATTACAGAAGCAGCGCTGGTCAGAGAGGAAAGCCGGGGCGCCCACTTCCGCACTGATTTCCCGGAAACTTCAACCGCATGGCAACATCATTTGATTTTCACGAAACAATGAGTTGCTTCCTCCCCGCTTTTACAAAGAAACTGTTTGTTACGGGTATGCATATTTGCTATACTATATGAATGTGCCCCCATCGTCTAGAGGCCTAGGACAACAGCCTTTCACGCTGTCAACACGGGTTCGAATCCCATTGGGGGTACCAATTGCTTCCAACCGGTTTCCATAATATTTTCATCCGTATGCATGCATGCCTGTAAAGATATAATTCCCGAAGAATGTTAAAAGTATTGCCATAAAACCGATGATTAAAAGCACCGCTGCTTTGGTGCCGCGCCAGCCCCTCATTAATCTGGCATGTAAATAAGCCGCATATACCAGCCATGTTACCAGGCTGGCCGTTTCTTTAGGATCCCATGACCAATACCTCCCCCACGCAATGTCCGCCCATAGCATTCCCAGAATTATTAACGCTGTTAAAAAGGGAAACCCAACAATTACCGATTGATAACTGACCGCCTCAAGAATCTCCTTATCAGGCAGTAAAATCGATTTTTTCTTCTGCTGGATCAAAAAGAGAATAGCCGCGCCAAATCCGATGGTGAGTGTGCCATACGCAACGACGGCTGATATAACATGCACGGACAACAAGACGCTCTGTTGCAAAGCCGGTACCAGAGGTTCCGGCTGAGAGTGTTTCTCAATTGCAAAAATTAAAAGCAGCGCCGCAATAAATAACCCGATATTACGGAAAGCGCCGGTTTTATAGCGTCGCTGGAAAATAAAACCCATCAAAACGGTACCCCAGGCGAAGGCGACAGCGAACTCATACATATTTGAGAAGGGCCCGTGTGCGGTTTCGATCCATCGCGCTATAATCACCAAACTCAGAAAAATGAAGGCCACTACGGTAGTTATGTCCGTCAGCGCATCGGAAAACCGCTTTGTCGGTTTGGTCGTTGATCCGGCTCGTCGCGACCAGGCAAAATCAATAATGGCAACAATGATAGCCAGCGCGACACTGATCAGTGATCCATACAGTGAAATACTTTCTAAACCAGCCATATTGCCTCCCTGGAAGACTATGAATTGTGGGGCGGTAATTTCTTTTCGATTTCCTTAATAATGCCATTAACCTCGGTATTCGATTCTGATCCTGACCTGCCTACAGCATGCAGCGAGAGCGAACCCTCATTCTCCTCTGTCCGGAATAAAACCCGCAGTTGGCGATAAGGAAAGTAAAATACCGCGCAAATACCGGCGAGAAACAGACCGGAGGCTATCCATATTATCGCGTTCGTAGGATCGCGGCTGACCTGAAATCCCGAATAGTTCGGCAATCCTTGAAAGGTGAATTCCAACCCATTAATTACAATGGGCGTGTTTAACGGCACTAATTTCATACTTATTTGTTGGCTTTGCTGAATAATTCCGATGGCAATATCGCCGGCTGGTATCATGGTATCATTCGGCGCGGAAGAATTAATCAAACGCACGGTAAATCCCTGGCCCGGCAAGTCTACGAATCCGTCAGAATATTGTGAATTTCCGGAGTCTGTGCTCAGTAAAACATTATCATCGAATATCGTTTGTCCCTGTCCGTCATGAATTAATAGTTTTACGGCCGTGCCAAAAAACGACTGATAAAAACGGGTTCCCTTGTAATAAAGCGGGTGGTTTACTCTTATCAAAGCCTCTTTAACTTGTTGTCCGCCCTCATATAAGATGACGCGACTGCTGTAATCCTTGGGCATCCCGTTAGCATACTGCTGGGAAGTAAAGGAGATAAGTTTCGTTTCCAAACCGGTATTGTGTCCAACCTGCTTTGTTTGTCCTTCAACTACTGCAAAACCGGTATCGCGGAATCCATAATGAAAACCCAGTAGGAAGGCCACTACAAACAGAATCAGACTAAAATGGCTAAGGTAGGTTCCCAGCCGGAAGTAATGATTCTTGTCCGCTGTCATATGAATATCAGCTCCAATCGATTTCCGGACCCGGTAACCGCGAGCGCGCAAAACTTTTTCGGTGATAGCTGCCGCTTCTGAAGCCGGTAAATGAATACCTTTAACTTCCATCCCGGTCGTATAAAAACTCTCCGGCTGAACTATCTCTCCTCCGCGAAGAATCAGGTTTATGGATTTCCACCGGTTCAGACTGCATACTAAAATATTAAGCATCAGCATGATACCGGGTACCGCAAAGTAAATGGAATTGAAAATATTAAGTGGAGTTAGCGCTCCTAATAACACTAAGGCGGCAATGATCAGTATTAAAATTAATGCCAATCGAATCGAACTGAAAAATCGCCAGAGCCAATTCGCATAAGGCCTGATGATACTTTCAGGCGGAATATGTTCCTGTGTACTTTTATTTGACAACTATTCGTCCCTGATATTCGGTAAAATATTCCTCTTGTGCCAAATATAATAACACAGCTAAATTGAATTTTGCAGAGAGCAAAACCGACTTCTCAAAAGCGGCCAAAACCGACCATTTTGAAGTGGATGGTATTCCTTAACTCCAATCAACGATGATGGAACATGTAATCCATTCCAGGTCGGCTAAATCCCTATCAAGGATTCTTCCGGGAATACATTAGCGCAGGCCGATGCTACTATCCCGATATGGACTCAATACTATTCAAACTAAACTTTTGGTAACAATTTCCGTATATTATAATATGTAATTAATCGCTGATCGCAACCCTGCTGAAACCACTGTGTCAATACTCTTTTCCAGTCAATCAATCACGCTAATTCCAAAATTGACGCACGGCCTTTGTTAAGTATAGAATTGTGGTTGACGCATCAAATTCATTGATATAAAATATGTGTTTGACGCACTTATTTATATTAATATAGAATGTGGAAGGAGGCTAGGAGAATGACTGAAAAAATTCTTTGCGGTAAGTGTAACATGTTGCTCTACTTTGGGGAGGAAATAAACAGGCGTCTCTATATGCGTGCAATCCCATCGGAAGAGACGGTACTGGGTTATTACAAAAATACCTGCCCGAAGTGCGGTAACAAGCTCTCATTAAGCACGGTTAAAATCGAAACCAAAGGGAGGAAAATATGGCATACAGCCCAGAAGTAGCGCAAGAACTTGCGGAAAAGACTAATGTAGTCCGGAATAACATCTTCAGAATATTCAAATCCAACAATATGGGACATGCCGGCGGGACGATGTCTTTGCTGGAAATTGTGACTGCTCTTTACTTCCATCATCTCAAAATTGATCCTAAAAACTGTGATTGGCCGGAAAGAGACCGCGTCGTCCTCTCTAAGGCTCATGCTGCCGAGGCCATTTATGCTGTATTAACAGAAATCGGTTTCGTTGAAGAAAGCATGCTCGACAAATATTATCACTATCGCTCTCAATTCCAGGGCCATGCCGACCGGTGGTGCACTCCGGGTATCGATTACTCCGGTGGTTCCCTCGGACAGGGGCTTTCTTTCTCCGCCGGGATGGCTATCGCTGAAAAAATCAAAACAGCCATCAAACCGCCTACGCTTAGCCTCGGGGCCGCAAATTTCCCCAGGCTCCTGATGAAATTCAACCCGTTATACCGCGTTTTTTGTATCGTTGGGGACGGTGAACTTGCCGAAGGCAATAACTGGGAAGCCGCAATGTTTGCCGGCAAGTATAAATTAGACAATTTAATCTGTATCGTTGATTACAATAAATTCTGCATCGATGGTCCTACTGAAAATATCATGCCCTTATTCCCTCTCGATAAAAAATTCGAATCATTCGGGTGGTGGGTCAAAGAGATTGATGGCCACAACATGCGGGAAATTGTTGAAGCGCTCGAACTGGCCAATAGTCTTTATGGCGATGGCAGGCCGAAGTGTATTATTGCCAACACGGTCAAAGGCCATGGCGTCCCGTCATGGGAAGATGCACATGTGCATTATGGCAGAGGCGATGGCATGACTGTCGGACTTAAAGAAGGGGGAAAGCTATATGGCAAAATTTAATAAATATGTGCAGATCGGCAAGCCCGGTGCCAACATGCCTGCTGATGAAGCTGCAATGATCAAGGTCCTCGAGAAATATCCCGATGTCGTCGGTGTTCTCGAAGATGTTGGTATGCCGGGACTAGACTGGTTAATGAAAAATGCTCCGGAGCGCATTGTAGAATGCGGCATCGCCGAAGCCAATGCCGCGGTTATTGCCGGCGCCCTAGCTGCTGAAGGGTTTCGACCCTTTGTGATGGGTTTTATCTTTTCCGGAATCGGCCGGGCTTACAACCAGATCAGACAAAGCATCCTGGTAGACCATTTCAATGTCAAGTTATTGTGCCGCGATTTCTGGGGCGAAATGGGCGTCTCCCACCTGGCTGTTGAAGGAATCGCATCTCTGCGCGCATTACCTAATCTCGTTATCATTAATGCGGCGGATTTCGTTGAGACCGAGAAAGCTTACCTGGCGATGGCAGACTACATCGGACCGGTATTCTTCAAAATGGAAGGCCAGCCCTCGTTGAGAATTTATACTGAAGACTATCCTTTTGAAATCGGTAAAGCTTATACGATCAAAGACGGCAAAGACGCCACCATTATCGCCACCGGATATATGGTAACCCAAGCGATCAGAGCTATCGATATCCTGGAGAAAGAGGGTCTTGATGTCGGTATTATCGATATGAGTACCCTGAAACCATTGGATGAAGAAGCGATCATCAAAGCGGCTCAGCAGACCCGGGCTATAGTTACCGCTGAAGTCAGCTCTATTATCGGCGGTCTTGGGGAAGGTGTTGCCGCTGTCTTAGCGGAAAATGCGCCCGCAGCTCTGGTGAGAGTCGGCATTGAAGACGAATTCGGACAGTCAGCCCTAACCGGGGCAGAGCCCGATGCTCTTCAGACCCTTTTCGGAATGCGCCCTGAAGATATAGCCGTAGCTGTCAAAGAAAGTATTGCCCGGAGAGAGAAATTCAAACTCAAATAATAACAATATTAAATCTTTTGCCTGAAAATAAAAAAATGAAGGAGCATAAATGCCTAAGAAAGTAGCTGCTGAATCGAAGAAAAAGAATGACAAATCTAAAAAAATAGTACTGGCGGCAGACCCGGCTGGAGTACTCCTTAAGAATTCCGTGAAAAAGCACCTTGAGGAAATAGGGTATGATGTCATCGATTATGGCACCGATAAACCTGAAAACTTCGTAACCTACTTCGGGATTGCCTCAAAAGCGGCAAAAGCGATTCAAAAAGGTATTGCGGATAAAGGGATCGTATTCTGCGGTACCGGTATGGGTGTTTCCATTACCGCCAATAAATTCAAAGGGATTTATTGCGGATTAATTGAATCCGAATTCACTGCCAATGAGTGTAAAATTATCAATAACTGCAACATGTTGGGCATGGGCGCGAGAGTCATTTCCGAATCCAGAGCTAACATGGCCGTCGATAACTGGCTCAACCGCAAATTCAACGAAGGTATCCCGAAGCCGTACATCAAACTGGTAGCGGAAGGCATCAAAGAAATCGCTAAGATCGAAGACGCCAACTTCAAATAATAGTTTTATCAGCGCAATATTTTAATACTTAAACTCAAACTATCGGCTCAAGGCCGATAGTTTGAGTTGGTAAATAACCATCAAGGAAATGGAGTTAACATGGCAAAAAAAACCAAAATAGGCATATTGACCGGTGGAGGAGACTGCGCAGGTTTGAATGCAGCCGTAAAATGGGTGACCAAAACTGCTCTGGATAGACAATCCGAGCAAGAACGTGAATTTCAGTACGAAGTACTGGGGATCAGGGATGGCTGGAAGGGTTTATCTTTCAATACCAAAGAAGAGCTTGAAGCCGGGGTTGTAAATCTGACCGAAAATGCGGTCAGAACCTGGGACCGCTTCGGCGGGACATATTTGGGGACTTCCAGATTCAACCCCTACAATGCCAAAAACAATACTTCTAAAACAACCCTGGCTAACATAGAAAAGCTGGGTATCGATGTATTAGTCGCAATCGGGGGAGACGATACTCTCAGCGTCGCGGCTAAACTGCACAAAGACGGCGTGTCGGTGGTAGGCATTCCTAAAACTATTGATAGAGACCTGCCGGGAACCGATTATACGCTGGGATTTGAGACATCACTGGAAGTGATCACCGACATTGTGGACAAGTTGAGAACAACTGCCAGTTCCCATAGCCGTGTGTTTGTGATCGAGACTATGGGTAGAAATGCCGGTTGGTTAGCTCTTAAAGCTGGTGAATCTGCTGGCGCTTATATCATACTGATTCCTGAATACGATTTCGATATGGGTCATGTCAATGAATTAATCATGGAAGGTAGAAGGAATGGCGCCAGATACGATATAGTGATGGTATCCGAGGGAGCCAAAGTCAGAGGTGGCACGCTGGTAGCCAGAGATAAGAAATATGATGCTTTCGGGCATGAAACGCTCGGCGGTATCGGCGAGCATGTTGCCGCAGAAATTACCAGAGGTACTAACATTGAGACCCGGTGCGTGGTCCTCAGCCACATCCAGCGCGGTGGCGCACCCTGCGCTTTCGATCGTCGTATGGGTAGATATTTCGGCATCGCCGCCGTAAATCTGATCAATAAGAAAGATTTCGGGAAGCTGGTTTGTTATAAGAATGGTGACATCAGTTCGGTTCCCATCGTCGATGTCCTGGGTCATCTTAATCTCGTTGATGTAAAAACGATGTACGACACCGTCAGGTATAACGGCAGCCGGAACATACTGACTGATTAGGAGAAATAATATGAATTCAGCAATATCACTCAAAGACCTCAATGCACTGGTAAGAGAAATGGAGTTTGGTCCGGATGGCAAAGCCAAACAGGCCCAGATCCGGGAATTGGCTTATGCCAACGGATTGTTCTTCGCCAGCATCCAGAACCTCTACGATGAAATGGGTAAAAAATACGGCGGTTTCACCGTCCCGGCTGTAAATGTCCGCGGCATTTCGTTCGATTTTGCCCGCGCAGTTTTTAGAGCTGCCATCAAAAATAAGGTCGGCCCGTTCGTTTTTGAAATCGCCCGGTCTGAAATGGACTACACCAAACAAACGCCCGGTCAATTCGCAACCGTGATAATCGCTGCCGGCTTGGCCGAAGGATACAAAGGTCCCGTCTTCGTACAGATGGACCATGGCCAGGTAAAAATCAAGAATTATCAGGCAAATCCGGAACAAGAGATGACCGCCATCAAAAACCTGATAAAAGAGTCTGTTGACGCCGGTTTCTACAACATCGATATCGATGCTTCCACCATGGTAGACATGAGCAAGACAGACTTAGTCGAACAGCAGGAAGCCAACGGCCGTCTCACCGCTGAACTGACCAAATACATTCGCAGCGTTGAACCCAAGGGCGTTACCATCTCCGTCGGTGGAGAAATCGGTGAGATCGGTCATACTAATAGCACCGTCGAAGATTTACGCGCATACATGCTGCAATACCGCAAAAACTTACCCAAAGGAATGAAGGGTATTTCCAAAATTAGCGTCCAGACCGGAACCACTCATGGAGGCGTCGTGCTGAAAGATGGTTCGATCGCTAAAGTTAAACTGGATTTCGATACCCTGGAAAAGTTATCTAAATTGGCCAGGGAAGAATACGGTATGGGCGGCGCAGTCCAGCATGGCGCTTCTACACTGCCCGACGATATGTTCGACCTCTTCCCGAAGAAAGGAACGATGGAAGTGCACCTGGCTACCGGATTCCAGAACATTATTTTCGATTCCGCTTCCTTCCCCAAGCCTTTACTCGATAAGATAAATGCCGGATTGGCCGCGAAATATCCTAATGAACGGAAACCGGACCAAACCGATATTCAATTCTATTATCTTACCCGCAAGAGAGCATTCGGCGATTTCAAGAAAGAAATCTGGGATATACCCCAGGCAAATCTGGATAAAATTTGCGGCGAGATCGAGGAACGGTTCTCATTTTTCTTCCACAAGTTAAATGTAATCGGCACCGATAAACTTGTTGCAAAATTGATCAAAAAGAATTAACTAACCCAATAAACCCATAAAAGGGAGCGTTACCGGATCTTGTAACGCTCCCTTTTTTTGTAACTTTCAGTAATTTTAATTTACTGTTAATGATGCGGAATTGAGCGCCCCGTTAATATTTAATCGTCGCCGGAGAACAATCCCCATACAAAATAAAATAACAATAGTAATACCTGGCAACTCTTGCTATAATAGACGCAATCGGCAACAAAATATACTTTAAGCAAGTCAGCCCAGGAGAATATGCTCTTTAGTTTTACTGCTGCTTCCGTATTAGAATTTATTGTAGGCATCGCAGCTCTTTTTATTGCTGTAATAATCTGGACCAGACGACCGACTCCGGGCGCTTTGTCTTTTACGATTCTTATGCTTTGCGTCACCATATGGATCGGTATCCGGGTTTTTGACATCGCCGCAGTTGATTTATCGGTAAAGATACGTTTAGGAAAGTTATTATACTTTGCAGGGTCTTCAATTTGTATCATGTGGTTGTTTTTTGCTCTGGACTACACTAAAAA
>Ga0182021_10008214_pt1 | contig 12369 bp, 7 predicted proteins | sample 612E3MmetaG_FD_120493 | JGI IMG/M metagenome (GOLD analysis project Ga0182021, IMG submission 120493) | Permafrost microbial communities from Stordalen Mire, Sweden - 612E3M metaG (Illumina Assembly) | ecosystem: Environmental > Terrestrial > Soil > Wetlands > Permafrost | place: Sweden...
CGCGCCTATGGCTTCAGAAACTTTGCCAACTACCGGCTGCGCGTGATCGCCCAGTGCGGTTAACTCATAACCAAAACACACCACCAAAACACAGCCCCCTCCCCAAACTTTGGTGTAGACCCCCCAAACTTTGGTGTAGACCCCGGCTTCGCCGGGGCAGGCTTCGCTCTCCGCTGCGCTGCGAGCGAAGCCTGGTGGACGCTACTGGACTCGAACCAGTGACCCCTAGTGTGTGATACTAATGCTCTAACCAACTGAGCTAAGCGTCCCCAAGCGGGAGCGAGACGTTTGACCGACCTCGCGCCGCGGATCAATACGGATTTTCCGGAAAACCGCGTTTGCCCGATCCGCCGACCGGTCGCCGAGTCATTTCTTCGTGCGCAGGGCCCGTTTACGCCCGGGGAATAGCGTCCGGCAAAGCTCGCAGACCGTGCCATCACAACCGCGCGCCGTGCAATGTTCGCGGCCGTAGAAAATGATGCGCAGGTGCAGCTGATTCCAATGCTCCAGTGGAAAGAGCGCCTTCAGGTCGCGCTCCGTCTGCTCCACGCTTCGTCCAGAACTGAGCCCCCAGCGCTGCGCAAGCCGGTGGATATGCGTATCCACCGGAAACGCCGGCACGGCGAACGCCTGCGCCATCACGACCGACGCCGTCTTGTGGCCCACGCCCGGCAGCGCCTCCAATTCCGCGAACGTGCGCGGCACCTGTCCGCCGTGTTGCTCGGCGAGGATTTTCGAGAGCGCGGAAATCGCCTTCGCCTTCTGCGGTGCGAGGCCGCAGGGGCGAATAATCGCGGCAATGCGCGCCACCGGCAACGACGCCATGGCCGCGGGCGCGGCGGCCGCCGCGAAGAGCGCGGGGGTGACCTGGTTGACGCGCCGGTCGGTGCATTGCGCTGACAGCAGCACGGCAATCAGGAGCGTGTAGGCGTCGCGGTGCGCGAGCGGCACCGGCGTCTCCGGATAGAGCTCGGCCAGCCGCCGGTCGAGATACGCGGCCCGCGCGGCTTTCGTGCGGAATGGATTTGCCGGCTCCATGCTGGCCGCGAACCAGAGCGAATCTGGCGGCAAACACAATTTTTTAGCCAAACCTACGCAGTTGAACCACGAAACACACGAACCACACGAAGACGGAGGAAACGGGTTAACCGCTAATGCACGCTAATGGGCGCTAATCCGGAAGTGTAGCCGCGACGGTTACGACGCGGTGGATTGATTTGTGCCTCGGCCCGTGGATTTTGGAATCCTCAACCCGGAACCTGGAACTCGGAACCCGAAACTTGAATTTTTGGCCCCCGTACCGAGCGGAGCGACATCTGCCATGGACGCAAAGTGGCGCGCGAATCGGATTAGCGAAAATTAGCGTGGATTAGCGGTTCCTACTGGTTCGTTACAATTTACAGCCGGTGCCAGAACATGCCGCAAAGCGAGAAGAGCATGCCGATGCGGATCGCGCCCTCGAACGTGAGAATCACGAGCACCCATTTGAGCCCACAAGTGCGGCGCAGCGTGTAGCCGAGCAGGGTGACGACAAGCATGCAGAGCGCCTGGGCGCGGCCAAAGCGTTCGAAGAGCAGTGCGAGCATCCACGCGCCCTCCAGGAGGAGGCCGATGCTCCAGAACGCCGCCCGCCGTTCGCTGAGGTCGAGGGTGCGCGGATCGGTGCCCTGTTCGATTTGCTTGATGCCGAGGTACCGCTCGCTCACCACGAGCTGCCAGAACTCGAAGAGAATCCAAAAGGGAGTGAGCAGCAATAGCGGAGACACGCCGCGGACGGTAATGTGGAGCGGACTGGCGCGCTAGAAGAAACGCGGAAATCCGAAACTCGAAATCCGAAATCCGAAACAAGCATCAAGCCGGAACGATGCCGAAGAAACCGCCAATACCCGCTAATCTTCGCTAATCCCGAACTCCGGTTGTGATTAACCACAGATGAACGCAGATGGACACGGATAGACGGAGGCGACCAACCGTTCGCACTTTGGGAGTTCCGGCCTGTTCTTCCTAGCCCCAGCCGTATCTGTGTCTATCGGTGTCCATCTGTGGTTCAAATCCGGGTTTCAGGCTGACCAGATATTCACGGCGCTTTGCTCCCATTCGCGGCAGGTCTTCCTTTTCCCTTTCGAATTTGTTTCGGATTTCGAGATTCGGATTTCGGATTTCTCCCCTCAGGGGTTTCGTTCCGCCACCACCGGGTTGGTCAGCGTGCCGATCTTCTCGATCTCGATGCTCACCGTGTCGCCAGGTTTCAACCACACCGGCGGGGTGCGGGCGAAGCCCACGCCGTGGGGCGTGCCGGTCATGATCACCGTGCCGGGCAGCAGCGTTTTGCTGCCGCTCAGGAATTCGATCAGCGCGGGCACGTCGAAGATCATGTCGCTCGTGTTCCAATCCTGCATCGTCTGGTCGTTGAGCACCGTGCGGATCTGGAGCGCGTTCGGATTCGGAATCTCGTCACGGGTCACCAGTACGGGGCCGAGCGGGCAGAAAGTATCGAAGCTTTTCGCCTCGCACCACTGGCCGCCGCCGAGCGGCCGGCCCTGCCAGTCGCGCGCGGAGACGTCGTTGCCGCAGGTGTAGCCGAGCACGCAGTCGAGGGCATGGGCGCGGGAGACGTTCTTGCACCGCCGGCCGATGACGACGGCGAGCTCGCACTCATAGTCGACCTGCGTGCTGGCGAGGTGGCGCGGCAGCTCGATGGGATCGCCGGGGTTTTGCAGCGAACTCGTGGCCTTGATGAAAAGGATCGGCTGCGCCGGCGCGCCCTTGCCGCCTTCGTCGGCGTGTCTTTTGTAGTTGAGGCCGATGGCGAGAATGTTGGGCGGCACGAGCGGCGCGAGGCGTTTACCGAGCGCGACGACGCGGTCGGTTACGCGGAAATCGCCGAGAATATCGCCGGCGATCTCGCGGGCCGTACCGTCGGGCTGAAGCGCGGCGTAGGCCGGGCCGGTGGTGGTCTGGTGACGGAGGATTTTCATGGGCGGCAAAAACAGTTGCTCGCCAGTGCACACGAATCGACGCCGATGGAAAGACGGAAGCAGTGCGATTGGCTGGCGCGCGGGCGGACATCGGTGACATCTACCACGGCGGAATCCACTCGCTGGCGCTCGCGGCTACGGGGAGTCCACCACGGTGGAGAGCGGCCGGAATCTCCCGTGGCTGCGAGCGCCAGCGAGTGGGCCGTCATGCTCTGGGTTTCCCAATCAGATAATTGTAACACCGCCAGAAGCGTTCCCAGTAGTCGCCGGCGCGAACATCGAACTCGGGTGCGAGCCGCGGGAGATGCCCTTGGTCCACTCGCTGGCGCTCGCGGCTACGGGAGGGATCAAAGTCGGCTGCCATAGTAGCTGCGAGCGCCAGCGAGTGGCCTGTTTAGACAAACCTTACGCCTTCGGTTCGGCGTAGGCTTCCAGACCGGCGCAGGAGCAGACGAGGTTGCGGTCGCCGTAGACGTTGTCGACGCGGCCGACGGCGGGCCAGAACTTGCTGGCCCGCGTCCACCGGTCGGGGAATGCCGCCGTCTCGCGCGAGTACGGCCGGTCCCAGACGTCGGCGCAGACCACCGCCGCGGTGTGCGGCGCGTGCTTGAGCGGGTTGTTGAGTTTGTCCGCCTCGCCGCTCGCGACCGCGGCCAGCTCGCCGTGGATGGCGATGAGGGCGTCGCAGAAACGGTCGAGCTCGCGCTTCGATTCGCTCTCGGTGGGCTCGATCATGAGCGTACCGGGGACGGGGAACGACATGGTCGGCGCGTGGTAGCCATAATCCATGAGCCGTTTCGCCACGTCGTCGACCTCGAGTCCATGCTTCTTCCAGGGGCGGAATTCGAGGATGCACTCGTGGGCGACGAATCCGCCCGCGCCCCGGTAAAGCACGGGAAAATGGTTCGCGAGGCGTGCGGCGACGTAATTGGCGTTGAGGATGGCGACCTGGGTGGCGTCGGTCAGGCCGTCCGGGCCCATCATGCGGATGTAGAGCCAGGGGATGACGAGGATGGAGGCGCTGCCGAAGGGCGCAGCGGAGACGGCGCCCATTTTCGATTTTTGATGTTCGATTTTCGATTGGTCGGATGAGCCAGAGAACCAGTGGCCCGGGAGATAGGGCGCGAGGTGGGCGGCGACGGCGATCGGGCCGACGCCGGGACCACCGCCGCCGTGCGGGATGGCAAACGTCTTGTGCAGGTTGAGGTGGCAGACATCGGCACCGATGTGGCCGGGCGAGGTGAGGCCGACCTGCGCGTTCATGTTGGCGCCGTCCATGTACACCTGGCCGCCATGCTGGTGGATGATTGCGCAGATGTCTTTGATCGCGGCCTCGAACACGCCATGCGTCGAGGGGTACGTGACCATGAGGGCGGCGAGATTTGACGCGTGCGCCCCGGCCTTGGCGCGGAGATCGGCGACGTCGATGTTGCCCTGCAGGTCGCAGGCCACGGCGACGACCTTGAAGCCGCCCATCGCGGCGCTGGCGGGGTTGGTGCCGTGCGCGCTGGTGGGGATGAGGCAGACATCGCGGTGACCCTCGCCCCGCGCCGCATGGTAGGCGCGGATCGCAAGGAGGCCGGAGTATTCGCCCTGCGAGCCGGCATTGGGCTGAAGCGAGACGGCCGCCAGGCCGGTGATCTCGGCGAGCCAGGTTTCGAGGTCGCGGAAGAGATTCTGGTAGCCGCGCGTTTGATCGGCGGGCGCGAACGGATGCAGCCGGCTCCACTCCGGCCAGGTGACGGGCAGCATCTCGGTCGTGGCGTTGAGCTTCATCGTACACGAGCCGAGCGAGATCATCGAGTGGCAGAGCGAAAGATCCTTCGCTTCGAGGCGCTTCAGGTAGCGCAGCATCTCGTGTTCGCCGTGGTAGGAGTTGAAGACAGCCGCCGTCAGGAAGGTGGATTGCCGCGCGTGCGGCGCCGGAAACTCGGCCAGCTGCAGGCCGACGGTCGTGAGCTGGAATTCGAGCGTCGCCAGCGGCGCGTCGAGCGTGGCGGCGTCGCCAAAGAGCGCGAGCAGCTCGTGGATGTCGGCCAGCGTGGTGGTTTCGTCGAGCGATAGACCGACGGTATACGCATCGATGCGGCGGAGGTTGATCTTTCTCGCGACTGCGGCGGCGTGGACCCGTTCGGCCGCGACGTTGCTGACGGTGAGCGTGTCAAACACCGGTTCGGTGTTCACCCTGGCCCCGAGCGAGGCGAGGCCCTGGGCGAGCAGCTGGGTGAGCAGCCGCACGCGTTGGGCGATGCGGCGCAGTCCCGACGGGCCGTGGTACACCGCGTACATCGAGGCCATCACCGCGAGGAGCACCTGGGCGGTGCAGATGTTGGACGTGGCTTTCTCGCGGCGAATGTGTTGCTCGCGCGTGCCGAGGGCAAGGCGAAGGGCCGGGTGACCCTGGGCGTCCTTCGACACGCCGACGAGACGGCCGGGCATCTGGCGTTTGCAGGCGTCGCGCGTGGCGAGGAAGCCGGCGTGCGGGCCGCCGAAGCCGAGCGGCACGCCGAAGCGTTGCGCGGAGCCCACAGCGACGTCGGCGCCGAATTCGCCCGGCGGGCGCAGCAGCGTGAGCGCGAGCAGATCGGCAGCGACGACGCAGCGCGCGCCGACGGCGTGAACGCGGGCAAAGAAGCCGGCGAAATCGCAGACGTTGCCCAAAGTGTCGGGGTACTGCACGAGCACGCCGACGAGGCCGGAGGCCGGTTGGTAGCTGCGATGATCGCCCACCACGACCTCGATCCCGAGCGGCTGGGCGCGGGTCCTGACGATGTCGATCGTCTGCGGGTGACAGGCGGAGGAGACGAAGAAGGTGTTGCCATCGCCCTCATTCATCCGCGCGCAGAGCATCATCGCCTCGGCGGCGGCGGTGCCCTCGTCGAGCATCGAGGCATTGGCGATCTCGAGGCCGGTGAGATCGCAGATCATCGTCTGGAAATTGAGCATCGCCTCGAGGCGACCTTGGGAAATCTCGGCCTGGTAGGGCGTGTAAGCGGTGTACCAGCCGGGGTTTTCGAGGACGTTGCGCTGGATGACGGCGGGGGTGAGCGTGTCGTAGTAACCCAGGCCGATGTAACTGCGGAAGACCTTGTTCTCGGCCGCCAGCGCGCGCAACTCGGCGAGCGCGGCGCTTTCGCCCGCGGCGGCGGGGAGATTTAGCGGGCCGCGCCGGATGGCGGCGGGCACGGCCGCATCGACCAGTGCCGCGAGCGAAGGCTGGCCGAGAAGCTGGAGCATCTCGGCGATGGCGGCGGCATCGGGCCCAAGATGGCGGCGCGCAAAAGTATCGGACGGGGCAAGCAGGTCGCGAGGAGAAGACATGAAGAAGGAAAGATGGGGAGACGGTAGAGCCGGGTTCCCCGCGCGCAACCGTGATTTGATCGCCGCGCGATGAGTCTTAACCAGCCTGCATCATACGACGCGGAGCGCGGCACTGCCGGCACCGCGCCACTTGCAGAACGGTGCCTGAGCAACGTGAGATTGCCTCTCCTTGGAGGGGAATCCGGGTTGGCGCCACGCCATAAAACGAAGCCACCGGACAACCGTGTGTCCGGTGGCTGGGCTATCCAAAGCGTTAAGAAGCTGATTCGCGCTCAGGCGTATTTCTCTCCATCGTCACTACCACCGGGAGGGGGCGGAGGCGGAGGAGGATTAAACGGGTCATCCGCCAGCTGGAACTGCGGAGTCTGACCGGCAGAAGCGAGCCGGGACTGAGTCGAGGAGGAGGCGAGAGCCAACAGCGAGCACAGGGCGCTCGCGAGCAGGAGGGTGGAGAGAATTTTTTTCATGACAGGTTGGATTCTTCTCAAACCTAGCACACCGGCGTATTCGCATGCGCGTGACGTTGGGAAAAAATGCCGGGAAAAAATCCCGGCAATTTTTCCGTTTTTCCCGGGTTGCGCCGGGCCGCAGGCCGCGAACGACTTATCTCACGATAAAGAGATTGGGCATTGTAGCCGACTTCGAACTAGCTTTGAACTTCCGCCATGAGCACCGCCCGCGTTGTCCTCATCGAAGACCACACCATGGTGCGCGATCTGCTCGGGGAAGCCATCGGTGCGCTCCCTGGCGTCGCGCTGGTGGCGGCCGTGGGCACCGTCGCCGAGGGGTTGGCGGCCTGCCTCGAGCACAAGCCCGAGCTGGCCATCATCGACTGGATGCTGCCGGACGGCTCGGGCCTGGACGTGGTCCGCCAGGTCGCACCCAAGCTGCCGCAAGCCCGTTTTCTCGTGGTGACTTCCAACGACCAGGGGCAAATCGTGCGCGACGCGGCCGCCGTCGGCGTCCATGGCTTCGTGATGAAAAGCCTCTCGATGGCGACCCTCCAGCTGGCCATCCGGACGGTGCTGGAGGGCCGGACCTATTTCTGCCCGGTGAGCAGCCAGTTGCTGGTCGATTCGTTTCGCGACGACACGACAAAAACCGGACCGAACCTGACCCCGCGCGAACGTGAGATCTTGCGTTGCCTCGCCCTCGGCCTGGGCACCAAGGAGACCGCGGAACGCCTGAAACTCAGCGCCAAGACCGTGTCCAACCATCACACGGCGTTGAAAGCAAAGCTCCAGATCAACGAGCCCGCCGGGCTCGTGCACTACGCCATCAAGCACGGACTGGTCAAGGCGCCGTGACGTTGTTGCCGGGCCGGCACGGATCGCGCCAGGAGATTTTCACCACGGACAAAAGCGGTTCGATCTGCGTTTCGTCGGCCCCTTCGGCCGCCTGTTGCAGTGCCCGGCAAAAGTGTTGCAGGCGGCGCGCGCCCAGCGCATCGGCGCTGTTTTTCAAATAATGGGCGAGCCGGTAGAGCGTCACCCAGTCTTTCCCGTGCGCCGCGTCGACCATGCGCGCCACGATCCCGGGGGTTTCCTTTTCGTACTGGATGAGCAAGCGCTGCCGGAGGGCTGCGTCGACCGCATCGGCCGCCGTCACCGCCGCCCGGCCGGCGGCCGCCGGCGATTCGGCCACGGTGCGGGCCAGGATATCCATGCCCACGGGTTTCGTGAGAAACCGGTCCATGCCCTCGGCCAGGCCGCGCGCCTCGTCGGTCGCCCAGGCCTGGGCGCTCAAGCCGATGATCCATGGGCGACCCAGCGACCCCCCCGCCTCTCGCAGCCGGCGGGCCGTGGCATAGCCATCGAGCCACGGCATGGCGCCATCGAGCAACACGACGTCGAACTCTCTGGCCTGGGCGGCCTCCACCGCCGCCAGCCCATCCTCGACCGCGGTCACGACCGCGCCGTGTTCGCGGAAAAACGCGCCGAGGAGCTCGCGCATCACGGTATTGTCGTCGGCCACCAGCACGCGCAACCCCTGCCAGGCCTGGTCGAGCGCGGCCACAGACGGGCTGGCGACCGGTTCGGCCGAGGGGAGCAACGGCAGCCGCACGACAAAGGTGGTGCCGTGCTCGCCATCGCTTTCCACCCGCACGCGGCCCTTCATCGCCGCGCACAGCCGCGCCACCAACGCCAAACCAATGCCGGCGCCTTCCGTCTGCGTGCCGGTCTCGAGGCGCGTAAACGGCTGGAAGATGCGTGGCTGGTCGTCGGGATCGATTCCCGGACCGGTGTCGGCGACGCGCAATTCCACCCAGACACCGGCGACCGCCTCGTCCGGCGGCACCGTCGCCGGTTCGGGTGTCGGCGGCTCGCCGCGCTGCACGGTGAGCGTCACGCGGCCTTCCTGGGTGAATTTCACTGCGTTGCCCAGCAAGTTCAGCAATACCTGCCGCAGGCGGGCGCCATCGGCCTGCACGAACGCCGGCGCGCCGGCATCGAAAACCTCCTCGAGCGTGAGGCCTTTCGCCGCCGCTTTGGGCCGCACCGATTCGACGCATTCCCGGGCCAGCGCGCGCAGGTCGACTGGCTCCAGGTGCAGGCGGAACGCACCTGATTGCAGCGCCCCGAGGTCGATGAGATCGTTGACCAGCCGCAGCATCAGCGCGCCTTGTGACCGCACGGCGCTCACGAGCGCGCGGTGCGGCTCGGTGAGCGACGACTTGGCCAGCATCTCACTGAAACCGAGCACACCTTGCAGCGGCGTGCGCAACTCGTGGCTGACTTGCGCGAGAAACTCGCTTTTGGCCCGGTCGGCCGCCAGCGCCTGCTCGGCGCGTTGCAGGGCCTGCTCGCGCTCCGTCCGCCGCAGGCGGTATCCCATCGCCAGGACCCACAGACCCACGCCGATGGCCGTGACGGCGATGGATTGCACGCGCGCCTGGGCAAACGTGACGGCCCACCGCGTGCCCGAGACCGCGAGTACTGCCCACGCGCGGATGCCCGTCGGTTCGGCCATGGCGTATAACGGCGCATAAACCAGCAATCGCGAACTCCACGTTTCCCGAATGGGGCCCTCGATAAATGGCCGTTTTGTGGCGAAATTGCGGAAATCCTCCGCCGTGAGATACCGCAGGACCAAGCGCCCCCGTTGCCCTCCCATCGTCGCCCAATCATCCACCGCCACGAAGAGCCGGGTCCGGCCGCGATAAACCAGCCACAGACTGGTCACATCCCGGTTCTCGCGCCGGAGCCGGACCAGCTGGCGGCCGAGTTTTTCCAGGAACCCCAGCGTCTGCTCGTCCACGTAGACATACTCGAACGTCCGTCCGAGCGCGTCCTTCGCCCTGGTCGTTCCGCGCGCGTTGAAGTCTGCGCCAAAGGCGTTCCGGACAGTTGTTTCGTCGAGCATGGCGGCAATCGTCCCAGCCCGCGCCTTCAGGCTGTCCTCGTAATCGACCCGCGCCTTCTGGCCGCTATAGATCGAAAAGCCGAGGCCGAGCGCGAGCCAAGCGCCCAACCCCGCCAGGCCCATGCGCAGGTCGGTGCGCAAGTTGCGGGCCGCGTAGTCGGACATCTGCGCGACGGCCTGCAACCGCTCCGCCCACAAGGTCCACGCCAGCAAACCCGCCGCCGCCGTGTGCAACAACGCCGCTGGCAACGCAAAGTGCCCCAGATCGGTATCGAGCCGCCCTTCGAGCAGCACGTACGCCAGCGGCCCGAAGGTGGCGACAATCGTCCAGATGGCGGCCAGCAAAACTCCCGCTTCGAGCCGACCGCGAAGTTTCCTTGGAAAACCCGGGAGCGCCCAGCCGCCGCGCAGTGCGCGCACCGTGCAGCCCACGCCTCCGACCGCCAGCAAGCACAGGGCCCAGCCCCCATAAACCGGATCGAGCACGCGCCCTGCCGCCAACGCCAGCCCCGCCAGCCCCATTGCCGCCCGCCACACGACCGGGCGCACGCGGGGCAGCCACGCCGCCGCCGGCCACCAGAGTGCCATCGCGCCCTGTGCGGCGACAGCTCCGAGAAACGCATCCAAACCGATGTAGGGCTGCGCGTCGTTGCGCGTAGAAAACCAGAACTCAGCCCCGGCATTGAGCACGCCCGCCGCGGCGAGGCACCCGAGCCACAGTTCGGCAGGTTGCTGGCGCGGCTTGTCGCGCCGCCACCACGCGGCCACGCCGACGGCGATCCAGCCAAGCGCAGCCAAAAACCACCCATAGTCCTGGTGGCCCGTACAAATTTCCAAGACACGCAGCCAATCGCGCATGGTAAACTCTGAAAGCCGAAGCGGGCGGCAAAGTTGCAGTCCTGCCGCCCGAAGGCAATCAGCGAAAACCCCCGACCGGCGGCCCGAGGGCGCAGCTCAGTTTTCTTGCGTCGGAGAGCAACACCCACGGCATCGACCGGACCGGAAAACTGTAGCGGCGCTCTGTGAGCGCCGACCAGGCGTAGGAAGCTTATGGTCTCGTTTCGGTGGTCATAGACCGCCGCTACAGGCGTGGTCTCAGGCGACCGAGTGTGATAGTCAGGCCGCCAGCGTTGCCGGAAACTGCAATGCGTCCACCAGCCGGCCGGCGACTACCTCGCTTACGCCGGCTTCTTTGCCGTCAACTCATCGTAAGCGGCCTCGAGGTTGGCCGGCAGGCGGCTCGTCTGGCCCGGCGCCGGGAAAAAGTCGGGGAAACCCGGCAGAGTGGCGAGTTGGCGGATTTCCGCCCGGGTCTTGCCCGCGGCGATTTCCTTTTCCACGTGGGCCAGCAACGCCGCGAGGAAATCGCGCATCACCAGCAGGTCGGCCCGCTCGCCGCTGACTCCAAACTTGGGATTGCCATGACCGAAAAGGAAGATCGCGTCGGCTGGAAACTCCCGCGCCCCCTGCTCGAGCGTTTTGATCCAGTTGCGGAGGTTGGCGCCGCCCGGGCGGTCGATCACCGGATACATGCGATTGAACACCAGATCCCCCATGTGGATGACGTTGGCGCGCTCGAATGCGATGATGGCGTCGCCGGCGGTGTGCGCGGGGCCGAAGTGTCGCGCGGTCACGATCTCGTCGGCGCCGTCGTGGCGCCAGACCTCATCGAAGAGCGTGTCGGCAAACACCTGCTGCCAGGTGGTGTCCTTCTGCTCGGCGGCGCGAAGTTGGAGCTTGGGCACGTTGCGTTGCGCCACGATGGTCTTGCTGACGGGTTTGAAGACTGGGTTGCCCCCCGTGTGATCGGAATGGTGGTGGGTGTTGAAGACGACATCCACCCGGCGCGTGCCCCGCTCCGGCAGGCCGGCGAGACAGAGCGCGGCGGTGTCGGGGAACTGCGTGTCCACAACCACGAGCGACTCCTTGCTGGCGAGCCAGCCGATGGTGCCGCCGCGGCCGATGAAGAGGCCGACATTGCGCCGGAGAGGGCGGAATTCAACGGCGACCGCCGCAGGCGGTCGCGGCGCCGCCGGAGTGGGGGCCGACGCGGGTGGAGGGTTCTGCGCGAACAATTTCGATCGCAGGAACACGCTGGCCGCGGCCAGCGCCGAGGAACGGACAAGAAAGGCGCGGCGATTCATGGCTGGGAACGCTAACCGGGATCCGGCGCAAATGCCCACCTGGAAATTCCCGCGCCTCTTCGTCCGGTTCCATCTTGGCCTCCCTCCATGCGAGCAGTAGAATGTAACAATTGCTACATTCTAAGTTCGCTGCAATTTACGGATCACGCGCCGGATCGAAGACGAAAACAGATCCAAGTTCCGGATTTTATCTCGTGGAGAAAGCATTTTCCAGTGCCAGCAGGCGCAATCCGGCGTCAGGCGGCGTGACGACAGTTAAATGTAGCAATTGTTACATTTAACTGTCCTCAACTCATGGAGCGGTTCTTCGGGAATGCGGGGGAAAGGGAAATTGGCATGTAACCTTTCCGGCGCCGGGCGGTTTCCCTGTGCATTCCGCTGCCATGAACGCCTGCCCAATCCGTGATCGCCGTGTTGACAGAAATCCGTGTTCATCCCTGCCCATCCGTGGTTGAGTCCACGGAGGATATCGTCGCCGTGGACTCCGTCGAAACCACCGATCACGACCTCATGCTCGCCGTGCGCGCCGGCGAAATCGCGCGGCTGGGCGACCTGTTCGAGCG
>Ga0182021_10008215_pt1 | contig 12369 bp, 9 predicted proteins | sample 612E3MmetaG_FD_120493 | JGI IMG/M metagenome (GOLD analysis project Ga0182021, IMG submission 120493) | Permafrost microbial communities from Stordalen Mire, Sweden - 612E3M metaG (Illumina Assembly) | ecosystem: Environmental > Terrestrial > Soil > Wetlands > Permafrost | place: Sweden...
ACGATGGACATGGTGCGCACCCTGGCGGACAGCCTGCGGCTCGCCACCGGCACCGCCCGCCGCCTCCTCATCGCGACCCAGCCGGGCGCCGAGCGGATTCTGAACGGCGTGAGCGGCAACCTCGACCGGTTGCAGGCGATGCTCGACAGCACCAACACGCGCACCGGCGTCACGTTCCAGCAGGTCGATGCGACGCTGGCGCAGTCGCAGAAGCTGCTGGGGAGCGTGGATTCGCTGACCCGCCTGCTGAGCGCGATGGGCGCCGAGAACCGGCCCGAGATCAACAGCATGATCGCTAATTTCCGCTCGATCTCGGTCGAGCTCTTCTACGTGCTCGAGGAGCTGAGCCGCCGGCCGCTGCGCTTCATCACCGGGATCAAGATCCCGGACAGCATGAGCTTCGAGCGGGCGCGGGCCCTGCCCCGCACCGACTCGGTGGCGCCCGTCCCCGCGCCGGCACCCGACACCACGCGCCATCCGCGACCGTGAGCAAGCTCGTTCTGCTCCACGGGCCCGCGTGGGACGCCGGCGAGGTCCGCGCGGCGCTCGACGCCGAGCAGATCGAACGCACGGTCGTCACGTCGGTCCCGCCGGGCCTGATTGACGACCGCCCCACCGTGCTGCTGCTCGACGAGCTGCTGCGCGGCTCGCTCGGCCCCGCCGGCGTGCGGGCCGCCGCCGACGCGGGAGCGGCCATCGTCGCCCTGGGCGCGCCGGGCGAGGCCGACCTGCCCGCGACCATGCCCGGCGCGGAGCTGGCGCCGATCTTCCTCACCGCACCCGTCGGGACACGGCAACTCCTCGCGGCGCTCAAGGCGGCTTTCCGCGAGGCCGCGGCGCGCGCCGACCTGCGGCGCACGCGGGCCGAGGTCGCCGCGCGCTCGCGCGAGATCACCGAGCTGACCCAGATCGGCGTGGCGCTCACCACCGAGCGCAATTACGACGTCCTGCTGGAGATGATCCTCACCCAATCGCGGCGCATCACCCAGTCGGACGGGGGATCGCTCTATCTGGTGGAGGCACGCGAGGGGCCCAGCCCGAAGCTGCGCTTCAAGCTCGCGCAGAACGACACCGTCCCCAACGCGCCGTTCGTCGAATTCACGATGCCCCTGAACCACGCCAGCGTGGCGGGATACGTGTGCTCGACCGGCGAGCCGGTCGTCATTGACGACGCGTACTTCCTCCCGCCCGACGTCGAGTACTCGATCAACCGCAGCTTCGACGAGCGCAATCGCTACCGCTCCAAGTCGATGCTGACGGTGCCGATGAAGAATCACAAGAACGAGATCATCGGGGCCCTGCAGCTCATCAACCGCAAGCGCGATCCGAGCGCCGTCCTCTCTTCGCCCGATGTCGTGGAGTCGCAGGTCATCCCCTTCTCGCGGCGCACGGTCGAGATGGTGAACGCGCTGGCCGGCCAGGCCGCGGTGTCGATCGAGAACAGCCTCCTCTACGAGGACATCGAGCGGCTGTTCGAGGGATTCGTCACGGCCGCGGTCACCGCGATCGAGCAGCGCGACCCCACCACCTTCGGTCACTCGGGGCGCGTCGCGACCATGACCGTCGGCCTGGCGGAGGTGGTGGACCGATCCGGCGACGGGCCGTACCGCGGGGTCAACTTCAGCCGCGAGCAGATCAAGGAGATCCGCTACGCCGGCTTGCTCCACGACTTCGGGAAGGTCGGCGTGCGGGAGCAGGTGCTGGTCAAGGCCAAGAAGCTCTACCCACCCGACCTCGCGCTCCTCAAGAGCCGCTATGCCTTCATCCGGCGGACCGCCGAGGCGGAGTATCACCGGCGCCGGGCCGATTGGCTGCTCGCCAACCGGCGCGACGGCTACCAGCAGTTCGTGGCGTCTCTCGACGAGGCGCACCGGCGGGAGCTGGAGGACTGCGAGCGCTTCCTCAAGACCGTGCTGCAGTCCAACGAGCCGACGGTGCTGCCCGAAGGGAGCTTCGAGGAGCTGCTGGTCCTGGCCGAACGGACGTTCACCGACATTGACGGCGCGGCGCAACCGTACCTGAGCGACGACGAGGTGCGCTTCCTGACGATCCGCAAGGGCAGCCTCGACGAAGCCGAGCGGCTGGAGATCGAGAGTCACGTCTCGCACACCTACCGCTTCCTGCTCCAGATCCCCTGGACCAAGGAGCTGTCGCAGATCCCGCTCATTGCCTACGGCCACCACGAGAAGCTCGACGGGAAGGGCTACCCCCGGAAGGTGAACGCCGCGGAGATCCCCATCCAGACGAGGATGATGACGATCAGCGACATCTTCGACGCCCTGACCGCCGCGGACCGGCCCTACAAGCGCGCCGTGCCCCTCCAGCGCGCCCTCGACATCATGACCCAGGAGGTAAAGGGCGGGATGCTGGACCAGGACCTGTTCAACCTGTTCGTTGACGGCAAGGTGTTTGAGAAGCTGGCTGAGAAGTGAAGGTGAGGCGTGAGGGGTGAGAAGTGAGAGGTTCAAGTGAGAGGTGAGAAGTTGGGGTGAGAGGTGCCTTTTCTCACGCCCTTCGACCTCTCAGCTCTCACGTTAGCCCCTCGCGTCTCACCTCTCACGCATTTCCATCGGCAGCCGTCCGCCCCCGGACCAGCGCCGCCGCCAGCAACGCTCCGCTCCCGACCAGCGCCAGCAGCCCCACCCAGTCGCCCAGCCTGACGTAGAGCGTCCGGCCGGCCGTGGTGTACACCGTGTCGGCCTCCACGCGCTGCACGTCGAGCGGCGTCCGCTTGTGGGTGTAGCCCAGCGGATCCACGAACTCGCTGATCCCGGTGTTGGCCGCACGCGCGATCCCCATCCTGCTCTCGATAGCGCGCATCACCAGATGCGCCGCGTGCTGGTAGGGCCCGGCCGTGAGCCCGAACCAGGCGTCGTTGGTGATGTTGAGGAGGAAGTCGGCACCGTCGCGCCGGTAGCGGCGCGGCAAGTCCTCGAACGCCGATTCGTAGCAGATGAGCACGCCGAACCGGCCTTCGGCCAGCCGGTAGACGGGGAAGCGGTCCCCGTGCCCGAAGCCGCCAAACCACTTCAGGCTGCCGAACCAACGCGGATTGACGAACGGGACGCGCTCGGTGATCGGCACGAGGTAGGTCTTGCGGTACGACGGCCATGTCGCGTCCGACCCGGTGGAGTCGAAGAAGAAGGCCGCGTTGTACGTGTCGTACGCGCCGTTCGCGTAGAACTGCACGTCGAGCCCCCCGGCCAGGACAGGGATGCCGGTGTGGCGGACCATGTCGCCGATCCACGCTTCCCACTGGCGATGGTCGAAGAAGTAACCGTCCGTCGCCCCCTCGGGCCATGCCACGAGCCGTGCTCCGGGCAGCGACTCGGCACGCGCCGTGAGCCGTAGCAACTGCTCGATCACCGCGTCCTGGTCCCGGCTCGCGACCTTCTCCCGAAACCCCAGGTTCGGCTGCACCACCGCCACGACGGTCACCGGACGGAGGAGCGTGGTGCGCTCGCGCCAGACGCCGTAGGCGGCCGCGACAATCAGCGCCGCCGCCGCGGCCGCCGCGGGCCGCCAGGTGCGCCGGCGCACGGCGAGAAAGACCATCACGTTGATCCAGACCAGCCCCAGCGTCACGCCGCGCGCGCCCGCCAGATCGGCCCACTGCACCAGAACCGGCAGCGATGTCAGCGACGTGCCCAGACCGAGCCAGGGGAAAGCGCCCTCGCCCTGGTGCCCGATGGCCCACTCGACCGCCGTCCACAGGAGGGGGAAGACCACCCACAGCGGCAGGCCGGTGCGGCGCCGCACCCATACGGTCGCCCACGCAAGCGCCGACCACCACGCCCCGAGGATCACGATGGTAGCGAAGTAACCGAGCGCCGAAAGCGGCGTGAAGTGCCACAGCGCGACGACGATCCAGTATAGAACGAACCCGTTCGCCAGCAGTCCCGTCCAGAAGCCGAGCTTGGCCGCGCCCTCCGCCCTCGCGGACGATTCGCTCGGATCGACCCGGTCCTCCAGGCGCCACAGCAACGGCACCAGGCACACGAAGGCGGGGATGACGAGGTTGTAGGGGGGATAGGCGACGAACAGCAAGACGGCGGTCATCGCGGCCGCCGTCAGGTCCCTCCGGTCCGGCAACCAGCGACGCCGACTCACAGCTTCACGTCGCGCTGCTCGTCGGCCGACTTGTAGATCGCTTCGAGCAGCCTGCCGAGCTGAAGCTGGTCTTCCGGCGCTTCGACCACAACCTCGCCGCGGATCGCCGCGAGAAAGTACGCCCACTCGGAACGGTACGACGCCGTGAAGGGATTCTCGCGTCCCACCGCGCCCGTCGGGGTGACGTCCACCGGCGTTCCGTGCAGCTCCTTGAACACCCGGAGCGGCGAGATGGAGGCCGAGCCAGTGGCGCCCTGGACGTCCAGCCAGGTGCGCTCTCCCTCCCCGACGTGGCGCCACGACACGTCGCAGAAGATGGACAGCCCACCCTCGCAGAACAGGTGCGCCGCAGCGATCTCGTCCACCTGCTTGGTTCCGGGCGCGCGATCGAGGTACCCCGAGACGCGCTCCACCGCCGGGGTGCCGGCGATCCACAGCGCCAGATCCAGCATCGGGAGCCCGAGATCCATCATGACGCCGCCGCCCGACTCGGCGCGGCGGGAGCGCCACCCCAGCGTGTGATGCGCCTGCCGGAATACCTGCCAGCCGCAGCGGATGGTAGAGAGCGGTCCCAGCTCGCCGCCCTTGAGGAAGCCCTGCACCGCCTGGACGTCCGACCGGAACCGGCTGTTCATCGCCACCAGCAGGCTGCGCTTGTAGCGCTCCGCCGCCTTCAGCACTCGGGCCGCGCCGGCCGCGGTGAGCGCGAGCGGCCGCTCGACCAGGACGTGCGCTCCCGCCGCGAGGGCGCTCACGGCGTGCGCCTCGTGCAGGTGGTTCGGCGTGCAGATCACGACCGCGTCCACTTTGGCCAGCTCCAGCAAGTCCTCGATGTCGTCGTAGGCGGCGCCGGTCTCGAAGCGCTCGGCCAGGGCGCGCGCCTTGGGCCAGTCGTTGTCGCAGATCCCGACGACCTGGACACCCTTGAGCTTGCGCAGCACCGGGAGGTGCGCGATCTGGGCGATGGCTCCGGCCCCGACCACGCCCACCCGGATGTTGGAGACCGCGCCGCCGCCAGCCATCAGTAGAGGTTCTCCAGTCTGGTGCCCGGGTAGTAGGCCGCGAGAATCTGCGGGTAACGCTGTCCCGCCTTCGCTCGGCCGACCGCGCCCCATTGGCACATGCCGACGCCGTGTCCGGCACCGGCACCCGCGGCCGTCACCTTCACCAGCTCCCCACCCTGCCGCTGGACGTAGAGCTGGAATAGGGTCGAGAGCAGTTGCCGGTCCGGCGCCGGACGCAACACGTCCCGCACCCGGTAGGACGGAACGGTAAACTCGCCGTTCGTGGTCGCCACCACCAGTTCCTTCACGCGCCCGGTCGGGGTCGTCGCGGCTACCCGCACGTCGGTCACGCGCCCGAAATTGGCCGCGGCTGAGCCCACCGCCGCGGGCAGCGTCTGCGCGAGCACGGCGTTGAGCAGCGCACCGTCCCACTGCTCGGCCCAGCGGAAGTTCGGCGACCCGCTGCAGTAGTAGTCGCGCTTCCCGGGACCGAACCGGTCCGAGACCGCGCGAAGGTACGGCATCTTCGGCCCGTTGCGGAAGACCTGGTCCGACGCCTCGGTGGACCACCCGCACGCCGAATGGAACACCGCCTCGATGGGCTGGCCATTCCAGGTGAGGATCTGGCCAGCCGTGGCCCGGGTCGCCGCGTTCACCTCGGGCTTCTCGGAATCGGCTCCTGGATACACCTGGTCGGCGACCGTGGCGAACAGGTCGAACCCCAGCGCCTCGCGCCGCCCCCGGTAATGGAGTGCGTAGGTGCGGGAGGCCACGGTCTGTGCCAGCACGGCTTCGCGCACCTCCGGGGCGCGCATCCCGAGCTCCACCGCAACCACCGCCTGCACGTACCACTCCAGCGGCACCCGGTTGACGACGGTGACGCCGCTGGAGCCGCGCAGCACGGTGGCTTCTCCCCGGAACCTCCGCCCGCCGATGACGACGAGGTCCTCCGGGCGATCCGGCCGCACGATCACCGGCTGCGCCACGTCCACCGGCTGCGGGCGGTCGGGCCGGATCAGCGAGAGCCGGTCCGGCGCGCCGCCGGGCTCGACCCGCCAGGACACCCCGGCGTCCACCACGGCGAGGATCTCCCCATCCGGAGCCAGCACCCGATACTGGCCGGTGGCACTGACCTCGCCCGCCGGCTGGTCCACCACGATGCCAACTCGCACGACCGGAACGCCCTGCAGCGGCGCCAGCGGCACGTGGCGGGCACAGCTCGCCACGAGCAGCGCGCCGGCGACGCCGAACGCCCACCGCAGGCCGCGGCCGAGCGCTCGTTTCACGCCGTCGGCTCCGCGATCAGGTCGTAATCCAGCGCCTCGACGACCCTGGCCCGGACGAAGCTGCCGGGCGCCCGCGGGACGGGGCCCGCCAGATGCGTGCAGCCATCCACGTCGTCGGCCTGCCAGACGGTCCGGCCCACGGCAATGCCCGGATCGTCGGGATGGGCCGGCCCGTCCACCAGGACGTCCACCTCGCGGCCCACCAGCCGCTGCAACCGCTCCCCCGAAATGGCGCGCTGCAGCTCCAGGACCTCGGCCAGCCGCTCCCGCTTGAGACCATCGGGCACGTCGTCGGGCAGCGCGGCTCCCCGCGTGCCCTCCTGCTCGGAGTAGGCGAACGCACCCACCCGGTCGAATTGCAGCTCGTCGAGGAACTCGAGCAGCGCGGCATGATCGGCGTCGGTCTCGCCGGGAAATCCCACCAGCACCGTGGTGCGCAGGGCGAGGTCCGGAACGGCTTCGCGCAGCCAGCGCACCTTCGCCCGGATCGTATCCGCGCGCTCGGGCCGGCGCATCGCCGCGAGCATCCGGTCGGTGGCGTGCTGGATCGGCATGTCGAGATACGGGGCCAGACGCCGCTCGGTCGCCATCAGCTCGACCAGCTGCGGCGTGATGCCCGCGGAATACACGTACAGGCAACGGTACCAGTCCACGGCCGTCTCCCGCAGCAGCGCGGCGAGCAGGTCTGGTAGCCGAGGGGTGCCCGGCACGTCACGCCCGTAGTGCCCGAGATCCTGGGCCACCAGGTTGATCTCCCGCGCGCCCGCGCGCTCCAGCTCCACCGCTTCGCGCACCAGCTCCTCGAGCGGGCGCGAGCGGTGCAGCCCGCGCATCAGCGGGATCGCGCAGAAGGCGCAGGTGTGGTCGCATCCTTCGCTGATCTTGAGGTAGCGCACGTGCGGCGTGGTGCCGAGGTAGTGGCGGACGCCGGGGTGCGTGGCGGACGCGTCCTCCAGCAGCCCCGCGCTCATCAGGCGCGGCACCAGCTCGGGCAGGTCCTTGAAGCCGAAGAAGTAGTCCACCTCCGGCAGCTCCGCCCTGAGCTCGTCGCCGTAGCGGGCGATGAGGCAGCCCACCGCCACCACCGCACGGCACCGGCCTGCCTTCTTGTAACGGCCGGCCTCGAGCATGGCCTCGATGGACTCGCGCTTGGCGGCGTCAATGAAGCCGCAGGTGTTGACCAGGATCACGTCCGCGTCGCCGAGCGCGGGCGCGATCTGGGCGCCGTGGCCGACGAGCCTGGCGACGAGGTGCTCGGTATCCACCGTCGCCTTGTCGCAGCCGAGCGAAATGACGCCGAGCTTCAACTAGGTGAGAAAGCTCTCGAGGGCGCGCGCCTTGGAGATGTGCCGCAGACGCGACAGCGCCTTCTCCTTGATCTGCCGGACGCGCTCGCGGGTGATGCCCAGCAGGCTCCCGATCTCCTCCAGCGTCATCGGCTCGTCGCCATCGAGGCCGAAATACAGCCGCAGGATCTTCGCCTCCCGCTCCTTGAGCGTTCCCAGCACGCGCTCGATGCTCTCGCTCAGGGCGTGCTCGAAGGTCTGCTCGTCGGGCGTGGGGTTCAGCGTGTCGGGAAGGTAGTCGAGCAGCTTGTTGTCCTCGCCGGGCGTCATCGGTGCGTCGAGCGAGAGGTGGCTCTGCGAGATGGAGAGCGTCTTGGCGACCTCCTCCTCGCTGATGTCCATTCCCTCGGCGATCTCCTCCACCGTGGGCTCGCGCCCGAGTTCCTGCTGCAGCGCCGACGACCGTTTGCCGATGCGATGCAGCGTTCCGGCGCGGTTCAGCGGCACCCGCACGATCCGGCTCTGCTCGGCCAGCGCCTGCAGGATCGCCTGCCGGATCCACCACACGGCATAGGAGATGAACTTGATGCCCTTGGTTTCGTCGAACTTGTGCGCGGCGCGGATCAGGCCGAGGTTGCCCTCGTTGATCAGGTCCGCCAGCGAGACACCCTGGTTCTGGTATTTCTTCGCCACCGACACGACGAAGCGGAGGTTGGAGCGCACCAGCTTGTCGAGCGCTTCCTCCTCGTGCTGCTTGATGCGGACGGCGAGATCAACCTCGTCTTCCCGGCAGATGAGGGGGTAGGCACTGATCTCGCGGAGGTATTGATCCAGCGAGCCTTCATCAACCGACGTCTTCCTGACGGAGGGAAGATGTCTTGGCATGCAACTCCGCTAGCGAGAGGCCGTTGAGGTTAGTGTACCAAGCCAGTTCCAAGACGGCAAGGCGCAAGTGGTTACCAGTTGCCAACTCTCGGAATGCGGACCAGACGCCAGTACTTGCGACCGGGCTGCCCTCCGATCACTCCTCACTGGTAACCACTTCCCTCTGGCAACTTCGCCGCCTGTCACCTACTCACCGTACGTATCAATCTGGGCACGCTGCAACTTCCCCGAGTAATCCACGTACACCACCTTGGTCTCGGAGAAGAACTCGTACACCGCCCAACCGCCCTCACGGTGCCCGTTCCCCGTCTCCTTCACCCCGCCGAACGGCAGGTGCGCCTCCGCGCCGATGGTGGGCGCGTTGATGTAGGTGATGCCCGCGTCGATCTCCTGCACGGCGCGGAACGCCCCATTCACGTCCCGGGTGTAGAGCGCGCTGGACAGACCGTACTTCACGTCGTTGTTGACGCGGATGGCCTCGTCGAGCGAGCCGATGCGCGTCACCGCCAGCACCGGGCCGAAGATCTCCTCCTGCTCCAGCCGCGACCGCGGCTTCACGCCGGCGAACACCGTCGGGCGGTAGAACCAGCCGTGGGCCAGCCGCGCTCCGGTGGCGCGCCGCCCACCGACCTCCAGCGATGCGCCCTGCTGCTTGCCGATCTCCACGTACTGCATCGTGGTCTGGAGCGCGCCCTCGTTGATCATCGGTCCAACTTCGGTCTCGGGCAGGAGCCCGTCGCCCAGGCGCAGCTTCTCCACGCGCTCGCACAGCATCCGGAGGAACCGGTCGTGGATCTTCCGGTGCAGCAGCAGCCGGCTGGTCGCGGTGCACCGCTGGCCCGTGGTCCCGAACGCGCCCCACAGCACGCCGTCCAACGCGAGATCGAGGTCAGCGTCCGCCATCACGATCATGGCGTTCTTGCCGCCCATCTCCAGCGACAGCCGCTTGTGCATCCGTCCACACACCTCACCGAGCTTCGAGCCGGTCTCGGTCGAGCCTGTGAAGGACAGGATCGGGACGTGCGGATGCTCGAGCAGCGCGTTGCCGACCGCGGAGCCGCGCCCGTGCACCAGCTGGATCACCTCCGGCGGCAGCCCGGCGTCGAGCAACACCTCCACCAGCAGCGTACCGGTGTGCGGCACGTCGTTCGCCGGCTTGAAGACCACCGCGTTCCCGCACAGCAGCGCGGGAAAGATCTTCCAGGTCGGGATCGCCATCGGGAAGTTGAACGGCGTGATGATCCCCGCCACGCCGATCGGGCGCCGCGTCGTCATCGCCCACTTGTCCCGCAGCTCGCTGGGCACGGTGTGGCCGAACAGCCGCCGGCCCTCGCCCGCGGCGTAGTAGGCGGTGTCGATCCCCTCCTGCACGTCGCCCCGCGTCTCCGCCAGGACCTTGCCCATCTCCCGCGTCATCGCGCGGGCTATTGTCTCCTTGCGCTCGACCATCAGGTCGCCGACCCGGCGCAGCACGTCGCCGCGCTGCGGCGCCGGCACCTTGCGCCACACCTCGAAGGCCTGGCGCGCGCTCCGCACCGCCCGCTCGACGTCCCGCGGGCCCGACTTGGGAAAGCGTCCGATAAGGTCGCGCCAGTCGGCCGGGTTGCGGTTCTCCATGTACTCGCCCGTCGAGGGCGCGACCCACTGGCCAGCGATGAAGTTCTTGAAGGTCTTCGCCATGATCAGAACGCTCCCTGAGGCTTGGCTGGTGTCGCGGGAGTCGGGGCCGGCGCGCTCCTCGGCGCGGCGGCGCCGTCGGCCGGGCACAACCAGTCGGCGCTCGTGCGGGCGTAGCCGACCCGCGGCAGCACCTCGCGCGCTCCGAGCAGCGCGCCCCAGGCCACGAGGCCGAGCGAGAGCGCGTGCGCGAACGCCGACCGCGTCCGCCAGGACCAAACAGCGCTCCACAGGCCAGCAACAATCACGCCAGCGACGGCGCCAAGGTACCCGTACAGCAGCACCCCACAGCCGCGCGCGTAGGGCCACTGCGTAATCCCGACCCCGAGGGCCATGGCCAGCAGCAGCCTGAGCCAGGCCTTGAACACATCCCCCCGCAGGCGCGGGGCCGCCGCCGGGACCGGGGCGCGGCCGGGAGGGGCCGGTGCCGCTGCGGCGGGGGGCGCCGCGGCGGGCGGGCTCTGAGGTCCCCCCGTCGCGCCCGAGGCGATCAGCTTGTCAATCTGCGCCATCTCCTTGTCCCAGTCGCGTGGTGCTTGTCCGCCGGTCACGATGCCCTCGTCAGGCGATAGCGTTCGATCTTCTTGTAGAGGTTGGACCGCGGCATCTCGAGCCGCCGCGCGGTCTCGCTCACGTTCCAGTCGTGCTCCTTCAGCTTGGCCAGAAGGAAGGCGCGCTCCGCGTTCTGCTTGAACTGCTCGAACGTCGGGGACTCGAGCAGCACGTCGCCCAGGCCGGCCTGCTCCGCCGCCGGCCCCACCATCCGCAGCACGTCGGCCTCCGTGACGACCTCGCCGTTGGCCAAAATCATCAGCCGCTCGACCGTGTTGCGCAGCTCCCGGACGTTACCCGGCCAGTGATGCCGCCGCAGCCGCTCGACCGCCGCCTCGGCGAAGCTCTTCGGCTGCAATCCCTGCTGCGTGGCGAGCTGCGCCGCGAAGTGGTCCACCAGCTGCGGGATGTCATCGCGGCGCGAGCGGAGCGGCGGCACCTCGATCGGCACCACATTCAGCCGGTAGAGCAGATCCTCGCGGAATCGGCCCACGGCGATCTCGTCCTCGAGCTTCTTGTTGGTGGCCGCGATCACCCGCACGTCAACCTTCACGCTGCGGGACGAACCGATCGGCGTGACGACGCCCTCCTGGAGCACGCGCAGCACCTTGGACTGCGCGGCGGGACTCATGTCACCCACCTCGTCCAGGAACAGGGTGCCCCCGTCGGCCAGCTCGAACTTGCCGATCCGGTCCGCGAACGCACCCGTGAACGAGCCCTTCACATGGCCGAACAGCTCGGACTCGATGAGCTCGGACGGGATGGCCGCGCAGTTCACTTCCACAAAGGCCCGGTTGGCGCGCGGCGAGAGCCGGTGCACCGCTCGTGCCACCAGCTCCTTGCCGGTGCCGTTCTCGCCCGTAATCAGGAGCCGGGCGGGCGTCGGCGCCACCTTCTCGATTCGCTCGATCACCTGCTGGATCGCCGACGAGGATCCGACGATCTCGTACCGCTGCTCCACCGCGGCCTTGAGAGCCCACACCTCCCGCTCCAGCACCACGTGCTGCAGCGCGTTCTTGAGGGTGAGCAGGACGCGATGGGTGTCGAGCGGCTTCTCCAGGAAGTCGTGGGCGCCGAGCTGCGTGGCCTCCACCGCCGTGGCGATCGTCCCGTGGCCCGAAATCATCACGACCAGCGCGCGCGGATCGGCCTCGCGCAGCTTGGCGAGCACCGCCAGGCCATCCATCCCCGCCATCTTCACGTCCAGAAGCACCAGGTGCGGCTTGAACTCGGCATACGCCCCCAGCGCCTCGGGCCCCGAGTTCGCCAGCGTGACGGCGTAGCCTTCGTACTCCAGCAGCTGCCGCAGCGCCTCGCGGACCCCCTGCTCGTCGTCCACCACCAGGATGCGGTGACTCATCGCGGCGCCGCCCGGTACACCCGGATGCCCGCCGGGCTCACGCGCACGTCGCCGACCCCGGCCGGCAGCGGGATGGGCACCGCCGCCCCGTTGCCGGCGGGAAGGCTCATGGCGCGGAGGATGGCGGGAATGACCGAGCGCGGGACAGGGAACTCGCGGATCCTGAGTTCGTCAATGGTCCACACCACGCGCCCATCCGGCTGCGCCGA
>Ga0182021_10008216_pt1 | contig 12369 bp, 10 predicted proteins | sample 612E3MmetaG_FD_120493 | JGI IMG/M metagenome (GOLD analysis project Ga0182021, IMG submission 120493) | Permafrost microbial communities from Stordalen Mire, Sweden - 612E3M metaG (Illumina Assembly) | ecosystem: Environmental > Terrestrial > Soil > Wetlands > Permafrost | place: Sweden...
CCCGAGATCGATATGGTGACCACGCCCACAGGCAAGCATGTTGCCATGGTTCATTGCAACAACTGTACAACTGATCTCAATGCCTGGGTCGGCTTGTTCCGTGAATTTACTGGTGTACTTGGTGTCGAGATTGATCAATCAAAATTATTTGAAATGCTATACCAAAAAGCACTCGAAGGCGAGGCAGATTGCGGTGATCTCCTCTCCTATAATTATTTTTCAGGTGAGCATATCACTCATTTTGAAGAAGGCCGTCCTTTGTTTGTCCGCACACCTGAAAGCCATTTCACTCTCGCGAATTTCATGCGAGTTCATCTATTTTCAGCGCTTGGCGCGCTGAAAATTGGTCTGGATATTCTCTTTGAACAAGAACACGTTAAAGTAGATCAAGTCCTTGGGCACGGTGGTTTTTTCAAAACCAAGGGAGTGGGCCAAAAAGTTATGGCAGCAGCAATGAACGTCCCCGTTTCTGTTATGGAAACTGCCAGCGAAGGCGGCCCCTGGGGGATCGCATTATTAGCTTCGTACATGCTCAATAAGAAAGAAAACGAACCTTTGGAAGTTTATCTTTCCAAAAATGTTTTCGCCGGTAACGCCGGGTCGACAATTTCGCCCGACAAAAAAGATGTTGAAGGGTTTATTGCATTTATGGACCGCTACAAAAAAGGATTGGTTATTGAAAGAGCGGCTGTGGATGCTTTCAAGTAATAATCATTATTACAAATATGAGAGAAAATTAAAGTGGAGTTTAGAAAATGGTAAATCTAAAAGAGCAAGAAGTCTGGTTTGTAGTTGGTTCGCAATTATTATATGGATCTGAAGTTCTTGAAACCGTGGCAAAACGCGGCCAGGAAATCGCAACATATATTAACGCGAACGAAAACATTCCGTGCAAATTTATCTATAAAGGCACGATCAAATCGAATGAGGAAGTCACCAAGATCATTAAGGATGCGAACTTTGACGATAAATGTGTCGGTCTGGTCGCTTGGTGCCACACTTTTTCTCCCTCGAAGATGTGGATCAATGGGCTTGCTCTATTACAGAAGCCGTATTGCCATTTCGCTACCCAATACCATCACGATATTCCCAACGAAGAGATTGATATGGATTTCATGAATCTCAATCAGGCAGCTCATGGAGATCGCGAACATGGCTTCATTGGAGCCAGAATGCGTTTGCACCGGAAAGTGATCGTTGGCCATTGGAAAGATGAAAGTGCGATTAAGTCACTTGGCGAATGGATGCGGGCTGCAGTCGGGTATAAGGTCAGCCAAAATTTATCCGTTGTTCGCTTTGGCGATAACATGCGCGAAGTAGCTGTGACTGAAGGTGACAAGGTTGAAGTGCAGATCAAATTGGGCTGGCAGGTCAATACCTGGCCGGTGGGTGAACTTGTAAATGAGATTAGTAAAGTCACGGATAAAGAAGCTGAAGAAAAAGTAAGAGAATACAAGGTCGCATATGAATTAAAGACTGAAGATTTACATGCGGTTTATTACCAGGCCAAGGAAGAAATTGCCATGGAACGCATCCTCAAGAGAGAACACGCGGATGCTTACAGCAATACCTTCCAGGATCTTTGGGGGATGGAAGAACTTCCCGGCATTGCTTCTCAGAATTTGATGGCGAAGGGATATGGATACGGCGCTGAAGGCGATTGGAAAACTGGCGCGATGACCCATATTATCAAAGCCATGACCCAGGGTCTTAAGGGCGGCAGTTCTTTCATGGAAGACTACACCTATCATTATGAGAAGAATAACGAATACTCTTTGGGTGCCCATATGCTTGAGGTTTGTCCATCCATCGCAGCCGCAAAACCCCACATCGAGGTTCACCCGCTTGGAATTGGCGGTAAAGAAGCGCCGGCTCGCCTTGTTTTCGAAGGTCATGCCGGTGAAGCGGTGGTGATCTCTCTGATCGATATGGGTGGACGTCTGCGCTTGATCGTTCAAGACGTCGAATGCGTCAAACCAATCATGGAAATGCCGAATTTACCTGTCGCCAGGGTAATGTGGAAGATTAAACCGAATCTCCGTGAAGGCATCCGCCAGTGGATCACCTGCGGTGGAGCTCACCACACGGTATTGACCTATGACGCCACCCCGGAAATGCTTCAAGATTGGGCTGTAATGATGGATATCGAATATGTCCATCTCACTGAGAAAACCACTACAGAAGAACTGATCAAAGAACTCCGGGTTAACGACTTGCTCTGGAAGCTGGGATAATATGCTGGAATTACTGAAACAACAAGTGTTGGAGGCTAACCTGCTTCTGCCCAAATATGGTCTGGTTACCTTTACCTGGGGCAACGTATCGGGGATCGATCGGGCCAGCGGTTTGGTTGCGATCAAACCCTCAGGGGTTGGTTATGAGGAAATGACCAAAGACGATATGGTAATTGTCGATCTCGATGGCAAAGTCATCGAGGGCAAATTGAAGCCATCCTCTGATACACCCACACATGTTGAGTTGTACAAGGCATTTCCAAACATTGGCGGTATTGTGCACACTCACAGCCGTTGGGCCACTAGTTTTGCCCAGGCCGGGAAGTCGATCATTCCAACAGGGACAACGCACGCAGACCATTTCTATGGTGCAATTCCATGCACGCGAATGTTGACTCCGTCAGAGATCGCCGGAGATTACGAGAAAGAAACTGGCACAGTGATTATCGAGACCTACAAAGATATTGATCCCGATGCAATTCCTGCCGTTCTTGTACAAAGTCATGGTCCTTTTTGCTGGGGCAAAACTCCAAAGAAAGCAGTTGAAGCAGCAGTTGTGTTGGAAGAAGTTGCTTTCATGCAATATCATGCTCTCACTTTGAACTCAAAGCTTTCTCCTATGCAGAAAGAGCTTCTCGACAAACATTTTCTCCGCAAACACGGAAAAAATGCCTATTACGGCCAATAGAAAATAAAAATCGCTTTTTTAGATAAGGATGAACCAGCGAACTCTGGTTCATCCTTACTTTTTTAATTATCATTCAGCTTTAGGATAGAGATAATATTCTTCTCCCCCACAATACCGCTTCGTCAACTCGATCAGATACTCTGCGCATTGATGGAGTTTTTCCGGGCTGGTAAGCGCATTACCTTGCAATATGTAAAAGCTCTCTGTGGTCGCCGAAGTCACCTTTGATTTTTCCACCTGCCTCGAATCGAGCATGCACAAGATATCATTGGCGTCGTCGATGTAAGAATAACCCCCCGGTCGCGCCTTTTTGGGCTCAAGTGACCCCAGCGGCCAGAAAGCCTCGTCCCCTGTCATTGGCCTCAAATGAATATTGCCAACCACATTGGTTAAATCATGAGCACCTAATGCCACATGAGTTTCGAGAGAAACCAGATTGTAGATATCTACCAATAAGTTAACTTGCACCAGACGGTGATATTTGAGCAGGTTTTCAGCCAATGTTTCTGGCGCAGCAGGAAAGTTCCGATTCGAGAAACCAAAATGGGTATGCAGCTCACGATACCCTTTTAATATCACATCCTGCTGCACCTGCTCTGGGGTCAGCGTTTCAAGTAAGTGTTGCAACTGCTGATCTTTATAAACTTCAAATCCATTGTCGCTATCGCGGTTTGACAGACCACTGATCACAAAATAAATACCGCACAAACCGCTGGAAAGTAATTCTGGAGCAAGATCGAATTCAATTTTTCTAGAGATCATATCTTTTTTCTACAAGAACTTAATTCTTGATAAATGGAATGTGAACCACAGTATTGATCCAATAAAATAAAGCCTTTGTTACATTACCTTGAACGGTTTATTTGTTCCAACAGTTTCTTAAAAGGTGTCACCCCATAATTCACTGTAAATGGAACACCGTTTGCATCCAGAATAAATGTGGTGGGTACACTCATCACACCCCATTCCTTGGCTAGTTCTGGTTTCTCGTAAGCATTGATCTCGATTACTTCCAATTCATTTCCCAGCGTTTCTTTGAGTTGATTCAACGCCGGCTTTTGCGCTGAAATACACGCGACACAATCCGGCGTTGTAAAGTAAACAATGGTTTTGGAAGCACGATTTGTTCCAGCCAAATTTAGACTGTTCTTTCCGGCTATATGTAAAGAGATCGATCTCACCAACCGATAAGCCACCCACCCCAGAAAGATCAAACCAATACTGAAAACCAGACGAATGATCGAATCCGACATTATGCCAGCTTCTTTTTCGGCCGCAGCCCCGGGAACACTCCACTGGGAGCAGATTTCTTGAATCCAGGTACTTTTAGCGCATTAAGCCAATAATAGACCGCGCAGCCAGCGCAAAAACCGAGAAATAAATTGACTGATGCGAGTAAAATCACCACCCAGGTTAATATCCAACCCAAAGTGGAAGCACCCAACCAGAGCGCGACTGCCGATCCGGCAGCAACCACACCGCCAAACCCCTGCGCGAACCGATGAGGTTCTGGATTATCCGGAAAAACATCAAGTTTCACCCAACCCCACTTCTTCAACAGCGCCGTATACAAGAAACCGAACCCTGGCCGTTTGAATACGGTTCCCAGAATCATTGCCAACGCTACCAGGGTGACCAACCAGGGAAGGTTTAAAACAAATGCGACAAGCAATAAAACAATAATTGTGGCCTGATTAGTGCCAAGAGGTGCATGATCAAGTTGTTTCAACGAATCCGACATTTCTATACCTCCAATTTTTTTATTTTTAGTCCCAGAGTTCACGGCGAGACTCGAACCCGCGGTCACGGTTTTGCAGACCGTTGCCTTGCCACTTGGCTACGTGAACATCTCTTGCATTCTCCCCCTGATGCTTTCAGAAGACTGAAAGCATCAGGTGAAGGAGAATATTGTCTGGTCAGACTGATTGCAGTGCCTGATCCAAATCCTACAAAATTTCTTCGAGATCTTCGATTATCTCTAGATCTCTACTAAGGAAACCCTACTTGATTGCTTGAAAAGCAGAATCCAACGCAGCGATCAAGTCATTGACATCTTCGATACCGATAGAAAGACGAATGGTATTTGGTTTAATACCCTGGTCAAGCAATTCAGCAGCAGTTAATTGAGAATGTGTCGTACTTGCAGGATGAATGACGAGAGATTTTACATCTGCAACATTTGCAAGTAATGAGAAGATCGGCAGATTGTCGATAAATTTCTGTGCTGTCTTGTCATCTCCCTTGATTTCAAAGGTGAAGATCGAACCGCCGCCCTTCGGGAAGTATTTTTTATACAGGTGATGGCTGGGTTCACTCTCAAGAGATGGATGGTGAACCGCTTCTACCTGCGGCTGTTTGGCAAGATAGTCAACAATCTTCAGCGCGTTTTCAACATGCCGTTCTACACGCAGAGAAAGCGTCTCTAATCCTTGCAGGAAAATAAAAGCATGGAATGGAGAGAGAGTGGAACCGGTATCGCGCAGTAAGATCGCACGAATGTAGGTGGCGAATGCGGCTGGTCCTACAGCATCAGCAAAGGAAATACCATGATAGCTGGGGTTGGGTTCTGAAATCCAGGGATATTTGCCGGATGCTTTCCAATCGAATTTACCGCTATCAACGATCACACCGCCGATCGCTGTACCATGTCCGCCGATGAACTTGGTGGCTGAATGAATCACGATATCTGCACCGTATTCAATGGGTCTGACCAGGTATGGAGTAGCAAAAGTTGAATCGATCACCAATGGAATTTTGTGTTTGTGAGCTACCTTGGCAACTTCTTCGATATCGATGATATTCGAATTCGGATTGCCAAGAGTTTCGATAAGGATCGCTTTGGTGTTCGGCTTGATCGCCGCTTCAAACGAACCTTTAACTTCGGGATCCACAAAGGTTGTAGTGATACCATTGGTGAGCGGTAAGGTATGCTCAAGCAAATCATATGTACCACCATAAATGGTCTTGGCGGAGACGATATGTTCACCATGGGCTGCCAACGCTGTAATCGTGTAATTGACTGCTGCTGCGCCGGAAGCTAATGCCAGTGCTGCCACGCCGCCTTCGAGAGCGTTGATTCTCTCTTCGAAAATTGATTGAGTTGTATTTGTCAACCGGCCGTAGATGTTCCCTGCATCACGAAGCCCGAAGCGGTCAGCCGCATGCTGTGCATTATGAAATACATAAGAAGTAGTTGCATAAATAGGAACTGCTCTTGAATCAGATACGGGATCTGCATGTTCCTGACCAATATGGACCTGCTTCGTTGTAAAACCCCATGTTTTTGAATCTTTAATGTTAGACATTTTATTTTCCTTCTGCGGGTTTCCGCTAATCTTATTTTTTTTAGTTATGCTTTTAAAAAGCTCTTTTATATTCAATTTTGCCATTGTAGATTATCTCTTCGTGCTCAATTTTTTCAACAACACAACTCAATCTGTGTTACAACACCGCATGCTTGATTTTTGAAATTGTTTTTTTTCACTACCACAGCCTCCAATCTTTTGGAATAAATTATTTATGATTCATAAAACCCAGACATCGTTGTTATCATTATTGTTGTTGATCTTTTTCTCCTTTTCATCATCCAAACGGAATAAACTGTTTGAATTGTGTAAGATCGTATGGTGTTTCTTGGTACACGTAGTAATTGATCCAATTAGCGAACAATAAGTGAGAATGCCCGCGCCAGCGTACAACTGGTGTCTGAGCAGGATCATCGTTGGGATAATAATTGACCGGTACAGAGATTGGTAAACCTGCGGCAACATCACGGTCATATTCCGCTTTCAGGGTGAACGGATCATATTCTGAATGACCCGTAACATAGACACGGCGGTGGTCATCACTGGCCACAATATAGATACCGGCATCGTTTGATTCAGCTAATATTTTTAAGCCGGGTACTTTTTCGATATCTCCCCGGCGAATTTCTGTATGGCGCGAGTGTGGAGCATAAAACGTATCATCAAAACCTCGCAGCAATTGCACATTCTTTTCGGTAATATGATGTTCAAAGACGCCGAACTGTTTGGCTGCCAAAGGATATTTGGGAATCCCATATTGATGGTAAAGAGCAGCCTGCGCTCCCCAGCAAATGTAAAGTTGGGCATAAGCGTGTTGTAATCCCCAGTCTAAAATCTGTTCCAATTCTTTCCAGTAATCCACTTCTTCAAAAGACAACTGCTCGACCGGTGCCCCTGTAATAATGAATCCGTCGAAATTTTGGTTACTTATTTGATTTAATGTTTGATAAAAATTCAATAAGTGTTCTTCAGGAGTGTTTTTGCTTTGGTGGGTACTGGTTCGTAGTAAGGTCACTTCAACCTGTAACGATGTATTCCCAAGCAAACGCAGCAATTGAGTTTCTGTGGCTATTTTTGTGGGCATTAAATTCAAAATAACAATTTTTAAAGCTCGTATATCCTGTGAGGTTGCGCGTTCTTCGCTCATCACAAAAATATTCTCTTTGGTCAGAGTTTCGAAAGCAGGTAATTTATCGGGTATTTTTATTGGCATTATTTCTTCCTTTTCTAAGTTTATAAAAAAGACCTCTTCTAAATGATAAGAAGAGGTCTAGATAAATTGATCTCCTCTCATCTTCCAGATTGTTCTGCCGGAATTGGCACCTTGTTCAAATGAACTGGTTGTCGAGGCTTCATAGGGCCGGTCCCTCTGCCTCTCTGGATAAGAGCGATTCGTATTCAGTTGTTTGTTGCACTTTCGCTTACAAATAAAAAAGCCCGGGAGCAATCCCGGGCGTATCTTCTATCTTTGGGCTGCTCCATAAAACTCATTTCTGGAGCAGTACACTTTTTTTAGGCTGGTTTTTTATCTATTTGGATAAAGGTATGCCAAGAAAGGTGTAAAAGCTCCTCGCTTCATACCCATCATACACATACCCATTGCTTTCGTCGAACCTAAAAATTTAGTAGTCATTTTTTCGTTTCACTTTCTTAGTTGTAAAGAATACGACTTTTAAACGACCTTGTCAAGTACCTTTGGGTTTTTTTAAGATTGATAATTTTTTTCAATCACTTTATAGGCTTTGAATATTATTCTTATTTCCCATACTGTTTAAGCACTAATCAGTAAGATCCGGAAAAGTAGGTGAACCAGCTCCTGCAAGGTAAATATTATTTTATCATGTATGATCATAATTCGATCTTCCTGTGTAAAACAGTTTATAAAACATTAATATTAGTTAAGAGTTATGCCATTTTCACCGTGATAAGTGTCATTCTAGATTTTGGGGTATTGACAGACCCTTTTTATTTGTGTATTATCGGCACATGCTTATTCTAAACAGAAAGTCTCAAACCTGTATGTGCTCATGTATGATGATGCGAAGGCGATGGAGTTCGTCTTACGCGCTAGTACATGCTGCATCAGACTAGCCTGTAAAGAATTGAGCCCATCGCTTCCTCAAGTTGTATAAAGGATGAACGGTGGGCAGACAGCCAAAAAAACACTCTAAGTTAATTTCAGAGCCACCAGAAATCCTGGTGGCTCTGTTTTTATTAATCCAGCGGTTCTGTGTTCCAAATAAAAATCAATAGGAGTAGAAGATGAAAACATTAGTAAGTCAAAAACATTTGTCCAGCCATAAATTTACCTTGGCCAGTATATTAGCGGTACTCGTTGTAACCTCCTTTGTCCTTTCAGCTTGCGCAACCGCAACTGCAACGCCGACTTCAGTTGCAACTACAGCCGCAACCACTGCTGCACCTGCAACTGAAGCAGCTACCGTTGCTGCTACTGCAGCAGCCACCAAAACTCCGATCCACATCAAGATCGGCGTCTCACCTGTACCCCATGGTGACATCATCAATTACATCAAAGAAAACCTGGCACCCGCCGCTGGTCTGGACATCGAAGTTGTGGAATTCACTGATTATGTCCAACCCAATCTGGCCCTCGCTGATGGTACGCTCGATGCCAATTATTTCCAGCACGTGCCGTATCTGAACGATTTCAACAAAGAACACAAGACTGACCTGGTCCCTGTTGTCGCAGTTCATATCGAGCCATTAGGAATTTATTCCAAGAAGATCAAATCTTTGACCGATATCACCGATGGCGCAGTCGTAGCCATCCCCAATGATGCCACCAATGCCGGCCGCGCTTTGAACCTGTTGGCCGCGAACAACCTGATCACCCTTAAAGACGGTGTGGGCTATTCCGCCACAGTAAACGACATCACTGCCAACCCGAAGAAATTAAAGATCACTGAACTCGAAGCAGCTCAACTTGTCCGCTCTTTGGATGACACCACTATCTCTGTCATCAACGGAAATTATGCTCTCGAAGGTAAATTGACCCCAAGCAAAGACGCCCTGGCACTGGAAAGCGCCAAAGATAACCCCTATGCCAACGTTCTGGTGGTCAAAAAAGGTCATGAAAACGATGAAGGCATCCAGATCCTTGCCAAGCTCCTGACCTCACCCGAAGTTAAGAAATTCATCGAAGACAAATATAGCGGTTCTGTGATTCCTGCCTTCTAGAGCAAGAATGGGATGTAAAACGCAGCCCCTTGTTCAAGTTTCTCAAAGCAGTTCCCTTCCAGGCTATCAAAATGGGACACAGAAACCAGCCGGATTAAGAAATCAGCTATTGGAAAAGGGATTCTAGCAAGAGAAAGGCTCTCCGCAACTGAGAGTTAAGAAAGGTACCAGGGGAGGAATAATTTCCTCCCCTGGAAAGCAGTTAAAAATCAGTTAAGGTAAAACGGATCATGATCTCAATTTCAAATCTTAGCAAAGTGTACGATCAGAACGGCCAGGTAGTTGAAGCGCTGCAAGATGTTTCCTTGCATGTCGCTCCGGGAGAAATTTTCGGTGTCGTCGGCCCCAGTGGAGCCGGTAAAAGTACTCTCATTCGCTGCGTTAATTTGCTTGAACGACCCACCTCCGGAAAGGTGGTTGTCAATCATCAAGATCTGACCAGCCTTTCAGATACAGAGCTGCGCCAGGCCCGCCAGCAGATCGGGATGATCTTTCAACATTTCAATCTGTTGAATTCCCGCACAGTTGCCGGGAATGTGGCTTTCCCGCTCGAAATTATCGGTTACGATAAAAACAAACGCCAATCCCGTGTAGAAGAACTACTCGACCTGGTCGGGTTGAGCGATAAAACGAATGTATACCCGGCTCAACTATCCGGCGGGCAAAAACAACGGGTAGGCATTGCTCGTGCGTTGGCCACAGAACCGCGCGTCCTCCTTTCTGATGAAGCTACTTCAGCATTGGATCCACAAACCACGATCTCAATCCTCAATTTATTGAAGGACCTGAACCACCGTCTTGGGTTGACCATCTTGCTGATCACACATGAAATGGACGTGGTGAAACAAATCTGCGATCACGTGGCAATTTTACAAGAAAGCAAGATCGTTGAAAGCGGTGCTATTAATGATTTGATCGTTGATCCCGACAGCTTGCTTTCACAGGTATTCTTTCCGCCCAGCCAGGTGTTCATTCCAAGACCTGGAGCTACCAGTGCTGCGATCACTTTCATTGGCGACGCCGCTGACCAACCTGTCTTGGCCAGCCTGGTGCGTAAATTTGACGTAGACGTCAACATCCTGGGGGGGAGTATTCAAAACATTGGCGGCAGACGCATCGGCCGTTTGCAGGTGGAACTCAGCGGTAAACAGGTTAATTCAGCTTTGAACTATTTGAATCAACTCGGGCTGCGTGTGGAGGTTCAATAATGGACTGGTCAATTTGGGTTCCTAACCTGTTGAAAGGTACCGCTGAAACGCTTTATATGGTGGGAGTTTCAACCCTGTTTACGGTGATTCTAGGTCTCCCCCTGGGTGTTTTATTGGTCATCACCGATCGTAAAGGTCTGATCGCGGCACCGACCCTTAACCAGATTTTGGGAAGCATCGTTAACATCGCCCGCTCTCTGCCGTTTATTATTTTACTGGTAATTGTCATCCCATTCACGCGCTTGTTGGTTGGTACCTCCATCGGCGTTACTGCGGCTATTGTACCCCTCTCGTTGGCGGCAATTCCATTTTTTGCCCGCGTTGCCGAAACGGGCCTGCGTGAAGTTGACCGCGGATTGGTGGAGGCTTCCCAGGCAATGGGCTGCTCTACCTGGCAGATCATTCTCAAAGTACTGATCCCGGAAGCCCTCCCCTCTTTGATCCTAGGCACGGCTTTAACCATTATCAGCCTCATCAGTTATTCAGCAATGGCCGGAGCCATCGGAGGCGGCGGCTTGGGTGACTTGGCAATTCGTTACGGGTATCAGCGCTACGAAACCGATGTAATGATCGCCACTGTCGTTTTACTAATCGTCCTCGTCCAGGGAATTCAGATTCTGGGCGATAAGTTGGCGCAAAAGGTATCAAGAAGATAGAATATAAGAAAGACTTTTTTTTGGAGAGCAACCTATGACAAATTCTACTCACTTTGAGACATTAGCGATCCATGCCGGGCAATCAGCCGACCCGGCTACCGGCGCTGTGATCACTCCCATCTATCAGACTTCTACCTATGCGCAAGAGCAGGTAGGTGTGACCAAAGGCTTCGATTATAGCCGAACTGCTAACCCCACCCGTCTGGCGCTGGAACAATGTTTGGCTGCGCTGGAAGGTGAAAAATTAGCTCAGCCTGCTTACGGGTTGGCCTTTTCTTCTGGCATGGCCGCCATCGATACTTTGCTGCGGCTGGTGAAACCTGGCGAACATGTCTTGGCTTCCAACGATGTTTACGGAGGCACCTATCGTTTGTTCGAACGCGTACTGAAAGATTACGGGATTCAGTTCTCTTACGCCGACGTAAGTAATTTGGATGGGTTTGAGAGCAATCTACGATCCTACACACGTCTTATCTGGCTCGAAACCCCCACGAATCCCCTTTTGAAAATCGCGGACATTGCAGAAATTTCGCGGCGTGCCAAAATCTTTTCTCCTCAGATCATCGTGGCTGTGGACAATACCTTTGCTTCTCCATATCTACAGCAGCCGCTATCCCTTGGAGCAGATTTCGTGGTGCATTCCACGACAAAATACATTGGCGGTCATTCGGATGTGGTAGGCGGGGCTATCATCAGTAAAGAGAAATCCGCTTATGAAAAATTGAAGTTCCTACAAAATGCAGTTGGTGCGGTTCCGGGCCCACAGGATTGCTGGTTGACCCTGCGCGGCATCAAAACCCTGGCCTTGCGCATGGAACGCCACTCAGCCAACGCTGAGAAGGTGGCAGCCTATCTGAGCGGACATCCTGCCATTGAACAGGTGATTTATCCCGGGCTCGCCAGCCACCCCGGCCACACCGTGACGCAAAAACAGATGAAAGCCTACGGCGGTATGCTCTCAGTGATCCTCAAAGGCGGAGCTGCTGCTGCCCGCGAGATGGTGGAAGCAACCCGAGTGTTCGCGCTGGCAGAAAGCCTGGCCGGCGTGGAGTCATTGATCGAAGTCCCGGCAGCCATGAC
>Ga0182021_10008217_pt1 | contig 12368 bp, 9 predicted proteins | sample 612E3MmetaG_FD_120493 | JGI IMG/M metagenome (GOLD analysis project Ga0182021, IMG submission 120493) | Permafrost microbial communities from Stordalen Mire, Sweden - 612E3M metaG (Illumina Assembly) | ecosystem: Environmental > Terrestrial > Soil > Wetlands > Permafrost | place: Sweden...
AAATTGGAAAGCTACAGGGAACTGACAAAACAGGGGTTGCCAGCGATAAAAACAAATTGAAAAAGGCGCTTATAACCATGACTGCAAAAAATTCCCGAAAAGTTGCAGCTCTTGCGAAATTCATTAACAGTGACAAGCTTCTCAATGAGGTCAGGTATAATGAAGCACAACTGGAACGGTTTGCTGAAACAACCCTGATAGAAAAAGCAATGACTATTTATTCGAATGCAGAAGAAAATATCGGAAGCTTGGCTGAACATGGCATAACTCCTGAGACTCAAAAAGTTTTTATAGAAACAATAACAGCCCTGAACAATGTGTTAAAGACTCCAAGAGCAACTATTGGGGAAAGGAAGAAATCAACTGAAAGGCTGACTGTTCTATTTGAAACTTCGGACAGGGTGCTTGAATTGATGGATTTTGCTGTAGGAATTGTTAAGGATGAAAAGGTTGATTTTGTAAATGCCTATAAAACAGCCCGAAAACTAGTTGATACCAGTACCGGTAATGTTTCCCTGAAAGCCAAAGCCACTGATGCAATAACCGGTACTCATGTAAGTGGCGTGCTTTTCACCTTTAAACACGAGAGCATAAACATGGAGTATGTAAGTGGAAATGGTAAACTATCAAAAAAGACCGCTTCAAAAGGCAGCTTTCAGGTCAAGAACATGCAATCCGGAACCTATAAAGTATTGGTACAAAAACCGGGATATAAAGAAAAAGAGGTTTCTGTAAGCATTTCTGATGGTGAGAGAAGCGATCTGAAGGTGGAACTGGAGAAGGTGTGATGGCGGAGAGTGGAGAGCGGGGAGCGAAGAGCGTAGAGCGAAGAGTCTTGCGGTCTTGCGGTCTTGCGGTCTTGCGGTCTTGCCGGTCTTGCGATTTTGCGGTCTTGCTGGTCTTGCGGTCTTGCGGTCTTGCGGTCAGATAAATGTGAGACTTGCAGGACTGCATGACTGCAAGACAAAAATTCTATATTTACATCTTAGGCGGTACATCAATCTGTTTTTTCCAGTTAACACTAAAAGTGTCCCTTATTGGTCATGCAACTCTCTCCTGATACAGAAACTTCTGAAATTCGATAAACAGGGAACTGATTTTTGATGTATCTCCCAATATATCAATGGCATCTCCTAAGGATTGATACATATTCTGAAGCAATATTGGCAATTTTTCCTGATCAAGCTCTCCCACACATGATTCTATGTATTTAGATAATACAAATTCCAGGAATTCTTTTTGTTTATTATCAAGCAAGGCAAAGATAGCCGTTTGTGAGGAAGCAACTCTGGCCTCTCTTGTTATTGGTTTCACGGCAAAAGAAACATATTCCAATGCGTCAAACAGATCACTTTTTTCAGCATCAATCAACTTTTGCAGAGTTGTAAGCTCTTCTCTTCCATAACCAGTTTCCGCCAGTTTCTCAAGTAGAGCCTTTCTGGTCATTGGGTTAGACCAGATGTTACGCAATTCTTCTTCACTTTTGAAAAATGAAGGTAATGAACCGAATAAATTGGTTAAAAATTCTTCTGCTGAAATCGGTTTTCCATCAGCGCTCCAGAAGGAGGTAGAAATCATGTGTTGTATCTCCCGTTCTTTACCGTCTCGTAATTTCACCTTGACCTTAGTTCTGGGTGTTGTAGGCGGAGATGGAACGGGAGGTTCTTCCGGACCTGGTTCCGGTGGCCTGGGAGGAGGATATGCTTTTGGCTCATCAGGAATTGGTTCTCCATCCCATTCCGGATCGGAAAAATGCTGGCAGGCATTTACATAATCGTATATGGTGAAAAACTCTTTACCATCAAATAATCTCGTTCCACGGCCTACAATCTGCTTAAACTCAATTATACTATTGACAGGACGTAATAACACTATATTGCGAATATTTCTTGCATCAACACCGGTCGAGAGTTTCTGTGATGTAGTCAGTATCGCAGGTATCGTCTTCTCGTTGTCCTGAAACTCCCTAAGATACTGGTCACCCAAAGCTCCATCATTTGCAGTTACACGCACACAGTAATTTGGTTCTTTGCTTTTCTTGCACTGATTAACCAGATCCCGGATTGCTGCCGCATGGTCTTGCGTAGCACAAAATATAATTGCTTTCTCATTCTGATTAGCCTCATCCATATATATCTGAACACGCTTGGCTTCACGGGCTTTGATTTCTATAATCCTGTTAAAGTCAGGTTCAATGTATAATTTCCCTTCTTCTATTTCTCCTTCAATAATCTGATCATCGGAAGTATATATATAATCGTCAAGCGTGGTTCTAATGCGTTTTACCTTAAATGGTGTAAGAAAACCATCATTTATTCCCTCTTTCAATGAATATATATAAACAGGATCACCGAAATACCGGTATGTATCAATGTTGTCTTTGCGTTTTGGGGTAGCTGTTAAGCCTAACTGAACCGCAGGACTGAAATATTCTAAAATGCCCCGCCAGTTTCCTTCATCATTTGCACCGCCCCGGTGGCACTCATCTATTACAATGAAATCAAAAAAATCAGCAGGGTATTCACCAAAATAAGGTTCAGGATTACCATCTTTATCAGTACCACTCATAAAGGTCTGGAATATTGTAAAAAAGATGCTCCCGTTGATCGGAACACTTCCTTTTTTACTTATCTCTTTTGGACTGATACGTACCAGAGCATCTTCGGGAAAGGGAGAAAAGGCATTGAACGCCTGGTCGGCTAAAATATTTCTATCTGCCAGGAATAAAATCCTTGGTCTCCTTAAACCATCACGATTTAAGTTCCATCGTGTCTGGAACAACTTCCAGGCAATCTGAAAGGCAATAAAGGTTTTTCCTGTACCGGTGGCTAGAGTCAGTAATATCCGTTGCCTGTTATTTGCAATGGCTTCCATTGCGTTGGTTACAGCAATTTCCTGATAGTACCGGGTGGTTTTAGTCCCGCCTACATCTTCATAAGGAACCTCGTTAAAAGAATCACGCCATTGGTTTTGTGAGGCAAATGTCTTGTCCCAGAGTTCATCCGGAGTAAGGAAGCTGGCAACCAGGCCTTCTTTAGCTGTTGTCATGCAGATACTGTAAATCTCTTTGCCATTTGAAGCATAAGTCGTTTCAAGTTGCATTTTTTCGGCATATAGTTTAGCCTGTGCCACACCTTCACCAACTTCCTGAACATTGCTTTTGGCTTCAATAACAGCAAGTTTAATGCCTTTGTAAACCAGAACATAATCGGCAATCAAGGCTTTAGACCTTCCACCACCGGTTTGTATTTTACCGAATGTGATCACGTATTCCCGAAGAATTTTTGAGCTTTCAATAACACCCCAACCTGCTTCTTTAAGTTTAGGGTCTATGAGTTCTGCTCTGGTTTCCGCTTCGTTCATATTGTCTGAACTATGATTTTTGTGATTCTTCTGATTTTTCTGATTGCTGTAATTTAAACTTTTTATTTGTAATCCGTTTGAAATTCAGGCTTGTTTCTCCGAAGTTTATCAGCAGCCCTATCTCCAGATTATATGCTTCCAGATAATTAATTGCCTGTGCGAAATGTACATCCTCTAATTTTGTAATGGCTTTTAGCTCAACAGAAATTACCTCTTCAACCAAAAAATCCACCCTTCTGGTACCGATCTGTTTTTTTCTGTAAAATATTGGCATTTCAAACTCTCTGTTGAAAATAATACCTGCAAGGCTCATTTCAATTGCCAAAGCCCTCTGATAGATTAACTCCTGAAATCCATTACCAAGGGTTTTATGAACGGTCATAGCACAACCAATAATCTTCGAGGTGAGTTCTGAATATTTATATTGCTCGTTAATCATTGTCTGAACCAGGATTTTTGTGATATATGTGATTTATGTGATTTTTATCTTTTTTCATTGTAATCATACTAATCAGAAAAATCATAGTTCAGACATCCATTAAACGCCTTTTGTAATATTGATTCCTTCAATTCTTCCAGATCATTGAGTTTTTGTTGATAGATATTTTCCAGTTTTTTAGTTTCTGCTAACAGAGTATTAAGTTTTTGGGTAACTGATTGTTGTGTTTTTAATGGTGGACAAGGAATAAGCAAGTTTTTCAAATCATTAATAGATAGATTTGGCTGCATTAATGTATTGACATGAGCCAAAACGAATTTTTCAACAGAATGAGTTGTCAGATAAAAATACAAATACCTTTTATTAACTAATTTTTCATTTGGAACTAATGCAGCAACTCGCTGATTAATTAATGCACCATTATAACTTTCAGGAACAATTGCAACTTTTAAGCCTGCTGCAATTATTGTTCGTGTTAAAGCTATAACAATGTTTCCTTGTTCAACCTGATAATCTTTATGAGTGTTTCTATATTTCTCAGGTAAAAAATTACCTGTTTCTTCAATAAATTCTTTTACTCCTACATTTGTAATTTTTATTGATTTGATTGAATTGGTAATTTTGAAATTGTTACTTGCAAAAGCATAGCCGTTGACAACCTTAGTAATATCTTGAATTTTCTTTTCCTCCAAAACATCACCTTTATCTGCAAACACTGATTCCAGATAGCTCTCAAATAGTTCTTTGGCATTTTTGAAGTTTTGTTTGGCATTTGCTTTTGCTTTGGCTATGGAGGCAAAGGCTTCATCTAAAATTGACACTATGCGTTTTTGCTCTGTGAGTGAAGGAAAAGGAATTTCTACTTCTCTAATTTCTTCTAAATGAAGATTAGGTACACCAATACCTTTCAGTCGTCTATTAAATTGCTCCTTTGCAATATGTGAATTAATAAAATATAACAGAAATGATGGAAGCAATTCATCCAATGGGCGCAATAATGCAAGACTTACATAAATATCAAAAATGACATCTCTATCAACTAATGCTGCAACTCCCGTTGTTCCATTCTTAGCTAATAGAATATCATTTATTCTTGGAGCAACCCTCTTGTGCATTTCAAGATGTTGTTTTGTATCAATATATCTTACATCCTCCCAATTAATTACACCACTCGTTACGTTTTTTGAGGACAGGAATATTGTACCATTGTCAAAATAAGTGGGTGTTTGATGGGTCCCATCAGTTATTTTTGCACAAACCTCGCCCAACTTTTTTATTTCCCAATTCTGATTCATGACTCGTAAAATTTATCGTTGTCCCAGGATTGGGGATTGTTTTGTATATAATCAGCAATTCGTTGGTGTGATGTTTCATCGTGAATAATTTGTTCATAATAATTCCGTTGCCAGACATTTTCAATATCCGAATTATGCCGGAACCATTTTGTTACCCCAATTTTATATCCCCGGATAATTGATCCAATGGAATGTGGGATTATTTTTTGAAATTGGTTTCGTTGGGGTTCAAAATTTTGAACCCCAACGGGTGACGTCGATTCATTTGGTGATGAAACGGTTTGTATCAATTCGATAATGCCATGTATATGATTTGGCATTATAATATATTCATGCAAAACCGCATTTTGGAAATGTTTTGGAATTTCCAACCAACATTCACCGGCAATTTTTCCGGCATCATTCAATATCATTTGATATCGTGGTCGGGGTTCAAAATTTTGAATCCCGTCGGATGATACCGATTCGTTTGGCAATCGAATGGGTTCAAAATTTTGAACCCCGACAATTTCTCCGAACAAACATTTTCGATTATTAACGCAAATGGTAACAAAATATAATCCTGCCTGTGAATAATCATACCCTTTCAACCGTATGGACCTTCGGTGATGAATATTCGGATTATAATTATTCATTTCTGATTATCAATTTTAAATTCTCCATTATCAATGCACTTTCCTCGTCTAAGGTTTTCATTTCCTCTAAGATGTCCTGGGGTTGGCGTAAGGCGGCTTCCTCTTTTTTGTTTGGGTTTTTTGCGGAGAGGTCATAGGTTTTTGTATCTATTTTGGAAACATCCATCGTCCAGGAGTTTTCACTATTTGCTTTGGTTTTCTGCAATGCAACGAAATCAGCCAGATCATTTTCAGAGAGAGAATTTGTCTTGCCCAGGTTCCTGTCCAGATTAAGTTGATAATACCAGACTTTGCGAGTGGGTGTCCCTTTTTCAAAGAACAGAACGACTGTTTTCACACCGGCACCCGTAAACACTCCACCGGGTAAATCTAAAACAGTATGAAGGTTACAACTATCTAATAATAGCTTACGTAAACTTACCGAAGCATTATCGGTATTGCTCAAAAATGTATTTTTAATGACAATACCTGCTTTGCCTCCAGCTTTTAATATCTTAATAAAATGCTGCAGAAACAGAAAAGCAGTCTCTCCGGTTTTGATAGGAAAGTTTTGTTGTACCTCTGCCCGTTCTTTGCCACCGAAAGGAGGATTAGCAAGAACAATGTCATAACGATCTTTTTCCTGTATGTCAGTAATGTTTTCAGCAAGGGTATTGGTATGGACTATATTGGGAGCTTCCACCCCATGCAATATCATATTCATGATACCTATGATGTAAGCCAGGGCCTTCTTTTCTTTACCGTAAAAAGTATTTTTCTGAAGTGTTAAAGTATCTTTAGTGGTAAGGGACCTGGTCGTTTTCAGATATTCAAATGCTTCACAGAGAAATCCCGCTGACCCTACTGCGCCATCATATATTTTATTGCCAATCTGTGGAGCTACAACTTTTACAATGGTCCTGATTAATGGACGAGGAGTATAATACTCACCACCATTGCGACCTGCATTGCCCATGTTTTGAATCTTCCCTTCATAGAGATGGCTCATCTCGTGCTTTTCTGAATGAGTGCGGAACCGGAGTTCATCGATCCGGTTCAGAACCTCCCGGAGGTTATAACCGCTTTGAATCCGGTTTTTAAGTTCGCTGAAGATCTCACCGATTTTGTATTCAATAGTATCGGCACTTGTAGCATCAGCTTTGAACTTTTTGAGATATGGGAATAGTTTTCCGTTTACAAAGTCACCCAGGTCATCCCCGGTCAGAGCAATCTGGTAGTTAATTTTACCGTTTTTGTTCCCTTCGACACTGCTCAGGGCAAGCCCTTCGGTACCGCTCAGGGCGAGTTTAGGGCAGGCCCATTTATCCCACCTGAATTCCGGACCGATAATTGGGTTATATGTTTTACCTGATAACTCTGCTGCTGTTTTCTTGTCTTTCTCCAGATCGTCAAGGTATTTGAGGAATAAGATCCAGGATGTTTGCTCCACATAATCCAGTTCACTACTACATCCGGCATCTTTGTGCAGTATATCGTCAATATTTTTAAAGGTTTGTTCAAACATTTATCAATAGTTTTACTTTAGAGTGAAACTTTCAATTTCGCATTATGTACGAAAGTTAAAAATATTCACGGAAATTTCGAGATCAGCCATATTTTAATACCTGGGCTCGAGGATTATTTAAATTGTTGAGGTCTAATAAAGCAAAAAAGGGAGCATACAAACTTCCTTTTTGAATATTCCGGACTATACTGTACGGTGGAAAGTGCATAGAAAAAAATCAGGTGCCCGGATTTAGTGCAACGTGAGACTTCATTCTAGGCACTACGTACCGAATGATATTCTCTTTATTAGGTTTTGGGTTTTAAATTATCTCGAATCCGCGAAATTGTCTTACTAATATTCCTCTATCAGTTTGCCTAGTTTATCGTTAAGTTAAAAGATCATGTTGTTTAAGCCACTTTGTAACAGATTTGTCAAATGATTTTTTAGAGTTTTGAAAATCAAACTCCTCATATAATTTGCCTACCAAGTCAGTCTGTAAAGATTTTAGTGTTACGTCTTTCAAAAACAGAATCGGTTTTTTTAATGCCATCATATAACCAATTTCTAAGGAAACATTTGGGTTAAATTCTTCAGAATTTATTCTATCAAAAATTGCAACTCCAAATCCGCAACCATGCATGTAAGTTCGAATATTAGTCAGCAAATCGTCTGAATAGTATTTATCATCTGCTCTCAACAATTCCAGTACATGTTTTTTAAAAAGGTCTCGAAGTTGTTGAACGATTTTAGACTGAAGAGGAGAATTCTCATACTTCATCATTAAGAAAGCGCATGTATTATTATGGCGGTGATCTTTATAGAATTTAGTTAGAGGCTCCCTTAGATCTGATAAATAATCTTCCTTCCTGCTTAATTTAAAGATTATTAACTCATTCGGAACAATTTTGAATTTCAAGCTTGTTTCTGTAACAATAGGTTTTTCTGTAAGATAGTCGTTTTCTTCCTTTTTTTCAAAGACTGGTTCTAACAAAATTTTTTCATATAAATAGTCTTCCTGGTTCAAAAAATCAAAAGATGTCCTCAATGATTCCAAATCAATAATCCATTCTTCAGTTAAATTTTCATGGGGTTTAATCCAATCAATACCATAAGCCTCTAGATGTTTACGGAATTCTTTCAATATTGAGAATTTTGAATGCTCATTACTGAGAGTGAAAATAATTAAAACAGGACTTCCCTTTAGCACATAGTCACCTCCTACAGTGTCAATTACGAGTCTTCCGGCAAATAGTTTAAAATGAATTACATACATGCGAATATTTAATATTTATAATGGTATGAAACTTTAAATAAATATAGGAAGCTTAGATTCTAAAACACTCGGAATCAAGATAAAACCTTAGGCAACGTTATTTATTGAAAGAGTCTTGTTGACCCATATAATAGTTCGAATTGATTGTAAGCATAATTGTCAGTCATTCCTGAGATATAATCGCAAATTGTTCTTAATAATTCAAATTTATATTCTTGTCTAGGATTTCTTTCGAAATTATTTTTTAGTTCATCCCTCAAACCACCAATCAAGTTTTTTTCGCCATACTTTTGAATTGCTTTAGTTATATGTTCTTCCCCCAAAAAGCTATTTATAAAGAAGAGAATTGACCTATCAGGTAGTTGTTGAGGGTTTGAAACATATGCATTAAATAAATTCCGAATAATATACTCCGCCTTCCCATCCATTTTCTGTGCGATATATGAGTTGAGAATTTTATTCTTTAAATACTCATGTAATGCATTGTCTGGCACTTTAAAATCCGGACTATAATTGATTAACTTCGGCAAATCTTCATTAGTATAAATAGTTTGCTTCTTTTTTGAAAAATCATTTGGACTGCTAATATCATATTTCTTTGCTAATGCGAGTAGATTTTCCCTTACATCAATTATTGCTTTAGTTATAAGGACGTTAACCAATAATCGGGATACATAGGCGGATAATAAATCAAGATTTTTCAATTTTTCTAACTCTTGAAAATTATATGACATCCTCCTGTCAAAGAATGGAGTGAAGTTTAGTCTAATTAACTCAACAATATCATCCTTTTCAATTAGTCCTGTAACAATTCCATCTTCAATATCATGATGGCGTTGCGCAATTTCATCAGCTAATCCCACAATTATTCCTTCTACAGACCAACTTTTTGAACTGTCTAATATTTTTAAATAGTCATTATAGAAATCTAACAGCAAGATTCCTTTTTGACCACAGCCTTTGATTGAATGGTCAAAGTAACATTCAACTTTCTTTTTATTTAATGATGTTCTTCTACATTTATCAGGAATTGTTTTTGTATGATTTACAATCCCCCAAAGCGTTAAATCCGTAAGATTTAATCCTTCTTTACCATCTTTACTACTTTCTAGTGTATTTAGAATCCTTAAAGCTTGAAGGTTATGTTTAAATCCTTTTTTATTCTTTGGGATTTTAACATTGAATTCTTTGACAGGCTCACATCCATTCATAATAAAATTAAGCGTTCTTTCACCAATATGTCCAAATGGTGTATGCCCTATATCATGGCCTAATGCAATTGCTTCAATAAGATCTAGATTAAGATCCAAGTTACTTCCAATAGTTCTTGCTAATTGATTCACTTCAATGCTATGGGTAAGCCTTGTTCGCAAATGATCATTTTGTCCTGCAAGGAATACCTGGGTCTTCCCACTTAACCTTCTAAATGCCTTAGAATATAAAATTCGATCTCTGTCTTTTTGAAATTTATTTCTAAATTTTTGGGACCTTTCAGGAATTAATCTGGTTGCATCTATGGATTTTGCTTGAAACCAATTTGATAAGTAGTTCATTTTAAGTTAGGATTTAATGGATAGTTATATTTCGTAGTATAAACATGACTTAAAGATTCCCTAGTGAGTTTAACTTTAAACTATTAGAATGTGAATTTAACGATCAAAATCTGGGGCAAAATGTTGCCTCCTTTATATGTCCACTAATGGTGTGATTAATTGACCTATAAGGTAGTTATTGAACATCTTTTGTTATTCTTTACACTCAACATCAAGGCTAAGGCTTAGCTTAGGCTAAGAGACTCTCAACCTCAACCTCAACCTCATCCTCATCCTTTTGTTTTTCTAAAGCACTGCCCCGTCAGTCACAGAAGTATTTTTCAATTATACGCTGATAAACATAATGATCCAAAGACTTTTGTCTGACTTTTACTTTTCGCAATTCATACTCAAGTTATACATTAATAATGAATTGAAATATGAAATCTTATAATACTCATCAATTTTATCAGGACGTTAGTCCAATTTATTAGCCTGATTAATTCATAAACTTCCGAAAAGACAAAAGATAAAAGGATAAAGACAAAAGGTTCAAGACATTAGGATAAACGATCAAAAAAATCAACTTTACAAAATAAATATTGGAAATTGTTTGTAAACTACTGACTTTTATCTTTTTACTTTTGTCTTTTATCTTCTTTTTGATTAATGCAGATTAGGATATAAAAAAGCCTTTGCCGACACGGATTATTTCAATCGGAACCCGTCCGGTTTGCCATCGCACCTTCTAAATGAATATATGAACCATTTCCCTTAATCTCACTGCGTTGTTTATGGCAAAACCATGAAGATCATTATTAAAAAATACCCATACCTCTTTATCTTCATCCAGCCATCTGATGATCTTTCCCGCATATAGTTTCAAATCGGCTTCACTGTAATCCGAAACATATAACTGTTCCCGTCCGTGAAACCGCAGATACACAAAGTCTGCCGTAGTAGTCTCATAAAAAGGAAATCGATTCCCTGAATCAGCAATCACTAAAGCAATCCCTCGGTGGGCAAGCAAATCAAAGAAATTGTCGTTAATCCACGATTCATGCCTTACCTCAATAGCAAACCTGTAAAGGCTGTATTGCTCTTTTATTAAATCCAGAAAATTACATATCAGTGATTTATCATATGATAATCCGGGGGGCAACTGGATCAGGACAGGACCCAACCGGCCTTTCATGCTTTCAAATACCTCAAAATACTTCTCCAGCGCTCCTTCACTATTCACCAGTTTCAACTGATGTGTGATAAAACGGCTCAATTTAGTACTGAACCTAAATGTCTCCGGGGTGCGATTCATCCATCCGGTTACGGTGGTTTTTAATGGCAGATTATAAAAGCTTGAGTTTAATTCGACACAGGTAAATTTAGTTATATAATATTCAAGGTATTTATCCGGTTTTATATCTTTCGGATAAAATATCCCAGACCAGTGCCGGTAACTCCACCCGGAAGTACCGACATATAATCCTTTTGATTTTGCTTCACTTCCCATCGTTACCGGGTTAATAATACTGTAACTTCAAGGATTAGCTTGAGCCCTCCAGGGCAGCCGAACTTATAGCACAGATGCACGGCAAACACACACTGTTAAGACAGGTAGACTCTCTCAGCCGGTACGGTGATATAAAGTGACCGGAAGGATCCGGAAAGTGATAGTCATCTTTTATATCTTCCCATTAATTGACCTTCTGCCAATATATGTCCTTCCATTGCTTTCAACAATTCTTTTTTAGTAATGCCGGGTTTAGTATCAAGTTCCTTATCGAGTGCATAAATTTTGAAATAATACCTGTGTGTTCCACCAGGAGGGCATGGTCCTCCATACCCGATTTTTCCAAAATCATTTTTCCCTTGTTTCCCTCCGTTTTTCAGAACTTCCAGTTTAGGCATATTCTCAGGAAGTTCCAGTATATTTCCGGGAAGATTGAAAAGAACCCAATGTACCCATGTCCCCACCGGTGCATCAGGATCGTCACAAATAAGTGCAAATGTCTTTGTGCCATCAGGAATCTGTGACCATTCCAGTGGTGGTGAAATATCAATATTGTCACAGGTATATTTTCCGGGTATGATCGCACCCTCCTTAAACGCTGAACTTTTAATTTCCATTTCCCCTCCTTCTTTTATTTTACTGGTTTGATTTTTACTTTGACCTGAGCAAACCAAAATGCTCAGGAATAAAGAGTATAAAAATTGCAATGACATTTTCATGCAGCAAAATATTATGAATCTTTAGTAAAATATAAATATATAAAAATATTGCAAATCAATCATATGGAACATGAACAAAATCTTCGCCATAATTCGAGTCTCCCGGTAATGGATGA
>Ga0182021_10008218_pt1 | contig 12367 bp, 7 predicted proteins | sample 612E3MmetaG_FD_120493 | JGI IMG/M metagenome (GOLD analysis project Ga0182021, IMG submission 120493) | Permafrost microbial communities from Stordalen Mire, Sweden - 612E3M metaG (Illumina Assembly) | ecosystem: Environmental > Terrestrial > Soil > Wetlands > Permafrost | place: Sweden...
CCTAAATCTGAAACATAAGCCTCGGCCCACCAGCCATCCAATTCCGAAAGATTTAAGCCGCCATTGACCAGCACTTTCATGCCGCTCGTGCCGCACGCTTCCCAAGGACGGCGTGGTGTGTTGGAATTGTCGCTGCTGACAAAGTTGCCGAGCAGTCAGCGCGCTTTGATTGCGGATGGTCAACCGGTGATTCTCGAAATTGTCGTCACCGAAGTCACGAAACAGGAATCGCAACCCGCAAGCGGCTCAAACTGAGCTGGCAATTCCTCAAACAATTTGAGGTTTGGTGCGTGATGAAGAGGAAAAGCTTGAACAATCGGGCTATTTTCGTGTAAGAAATACAGGGCAGTTTATCTTACAGAACCAAACTGCATTATACCGTGCAAACCATTGATAAAAGCATTGTTAGCAGAATCTACGGCAGCGGCAGGGGTGCGGTGTTCACCCCAACCCAATTCCTCGACTTGGGAGGCCGGCGGGCCGTGGACGTGGTTTTGCATCGTCTGGCCAAGGCCGGGACGATCCGCCGGCTGACCCGTGGGCTATATGACTACCCAAAGCAGCATCCCACTTACGGCATGATGTTTCCGAGCCCGCAGGTCGTGGCCAAAGTTCTGGCCGGAAAAGACTCAACACGATTTCAACCGTCGGGAGCTTATGCGGCGAACCTGCTCGGCCTGTCGGACCAAGTGCCGGCAAAAATTGTTTTCCTGACCGACGGGCGGGCGAAACGGGTGAAAATCGGCCGTTCGGAAATCATCCTCAAACGGACCACGCCGCGAAACATGGCGACCGCCGGGAGATTGAGCGGACTGGTCATTCAGGCGCTACGCTACATGGGAAAGAAGCATGTGGACGACCGGGCGATTTCTCGGATGAAAAACAAAATTGCGGATACTGATACCAAGTCGTTGTTGAAAGACTTGACCTACGCGCCGGCTTGGATCGGTGACATCATGCGGTGTCTGGCAAAGAAACCCTGAACGAACATGGACGCATTTGCACAATCAAGCGTGGAAGATCGCCGTCTGGCTTTTGAACAGGCAGCGTCAAAACGGCAATTGAGCCCGCAAATTCTCGAAAAGGATTTCTGGGTTTGCTGGACGCTGAAACAGTTGTTCACGTTGCCGACCATCGGGGAACATTTGATTTTCAAGGGTGGCACGTCGCTATCGAAAGTCTTCAAAGTCATCGAGCGGTTCTCCGAGGACATTGACGTTTCGATTGACCGGGGCTTCCTGGGATTCGGCGGCGACAACGAACCGGAAGCCGGGGGCAGCAACAAGGAGAAACAGCGACGGATTGATGCGCTACGGGTTGCCTGCCAGCAGAAGATTGCGAACGAACTGCAACCGGCACTGGAGGCGGTCATTCGAGCCAAGGTGCGCGGCGGTGAGGCGTGGTCGCTGCGCGCCGATGCCAATGACCCGGACGGCCAAACCTTGCTATTCGATTATCCCTCGGCTTGGCCTGTGGCTGGGGTCGCGTATGTGCGTCAAACCGTGAAGATCGAAATGGGCGCGCGTGCGGATCATTGGCCATGTGAGGCGAAGTCTGTCACACCGTATGTCGCCGAGGAATTTCCCCAGGCGTTTCGGGAGACCAGTTGCGCCGTGAAGGTGCTGTCCGTCGAACGAACCTTTTGGGAGAAGGCAACCATCCTGCACGCGGAATTTCATCGTCCGGCAGACAAGGCGATGCCCGACCGGTTCTCACGGCACTACTGCGACTTCTACGAACTGATCCACAGAGGTGTCGCAACGTCAGCCACGCAACGGTTGGAGTTGCTGGAGCGCGTTGCGCAGCACAAAAATCTGTTCTTCAAATCATCATGGGCCAAATTCGGCGAGGCAGCAAAAGGGAGGCTTAAGATTTCCCCACCGGAACATCGCGTCAATTCGTTGCGCGAAGATTACGCGCGGATGCAGGAAATGTTCTTCGGCGAGCCGCCGGAATTCAACGCCATGATGGCGGCATTGAAAGAGTGGGAAGCGCAATTTAACCGGGTGTAAATCGCTTGTTTCAGTGCCAGTGAAAGTGCCAGTAAATCTTCGCGAAATGGTCGCCGTTTCAGCTGTTTTTTTCCACGAAGTCTAAAACTTGCAGCCGGTGGTTGAGAACCCGCCCAAACCAATGCGAAATACCTGAAAATTGATCAAAAAAGTGCCAGCAAAAGTGCCAGTAAACGGGTGATAAATGAGTAATTGACGAGTAGTTTTTTGGTAATGGATGCGTAATTTTCGAGTGCTTGACAAAAGTGCAAACCAGTCTGAATCTAGGGGCGTTCGTTAGTTATGAAGCAGTTCGTTTCTGGTAGTGTGGTGGTAGTTGCTGAGTAGTAAAAACCGACTCAATTTGTGCGAGTCCCACCACCGGCACCATCACTTCACGGATATCGGATGCGCCGCCGAGTCACCACGAAAATTGGACAGTTTCAAGGCCGTCACAGCTTCCGCGCATACTGAATCTTGAAAATGTTCCCGGTAGTTTTCTGCCCGGTCAACCGAACAATTTTCCAGGCTCACATTGTCGGCGCAGCGCAGGTTGAATCTATCCGCCTCGTGCGGTTCGATGGGCGTGAGAATCTTGGTCGGGCGATTGTCATAGACGCCGCCGGGATACTTCGTCCAGCGGTCGAACTTCACGGCGACGTTCTTGAAGCGGACGTTGGCGATGCGGCTTTGGCCGGTGCCGTTCACGCGGATACTGTTCTCGGCGCGGCCGGAAAGATTTTGCACGGTGAGATTATGGAGGCTGCCCAGCCTGGTCGCGGCGTTGCGCGGAATGGCGGTGAAGGAAACCGCCTCGCCCCGGCCCCACCACGGATCGCTGTGATAACTGGAAACGAAGGTGATGTCGGTGAACAGGACATAGGAAACTTCGCCTTCGTCGCGCAACTGGATGCAGAGGCCGCGGCTGCTCTCCAGAATCTTGCAATGCTCAAACAAGATGTCGTGGATGTTGCCCGTCGTCTCCGTGCCGATTTTCAAACCGGCGTCCTGCGTGCGGATGACGCAGTCGTGGACGTGGATGAAGGCGCAGTCGCCAAAGTCATTCGTCTGTCGCGTGTATTTGATGACGATGGCGTCGTCGCCGCAAGTGATGTGGCAGTTCTTGATTTCCACATCGCGGCAATGATCGGGATCAATGCCGTCGTCGTTCGGCACGTCGAGGCGGTTGTCCACCGTGACGTTGTCCACAAGCACATGGACGCAGCCGAGCATATGCAACCCCCAAAACGGCGCGTCGGCGAAGGTGATGTCGCGCACAATCAGGTTCGTGCAACCGGTCAGCACGAACATCTTCGGCCGCCAGTCTTGAAACAGCCACCATTCATTCGGCGCATCGTAGTTGGTCATGAAGGAAAGCGAGCGGCCGAGAATCTTGCCCGTGCCGGAGATGGTGAGGTTCGCTGCGTTGCTGGCGGTGATGACGCCGTCGCCGGCATAATCGCCTTGGTTGGTGCTGATGAGCAGCGTGCCGGCGAGATGAAAATCCATGCCGCCCTTCAAGGCGAGCGTGGCAGTGAGGAACATGCGCTTGCGCGGGATCAACACCTGGTCGCCGTTGCCCGCCGCGTCAATCGCGCGCTGGAGAGCCGCCGTGTCGAGCGTGGTGCCGTCGCCCTTCGCGCCGAAGTCGAGAACGTTCAGGGTTTTGGCCCTTAGCGAAAAACCTGCCATGAGCAGCAGGCTGACCAAAAACACTTTGAGCGGCACCGCCAAGTAGCGGCAGGCATCCTTGCCTGCCGTAGAGCCGGGCATCCTGCCCGGCGGCAAAAAGCTCCACCAACGCAACACGCCCCGTTTATCGTGAAGCTCTTGAGCATCCAACATTTTTCCGGGCGGCAGGATGCCGCCCTCCACGTCAGGCAAGGATGCCTGACGCCACAATGATTGCGTGCCACATCCACCGTTTATCGTGTTGTTGTTCATGGAAACTTATTTCACCGCCACGTCCCAGACTTTCGCGCGGCGCGATTTGCCCGCCGGGCCTTCGACGTTCAGCACAACGACGTAATGGTCGGGGTTCTTGTAGGTGTGAATCGGATTCGGTTCGGTGGAAGTTTCACCGTCACCGAAGTCCCAGCGCCACGACTTGATGTCGCCGACGGACAAATCCTTGAAGGCCACCGTGCGCTTGGCTTCATCCAGCAGTTGCCACGACCAGTGCGCGTCAATCGCCTTGCGCAGCGCCGGCTCCAGCGGCATGAGTTTGAAGGCACATAGATAATCCGCGTTGCCATACATCGTGTGATGGCGCGAGAGGTTCCAGAAGCCGTTGTTCGTGTCGCCGGAATTCACGTCGTCGTAATCTATCAGCGCAAAAGCCATCCCGATAAGCTTGTTTTCCGTGAGTTTCGATTCCACAGCGCGTTGCGGGCCTTCGGCACCGGCGTAATCGAAGGGCGTGACCCAGAATTCCAGAACGTAATGACCCGGCTGGCCCGGCTTAAAATCATATCTCTGCGCGGCATTGGCGTAAGGCAATTCCTTGAGCCACTGCGCCGGCCCCCACGCCATGCACCAGTCCTTGCCAACGGCGGGCGTGAAGATGTGATAGTTTTGCGCATGCGTGCCATGCACCGTGAAGTAGGTCTCCCACTGTCCGATGATTTGCTTCGCCGGAGAAAATTTCTCGATGAGCGGCCCGCCGGACAAATCCCCGTCCACCACGACTTCAAACGTGTCGTTGTGCAACCCCGGCTCGGAAAAATCCCAGTAGTCATCGTCCGCTTCGTAAAGGAAATACAGCCGGTTCAGTCCCTTCACCCAGCCCACCTTCACGCGAATCTTCGGCGTCGAGGCATCCGACACGGAATGTTTGCCATTGTCGTCCATGAACTGATCGCTACCGATGACGTAGCTTTCAGGAACGATGTTCCAGTCGTTCGTGTCGCCGTCAAGGCGCGGAATCTGGTCGGCGGGAAATTGGAACACTTTGAAGACCTCATTCGTGCGGTCGAGCGCCGACGCCGGCGGACAAGCCCACAGCAGGCAGACGCCCGCCAACAGCGGCAGCACGGCGCGGGACAGGTTGGAGTTCACGGCCAGATTCCCCCATGTTTGCGGCGGCGAGTCAATTCTGGATTTTTCCCGCCGCGAAACTTCTTGTCACCGCCGGTGGCTGGGAGTATTTCCCCTGTTATCCCGTCCAACAAGAGACAACTAGATCACACTATGAAAACATTCGCCCTGAATCTGCTCCTGACCGTCGCGCTCACCGCCGGTGCCGAACCCGCGCTGACCATCTACAACCAAAACTTCGCCGTCGTCCGCGACTCCGTGCCGCTCGACCTGAAAGCCGGCCCCAACGCCGTCCGCTACGCCGGCGCGACCGCCCAGGTGGAACCGGATTCCGTCATTCTGCGCGACCCCGCCGGCAAACATTCGCTGCAAATCCTCGAACAGAACTACCGCAACGATCCGGTCTCGCAGGAATTGCTGCTCTCGCTGTTCGAAGGCAAGACGATTGATTTTCAAAACGAGCGGATGAAAGACAACACGACGGTGCGCGAACTGATTTCCGGCAAAATCGTCCGCAGCGGCTATGTTCCCGGCGGCGGCAACGAGCAGCCCATCATCGAAGTCGGTGGCAAGCTGCAATTCTCCCTGCCCGGCCAGCCGCTCTTTCCCGACCTCGGCAGCGACACCATTCTCAAGCCCGCGTTCAACTGGCTGCTGCAATCGGACAAGCCCGGCGCGTTCGATGCCGAGGTCGGCTACATCACCGGCGGCTTCGACTGGAGCGCCAGCTACAACCTCGTTTCGCCGGAGAAAGGCGACCTCGTGGATCTCGTCGGCTGGATCACGATGAAAAACGAAAGCGGCAAGACATTTGAGAACGCCAAGATCAAGCTGCTCGCCGGCGACGTGAATAAAATCCAGCCGCCGGTTCGCACATGGACGGCAGCGAGAAAAGTAACCATGATCGCCGGGGCCATGATGGACGAAAACATGGCCCCCGCCGTCACCGAGAAAGCCTTCGATGAATTTCATCTATATTCCATCGCGCGTCCGACCACGCTGCATGATCGCGAGACCAAGCAGGTGGAGTTTGTTCACGCTGAAAAGATGTATGCGCCGACAATTTACGTCTATGACGGCGCGGTGGGTTACCGGTTTTACGGTCTGAACTACGACCGCGGCTACGGCCAGAGCGATAACAAGAAGATCATCGTCCAGCGCGAGTTCAAGAACGCCGAGACCAACCAGCTCGGCATCGCGCTGCCCGCCGGCAAGCTGCGCTTCTATCGCCGCGATGCCGACGGCCAGTTGCAATTCGTCGGCGAGAACACCATTGACCACACGCCGCGCAACGAAACCGTCCGCGTGACCACCGGCAATTCCTTCGACCTCGTCGGCGAACGCAAGCAGACGGACTTCAAGGTGGACACCGGCGACAAATGGATGAACGAGACCTTCGAGATCAAGCTGCGCAACCGCAAGAAGACGGACGCCGTGGAAATTCGCGTGGTTGAGCACCTCTACCGCTGGAGCAGCTGGAACATCACCGCCAAGTCCGACGAGTTCACGAAGAAAGACGCGCAGACGATCGAGTTCCGCATCCCCGTCCAGCCCGACGAGGAAAAGACCGTGACCTACACCGTGCACTATTCGTGGTGAGCCCAGCGTAGGGCAGGCTTTCCAGCCTGCCGGTTCACCGGACTTTCCAGTCCGGTGTTGCCAATATAAAACCGGCAGACGAAAACCGTCTACCGGTTGATAATGACCGAGCCGGTTCAGCTCCCCGCCAGTGCGGGCACGAGGTGCGGCGTTTCGTCCGCCTTGTGGAACTTCACGCTGACGATCTTGCTCACGCCATGTTCCTGCATGGTCACGCCGTAAAGCACGTCGGCCATGCCGATGGTGCGCTTGTTGTGCGTGATGATGACGAACTGCGAATGCGCGAGGAACCGCTGCAAAATCTTCACGAAGCGGATGACGTTCGCCTCGTCCAGCGGCGCGTCCAACTCGTCCAGCACGCAGAACGGGCTGGGCTTGACCTGATAGATGGAGAACAGCAGCGATACGGCCACCATCGTCTGCTCACCGCCGGACAACAGCGAGATGCTCTGCAACTGTTTGCCAGGCGGGCGCGCGACGATTTCAATGCCGGATTCCAAAACGTCGTTTTCGTCGGACAAAATCAGGTCCGCCTTGCCGCCGCCGAAGACGTCCACGAACATCAGACGGAAGTTGTCGCGGATCTTCTCAAAGGTCTCGATGAACATCTGGCGCGTCTGCGTGTTGATGCGGTTGATGACTTCGAGCAACTGGGTCTTGGCGTTGACGAGGTCGTCGTATTGCTGCGAGAGGAACGTGTGGCGCTGCTCAGTCTCCTCGTATTCCTCGATGGCAACGAGGTTCACCGGGCCCATTTCGTCAATCTTCTGCTGCAAGCTCTCGACCTGCTGCTGCACCTGGTTCCAGTCCGTGCCAACTCCCGCTTCGGCCATCTGCTCCGGCGTCAGCGTCTCGATCTTCGCCGGGCCTTCGTCGGCGTGCGTGATGGTGATGCACTCGCTGCGGATGTCGTCGAGGTTCAGGTGATATTTCTGCTGCACCTTTTCGCGCAGGTTCTGCACCGACATGTTTTTCTGCGCCAGCTCGACCTCGATGCCGCCGCGCATGTTCTGCAGTTCCGTCAACCGGCCGCGCTGCGAGCGCAAGGTTTCTTCGCGCGCTGAAATTTCGCCGTCCTGTGCATTCTTCCGGCCGACGAGTTCCGCCGTCTGCGCGCTGACCTGTTCGCGCTCGTATTGCAACCGCTCAATCTGGCTGCGGGAATCCTGAATCTCGGTCTGCGCCTGCTCCTGCCGGGCGATGAACGAGGAACATTCATTCTTCCGCAGCTCGACAATTTGCGTCAGCTCGCGGATGCGCTGCTCCAGCGCGGTGATCTGAAGCTTGAACGACGACGCGAGTTGCTCGTCCGACGCGAGGGCGACCTTGCTCTCGGTCAACGCGGCGTTCGCGGCATCGCGCGCCTGGCGGAGATTTTCCAACTCCTCGGTGAGCGCGGCGACCTGCTCCTGGCTGGAGCGTTCGCGGGCTTCGAGTTCGTTCAGGCGGGCGGCGAGCGCCTCGCGTTTCTGAAAACCTTCCTCCTCCTGGGCGGCGAGGCTCTGCACCTCGAACATCACCGTCTCAATCTTCTGGTGCAGCAGGCGGTTGGAGTTTTGCAGCGCCTTGAACTCGCCTTCGCGCGTGGCGATGGCGACTTCCTGCTGGCGCAATTCCGTCTGCGCCGCCTGCAAGCTGGCCTGAAGCTCCGTCTGCTCGCTCAACAGTTCGCCGCGCTTTCGGCTCGCGTCCTCGACGAGGTTCTGCAACTCGGCGAGTTCAGCTTGCAGTTCGGTGATCTGGTTCTTACGGCCAAGAATAGAGGAAGGTGCCTTGCCGTTGCCGCCCTTGTTCAAGTAACCACCGGTGTAAATGCCGTGACGATTCAGGAGTTCGCCGCCGAGCGTGACGAAATCGCAGCCCGCGTGGCCGTTCTGGATTTGCGATGTGGCGGTGCCGAGGTCGGACGCGATAAACGTGCGGCCCAAAAGCGATTTCAACAATGCCTCCACCTGCGGCTCGGCGTGAATCACGCTCATCGCGTGGACAATCTGGCCGTTCTGCAAGCCGGCCTGCGCCGCCTCGCTCTTCTCGCCCGGGGCCATCTCGCCGACAAACGAAAGCTGCTTTTCATCCTGGTATTGCTGGATGGCCAGCGCCGCGACACTCGCGCGACCAGATTTGTTGGTGTTGAGGTCCGCGAGAATTTCCTGCGCGGACGACGGCTGCTCGGTGAGGACAAGTTGAAGATTGTGGCCAAGCGCATTTTCCACGGCCGTGACAAATTGATCCGGCACGCGAATCCGATCCGCGAGCGAGCCGATGACCGAGCGCGACTGACGCAACGCGGCAACCGCGCCGGCATCAAACCCTTCGTGCGAACCTTCAAGCTGCTCCAGCACCGTGAGGCGCGAACGCTTGTCGGATTGCTGGTGCAAATACTTGTCCTGCTCGGTGGACGCCTGCTGAAGTTCCGATTGCAACTCGCGCAGCCGGTTCTGCCGCTGCTCGACGGAGCCGCGCGTGGTGGCGACGTTCAGCTTTTCCACCTCGACGCTCGCGGTGAATTCCTGCAAGCGCGATTCCAAGCCGGTGCGCTCGACTTCAAGCTGGATTTTTTCGGCGGACAACTTCTCCAGCCGGACAATGTTGCCCTGCTTCTGCAAATCCAGCGCGGTGATCTCGTTGCGGAGGCGCGACAAATCCTGCGCGGCGGAAAATGCGACGGACTGCGCCTGACGCAACTGCTCCTGGCGCTCGCGCAAATCATTTTCGATCTGCTGCAAGTTTTCGCGCTTTGCCTGCAAGGCTTCGCGATGCTGATCCAGCGCGGCTTCAGCCACGTTAAGTCGTTCCGTCACGGAAAGCAGTTCGCTCGACGCGGCGTGGCAGCGTTCCTCGGCCTGGGAGATCTCGGCGAGCGCCTTGGAATTTTGAGATTCGATTTCGCGCAGACGTTCCTCGTTGAAGTGGATGCGGCTTTCGTTGCGGTCAATGCCCGCCTTCAATTCCAATCCGCGCTGCTGCTGCGCCGCGACTTCGTGTTCCAGTTCGGACAGCAGTTCGCGCAGTTTGGAAATTTCATTTTCAAAACGCAGCACGTCGTTGGTGCCGGTTTCGATTTCGTTCCGCAGATTTTCCACCGTGCTCTGGCGCTCCGAAATCTCGCCCTGCAATACATCGAACTGGTGCCGCGCGAGCTGCGTTTCCAGATGCTGGAGCTCCTGCGAAATTTGTTTGTAGCGGCGCGCCTTTCCGGCCTGGCGCTGCAGCGAGCCGATCTGCCGCTTCACTTCCTTGATCGTGTCGGCGATGCGCAGCAGATTTTGCTCAGTGTATTCCAGCTTGCGGAGCGATTCTTTTTTCTGCGACTTGAATTTCGTGATGCCGGCGGCTTCCTCGAAAATCATCCGGCGGTCTTCCGGCTTGCTGGATAGAATCTGCGTGATGTGGCCCTGCGCCAAAATGCTGTAGCTCGTGCGACCGACACCGGTGCCCATGAACAACTGCTGGATGTCTTTCAGACGGCAGGGCGTGCGGTTCAGAAAATATTCGCTGCCACCATCGCGGAAAATCCGGCGCGTGAGCGTCACTTCGTCGTAAGAAACTTCGACGCCGGCCGCCTTCAGACTTTCTTCGCCGACACCGCCGAGTGTGAGCGAAACTTCGCCCATGCCCATCGGTTTGCGACCGTCCGTGCCGTTGAAAATCACGTCGGCCATTTCGCCGCCGCGCAACGCCTTGGCCGACTGTTCGCCCAGCACCCAGCGGATGGCGTCGGAGACGTTGGACTTGCCACAGCCGTTCGGCCCGACGATGGCCGTGACCCCGGGCTGAAAGTTCAGCGCCGTCTTGTCCGCGAAGGACTTAAAGCCAAAAACCGTGAGATTCTTGAGATACATGATCTTGTTCGGATTATACAACCAAAGTTGCAGGTTAAAGTAAAGCAAAAACCACAATATGCAGCGCACAAAGCAGCTAGTGGCACAACTAATTGGTGAGGAACCGAGATTGGCGTTGTGCCAAAAACCGACGCTTTTACCGTTAAAACATCCTATCTTTAAGCCCGGGAAGAGGGTTCGTCAAATGAAATTCAGAGATGGATTTGGATTGTCCATTGCAGTCAAAATTCAACGCTGGCTTCAGCCCAGTTTTCGTCGGAATTTCGCGCACGTCTGCGCCATATCCGGTGCGTTGAGAATGGCGGAGACGACGCAGATGCGTTTCGCGCCGGCAGCCAGCACGTCGCCGAGATTTTCCAGATTGATGCCGCCGATGGCAAACCACGGGACGGTCACGTTCGCCGCCGCCCAGCGGACGTAGTCGAGCGTCACGGGCTTCGCCGTAGGCTTGGTGCCGGTGGCGTAAATCGGACCAATGGCGATGTAATCCGCCCCGGCGTCGAGCGCGCGTTGCGCCTGCGCAGGCGCGTGCGTGGAAAGACCAATGCGGAGTGCGGAGTGCGGAGTGCGGAGCGCCGAAACGTGCGTGCGACCGGCGTCGAAAAAATCTTCCTGGCCCAAGTGGCAAAACTCCGCGCCAAGTTCGCGGGCAATTTCCAGATGGTCGTTGATGACGAGGCCGACGTTGGCGTGGCGCGTGACGGGCAGAATTTTTTCTGCCAGGCGGCGGATTTCTTCGGGCGAAGAATTCTTGGCGCGCAGTTGAATCAGGTCGCTGCCGCCGTCGCAGAGCTGTTGCGCGACGAGTTCGGGCGCGCGGCCATGCAGGTAGGCCGTGTCCACGAAAGTGTAAAGCTGGCAGTCCGCGAGCGGTTTCATTCCCGAAAATTGAACAACAAAGGAACGAAGGAACAAAGAAAAACCTGAAACCACTTTCACTTGGTTGCTTTGTTCCTTTGTTGTTAAAAACAAAAAACGGCGGCAGGATTTCTCCCGCCGCCGTTCGTGCAATTGGATTTTTGTTACTTCACGCCGACCAGATAGCCGAAGCGGGCCTTGAACTGTTCGGGCGTCATCTTGATGACGGCGCCGAGTTTGGCGAGCTGCTTGGCGTCCTCGAAATCTTCGCGCTCAAGGCGGATCATATAGGCTTGGGCGCATTCGAAGGCTTCACCGTCCACGTTGACGCGGCGGTTCTGCATGCGGCCGGTCTTCGGGTCGAGCATCTTGTCGAACGGCAGCGGGTTCATCTTGCCATCCACGAAGCTGATGATGGCGCCGTATTTTTCAGCCTCGGGCGAGCGGAGGAATTTCACCGCCGCATAGCCGAGGTCGCGGGTGTATTCGGCGTCGAACGGAATCGGGTCGGCGCAGCGGAGTTCGTAGCCGAGATCCTTGTCAATGAAGGCCATCTTAATGCCGAGCTTTTCGAGGCGCTGGGCCAGGAGTTCTTTCATCAGGCGGCCAAATTCGATTTCGCCCAAGCGCAGATGGCCGTGCTCGTCGCGGATTATTTTGCCAAATTGCTGAAGCTGGCCTTCGGGCAGCGCGGCCACCAGACCTGTTTCGCCGATCGCTTCAATCAAGCCTTCAGCGAGAACGACGAGGCCATATTGGGAGCCTTCAGCTTTGCGCTTGATGATGGAGCCGATGATGATGTCGCAGATTTCATCCACGGTGACGGGACGTCCACGGAACTCCTCCGAAATGATCGAGAGCGTGGCGGCGGAAGCTTTGGCGATGCCGAGCGCAAGATGTCCCGCCGCGCGGCCCATGCTGATGATGAGATACCAGCGCGACGTGGTGCGCGCGTCTTCAATCAGGTTGCGGACGATCTGCACGCCGTAGTGGCGCGCGGTTTCGTAGCCGAACGTCGGCGCGGTGCCGGGCAGCGGCAAA
>Ga0182021_10008219_pt1 | contig 12367 bp, 12 predicted proteins | sample 612E3MmetaG_FD_120493 | JGI IMG/M metagenome (GOLD analysis project Ga0182021, IMG submission 120493) | Permafrost microbial communities from Stordalen Mire, Sweden - 612E3M metaG (Illumina Assembly) | ecosystem: Environmental > Terrestrial > Soil > Wetlands > Permafrost | place: Sweden...
TCAGCAAGAATCTGGAATCTTGTGAGTTCACCTTTATTTTTGAAAACCTTCATAAGTCAATAACCCCTAAATTATTATTATATAGTATGTACTTAATTATATCTTACATTAATCCTTTCAAGCTTTCATCAAAGAGTGTTAGGAATTTATTTGTGCTGCCCTCGGGTATGTAAGCTCCACAGGCAACTGAATGTCCTCCACCGCTTCCACCAACTTTCTTTGCAATTTTACGTATTAGATTTCCGAAGTGAATTCCTTCGTATGCAAGTAGCCTTGAACATCTAAGTGAGACTTTAATTCCATCTTTACCATCACCTATCGGTGTAAAACCAATTATTGGCTTTTTCCAGTCGCCATAACTCAATATCATACCTGCTATAGTTCCAATTACTTCGCTTTTTATTTCGCTGCCTTCAAAATATTGGATGTTGTTTAGTGGGATGATTCTATCGTCTCCACGGATCCATTCCATCTTCTTGGCAAGATAGCGTCTATGTTCAAGGGCTAAATGTTCCATCTCGTCAAGTCCAGCACATCTGTCCCCTTTCAATACGTTCATGGCGACTTTATGATGGTTGTGCCTGCCGCAAGCATTCACAGCAGTTGAGAATTCGCTAGCATCCCTTAGGGGGGAGTATTTTTCTTCCATTAAAAATTCGTAAGAATCTCCTGAAATTAGTTTTGGGACATATTTCACATATTTGGAGGGTACTTCCATGCTCAACATCCTAACCAGTTCAGAAAAGAGTCTACTTTTTTCATCTGTGCTTAAATCACATAGAGATCTGTGTTTTCTCCCATTTTTTGTTGGAATATCAAGTTTATTCAAAAGTAAAAGACATTCGGTCTTGTTATTTGTTATTGGAAGATTAACATCTCCAAAATATGATAATGCCACAAATATGGGTCTGGTCTGTCTTCCATAGATGGCAAGATCGTATTTTGATTCAACCAAGTTGTTCTGTATGCTTTCACTAAGTATTCCATTGTTCAGACCCATCATCTTACCTGAAAAACTATTCTGCATGTCCCCAACAGCACTTAAAACACCCATCCAGCTTAGATCGTGATACCCAAATGTTCTTGCTAGCAAGTATGCCATACCTCCCCCTGAAACCTCGTAGGATCCATCAATGTCATGAAAATGTGGGTTTAGTTCTACAAATTCACAGTTCATTGATTGATTCATTGTTCTTAAAGGTGGATGATGGTCTAAAATTAGTGTCTTGGATCTGGAAGTGCAGAATTGATCCATATCCTGTCCAGAACCGAGATCAGAAAAGATAGTTAGTTCATTTTCTGATTCAAGATCCTCAATTTTATCAAGACTTATAAATTCTATTTCATGATCCTTTTCAAGCCTGTCAAGCATTGAAGAAAGTATAGAACCGGCTGTTACACCATCACAATCTATATGGGTGAATATTTTAATGTCTTCTGACTCTTTAACCAAGTTATGTGCTTTTTTAAATAACAGGTTCATTGAATTATTAGCTTCAAGCATGTTTACTCCCTTTGAGGCATGAAAATTATTACAAGAAATTATATTATTTTTATTTGTCTCTGGTACCTTGGATCATCTTGCTTATTTTGATCAAGATTTCCCTCTTTGGTATGGTTTTATCAACTGCTACCCTGCCTGAAATTTCCCACCATGATCTAGAATATGATTTGGTTTTTTCAACTTCTGGATTTAAACCAAGTTTGGTGGCTGCTTTAGCTATTTCTCTTAGTTTTGGAGAACTCACAGCATCAACTTTGGGAATTTTTCTTCCCTCATGTTTTGTTTTTTTTGAATCTATGTTAACCGGCCATATAATTGCTTTCATTTAATTCACCTGAAAAGATCTTTTTATGCCCAAAAAAACTTTATTTCAAATTTACTTTTGATATTGCCATTAAATCTCTTTCATTAAAATTTCCAGCATGGCTTTAACAGTATAATTATCAGGTATTAAAACAGGAATATTCTGTTTTTTTAGAGGTTTGGCTGTCACAGGTCCGATTGCAGCTACAACAACTTCATTACTCCTGAATGCTTTCAAGAGTTCTTCTTTTTCTTTCCCTTTAACCATTTCAAACAGATTTTTGACTGTTAAAGAACTTGTAAATGTAACTGCATCAATTTCTCTGTTGATTATATTAGTTATTAGATGTTCTACTTTATCTTTATTCTCAGGTAGTCCTGATCTGTATGCTTCGGCAATAAAAACATTAGCACCCATTTTTTTCAGACCATCTGGAAGTACATCCCCTGCTGCCATGGTTATTGGAAGTCCTATATTTTGGTCACGAAGTTTTAATCCACTGAAAATATCTAGAAGCCCCTCTGCTGTGTAATCGTTTGGAATCATATCTGCTTTAAGTCCCTTTTTATTTAGGAAATTTTCAGTTCTCGGACCTATTACAACTATCTTACAATTCGGGTTTAACCTATCATTAATATCTTGGCAATGTTTGAATATTGATATTATTGCTGTTGGGGATGTAAATATCAACCAGTCAAGTTCTCCTGCCATTTTGCACAACTTTATCAGTGACTTGGTATTTGAAACTTTGAGTTCCAGAGTAGGTGCTACAAATGCCCTCCCCCCATGTGCTTCTATAATGCTAACAGCACCATTAACTCGTTCAGCAGGACGTGTAACTCCAATTACTTTACCTTCAAATTCATTACCCGTCATTATATTTCATCCTTATCAATTTTAACCTTTTTATTCAGAGCATCCATATAAATATCTACTACATGACCAACAATGACAAGAGCGGGAGTATTAATATGATTCTGAGTGATATTTTCAAGTGTTCCGGTTATTATTCTCTGTTCGGGTGATGTACCTTTCTCAATTACACAAACAGGAGTTTTAGGATCCTTGAATTTCATTATTTCCATGATATTTTCTTCCAGCAATCCAACTCCCATGAGAATTATTATAGTATCAGCTTTAAAATCCCATTTAACCTGTTTATTAGATTTTGTAGGATCTTCATGTCCTGTTACAATTGTTAATGATGTTGCAACTCCTCTGTGTGTAACAGGGAGCCCTGCAAAAGTTGGCACACCAATAGCGGAAGTTACTCCTGGTACGAACTCCACATCTATCCCTTCTTCTAGTAGGGCCAGCATCTCTTCACCGCCTCGACCGAATACAAATGGATCTCCTCCCTTTAACCTCACAACAAATTCTTGCTGTTTTGCCTGATCAATAAGTATCTGATTTATTTCTTCCTGTTTTTTGTAGTGTTCTCCTGCTTTTTTTCCAACATATATGAACTCTGCGTCCTTAGCATAGGTTAAGATCTCTTCGTTTGCCAGTCTGTCATAAACAACAACATCTGCTTTTTTAAGGGCTTTAATAGCTTTAAGTGTTATGAGATCAGGATTTCCTGGTCCTGCACCAACTAAATATACTACCATTTTTACACCTTGATTTTTTTTTTAATTGTAATTATTGTAATTTAATAAATTTAATAGAGTTTTAATCTTAAACTGGTATATAAATAGTTTAAATTCTTAATTTTTTCTATTAAAAAATACGAAAATTGTTATAAAGATCATTGAATCCTTTAATTTCAAAGATCTAGTCTAATCTCAATATTTAATTATTCCTTTAAAGAATTTTAAACCATCATCAGATCCTAAAATAGTTTCTGAAGCCCTTTCTGGATGTGGCATAACAGCACAAACCAACCCTTCTTCGTCGCAGACTCCTGTTATAGCTTCCATTGATCCGTTAGGGTTTTCTGATTCGAATGAAAGTACAATTTGATCGTTATCACGCAGTTTTTTAATATCTTCGGTGTAATAACGGCCTTCTGCATGGGCTATTGGCATTTTTATTATTTCATTCTTCTTGTACATACTTGTAAATGGTGTTCTACAGCTTTCAACCTTCAATTCGGTCCATTCGCATATAAACTTGGCGTTTTGATTTTCTGTGAAGACACCGGGTACTAATCCAACTTCAGCAAGTATTTGTGCACCATTACAAATTCCAAGAACAGGTTTATCTTCTTTAACACAGTCTTTAATCCCTTCAATAACTGGTGTGATTGCTGCTATGGCACCTGCTCTTAGGTAGTCTCCATAGGAAAATCCTCCTGGAATCACTATTGCCTCCAAGTCTGAAAGATCTCTCCTGCTCCACCACACATAATCAGGTTCTGCCCCAGCAAGTTCAAGCGCATGGAAAACATCCCTGTCACAGTTAGATCCAGGAAACCTTATTATCCCAACTTTCATCTTTTATTCCTCTTTTTGAGATATTTTTATTCTATAATCGTGGATCACTGGATTGCAGAGAAGTCTCTGGCACATTTCATCCACTTCTTCCTTCACAAGTTCTGCGTTGGTTCCATCGAGTGAGAACTTTATCACATCTACTGTAGCAGTATTTTCAACTTGATAATCTAGTAAAGCCAGTGCTCTCTGTATCGTTGCAGCTTCTGGATTTAACATACCTTTTTTCAGACTTATTTTAACCTCTGCATCATATTTCATTTCATCACCAATCCTTTTTGGATTTAATTATGGAAATTAAATAAGTACTAATGGATTTTTTATAATTTTTCAATAATTTAAATTGGATTTAGAAAATTTTTATGAGAATTTCTAGCATAGTTTTTCTTATATTTTTAAAGTTCAATTTCCCATTTTTTCTTGTCTTCTTGGTTAAGTATTAAAGATGCAACTTTCACATAAGCATCCATAACACCTGATTCTCCCTTCCGGAATAGATCTTTGTCTAGGACCTCCCAAGTTTTTGAATCCCAAAATCTACAAGTATCAGGGCTTATCTCATCCCCAAGAACAATATTCCCAGTGGTATCAAATCCATATTCGATCTTAAAATCAGGAAACAGGATACCTTTATCTAATAGAAATTCCTTTAAAACTTTGTTGATTTTAAGGGTAATATTCCTTATCATTTCCAGTTCTTCATGGGTTGCTAGGCCCAGTGCAGTTGTAATGGAATCATTCAACATAGGGTCGTGATATTCATCATTTTTATAGTCCATCTGTATAACAGGAGGATTTAATTCCTGTTTTTCTTTGAATGGGAATTTTCTTAACAGGCTTCCAGCTGCAATATTTCTGGTTATTACTTCCAGCGGTATCATATTCAACTTCTTACAAAGCATATAACCCGGTTTAATTAATTCTATGTACTGGGTTTTAAACCCGGATTTCTCAAGTACTTCAAAAAATTTGGAAGATATTATTGAATTGTAAAATCCCTTTTTTACCAAACTTTCAGTTTTAACACCATCACCGGCAGTTATATCATCCCTAAATTTAACTATAACTTGTTCTGGATTATCTGTTTCGTATACATCCTTTGCTTTACCTGCGTATATGAGATCTCCAATTTTTGGATTCATTTTAAACTCCATCAAACTTTTAGTATTTAGTAATATAATATAAATTCTATTTAATTAAATTCATTAATCAATTCAATCTGTTGACTTTATAATTTTTTCGCACACTAATTTTTATTAAATATTACTTGTACTATACTAGTTGAAAAATACTCACATTTATTGTTACATATTAGATTTTTTTTTATTAGTTCAATAACAGATTGAATCTTTTTTCAAAAAATATTAATTCATTAAATTATAAATTAAAATTTGATAGGGGGATTATTTATTTTTAAACTAAAATTCAGATATAAATCTTATAATAAGAATATCTAAACTGAAAATATAGGATTAAATCCAATAATTAGTGATAAGCATTAATAACGATGGATAAAAATTGATTTATGTTCATAATTCTAAAAAATTAGAAAGTGGGGTGTAATCCATGACTGTGTCTTTAAAACATGATGATGAAGTCGTTACTGCTAGTAGCTTAGTATCTATCCATTATCATGATGTTATTATCATAGGTGGTGGATTAACAGGTCTAAGGGTAGCCATTCAAGTCTCGGATGCAGGTTTAGATGGGGCTGTACTTTCAAAGGTTCATCCACTTAGATCCCATTCTGTAGCTGCCCAAGGAGGAATGAATGCTTCATTAGGCAATGTACCTGGTGAAGATGGTACTACCGATAGTTGGGAAATGCATGCATACGATACTGTGAAGGGTTCAGATTATCTTGCAGATCAAGATGCAGTAGAATTGATGTGTCGTGAAGCAACATCAACTGTTTATGAATTGGAACATATGGGCACGGTCTGGTCAAGATTGGAAAATGGAAAGATAGCCCAGCGTCCATTTGGAGGGGCAGGATTTCCAAGAACATGTTATGCTGCAGATAGAACAGGCCACAATGCACTCCACACTCTCTACGAACAGGTTTTAGATCGTGGTATTCCAACCTACGAGGAATTTTTTGTTACTTCACTGGTAAAGGACAATGGGAGATGCATTGGATGTACAGCAATAGAGATCATGACTGGTAATGTGCATGGATTTCTTTCAAAGGCTGTTTTATTGGCAACAGGGGGATTTGGTAGGATATTCAACCGGTCTACTAACGCCCTCATAAATACAGGTGATGGTCATGCTATTGCACTAGATGCTGGTGTGCCATTAAAAGATATGGAGTTTGTACAGTTCCACCCTACCACACTATACGGTACGAATATTTTGATGAGTGAAGGTGCGCGTGGTGAAGGAGGAATTCTACTCAACAGCAAAGGGGAACGTTTTATGGAACATTACGCACCTAAATCTATGGATCTGGCCCCTAGAGATGTAGTTGCAAGATCAATAGAACAGGAGATCAAAGAAGGAAGGGGACATGAAGAGGGTTATGTAAATTTAGATCTCACCCATTTGGGTGAAGATCGTATTATGGAACGTTTACCAGGAATTCGTCAAATAGCAATGGATTTTGCAGGTGTTGACCCCATTAAAGATCCTGTTCCAGTTCAACCAGGTCAACATTACTCTATGGGTGGGATCGATGTAGACATCCACGGAGCAACTTTACTTCCAGGATTATATGCTGCAGGTGAATGTTCATGTATCAGTGTCCACGGGGCTAACAGATTAGGTGGAAATTCACTCCTGGAAACTGTTGTATTCGGTAGGTTGGTGGCAGATAAAATCATTGAGGAGAACAATAAACTTGCTACACAAAATATTGAACCAATAAAAATAGCTGTCCATGAAGTTGAATCAAAAATTGAGGAAATATTAGAGCGAAAAGGAGCAGAAAACTTTTTTAAGGTTAAAGATGACATGTCTAAGTCCATGTTCAATAATTTTGGAATATATCGTGACGATCAGAGCATGCATGAAGGACTAAATGAGATTAAAAAATTGCAAAGAACATTATCTAATCTTTCTCCAAATAATAAGAATCGGGCAGTTAACCAGACACTCATACAGTTTTTAGAACTCGAAGGGATGCTCAAGATAGCTGAAGTGGTTGCTTATGGAGCTATTGCAAGAAGAGAAAGCAGAGGTTCACATACAAGAACAGATCATCCTGATAGAGATGATAATCGGTTCTTAAAACATACAATAGCATTTTTAAAAGATGGAAACATAAATATTACATATAAACCTGTTAAATTGGGGATGTTTAAACCAAAGGAGCGTGTATACTAATGAAATTAAAGTTGTACAGATATCATGATGGAATGACAGAACCCCGCTATGATACATTCGAACTTGAACCCAGTTCTGGATTGACAGTACTTGGTGCATTATTCCAGTTTCAACAGAAGTTTGATGATTCCATTGCATTTCATTACTCTTGTAGAGGAGCTGTTTGTGGTACTTGTGCAATGTTAATCAACAAAGTACCTAGATTAGCATGTAGAACACAGGTTGCAGCTCTTTTAAACGATGAACTTCATATTCCTTTATCACCTTACCCTGCTATTGAAGAAACAGTAGACTGGAATCCAGAAGAAGATGTTTTAGTAGAACCGCTTCCTCATCTTCCTGTAATTAGGGATCTTATCGTGGATATGAACAAGTTTTTTGATTTCTATAAATACATAGAGCCGGTTTTCAAACCATCAGATCCTGCACCAAAGAAGGAGAGACTTATGGATTCAAGTTCTGTTCCTGAACTAGAACTCTATACTAATTGTATTCTCTGCGCAGCATGCTTTGGTTCATGTCCAATAAATGGAAGTGATCTACAGTACCTTGGTCCTGCAGCGCTAGCCAAACTTTACAGATTTTATATTGATCCAAGGGAATCTGATGATAATTCAAGGCTCAAACGTGCAGACGAACCAAGAGGATGGTGGGATTGTGATTTCCATGGAAATTGTCGTAGAGTTTGTCCTAAGGAAGTTCCACCACTTATAGCAATTGCCAAAGCTAGGGAACAACTTAACCTAGAAAGAGAAAAATAAATACTTAAAAAATGAAAATCAGTACATTAAATCCTGTTAATACCGTTATTAATTATAATAGAAGGTGAATTAATGAAGTACATCTGCACTTACTGCAATATTTATGCTTATGATGACGAAAAGGGAGATCCAAAAACAAAAATCGAACCAGGAACAAAAGTAGATGATTTTCCAGATTCATGGCTTTGTCCAGTTTGTGGAATGCCCAAAGAATACCTTCAAGAAGTAAGAGATGATATTTTTTCCATTAAAATAACTGCATACAGTGAAACACAAAATGAAAGTAAGGGTATAAACTATTACCGTTCCATAGCCCGTAAGATGCTTCCTGGTGTTTGTGGTGAGTATTCTGTTTGTAATGGTCAACCTGATAGATTGTGTTCTGGACAGAAGTTTGGAGAGTCAATAGGATTTGGTGGGGCTGGACAGGGAAAGACATTTGAGGCTAATTATAACTCATTACAGGAATACAAACTGAAGATGAATATAATCAAGGAACATCATGAACCGGAAATGTCAATTTCAATATTTGGTAAGAAGATAGCTGTCCCCTTTATGGGTGCAAGTCTTTCGGGTGTTAAAACCAGCATGAATGATGTAATCCCTGAAGATGCATTTTACAGAGGACTTTTGAAGGGTGCAATGAAATCTGGTTCCATTGGTTTGGTAGGGAATACACCTTACAGTGCCTATGATTTAGGAGTAAAGATTGTAGGTGAGAACAATGGGTGGGGTATACCAATATTCAAACCTCAATCACAAGAACGACTTATTCAGCTCATTAAATTAGCTGAGGAAATGAATGTAATAGCTGTAGGAGTGGATCTAGAGGGGGCAGGTTCAACATTCTGGAATGCCTCTAATAAACCAGTTTATCGCAAAAGTGAAAAGGACATAACCGAACTAGTTGAATCTACAGGAAAACCAGTAATCTTCAAGGGAATTATGAGCAAAGAAGATGCAGTTAAAGTTTTAGATTCCGGTGCAAGTGCATGTTATGTATCCAATCATGGTGGTAGGGTTCTTGATGGTGGTCAGGGAATGGCTGAAGTACTTCCAGAAATTGCAGATGAGATCAAGGGAAAGATTCCATTACTTGCTGATGGTGCAGTTAGGACAGGATACGATGTGCTCAAAGTATTGGCTCTGGGGGCAGATGTAGCATTAATAGGGCGGCCACTCGCTAGACTTTCATTAGCAGGGGGAGATGTGGCTGTAAAAATGTATTACAAGTATGTGAAGGATGATCTTTACAGGGCAATGATCCTGACAGGATGTAATGACCTCAATGATGTAAATATGAATATCCTAGTTAAATCACATTAGAGTTTTTTTTAATCTTTCAAATGAATTTAATCTTAATTAGATTTCTAAGAAAATAATATTATTTACTACTAGTTTGTAAAATTTGAATCATTATAACTTTTATTTTTAGGAAATTCTTAAATCATCATAATTTGACCATGATAATTTTATATAGATGTTGAAGGATTATAGTAGTAAATATGATTATCTGAAAAGATTCATATTATAAATTAGTTACTTTCAGAATTTAAATTTTGATGATATAACAATACTTGATTCGATTTAAAATAAAACTTAATCAAGTAAATTATGGGATTTAAAACCCTCTGGTGAAATCATGTGTGGAATTGTAGCTTGTATAATTAACGATAAGGCAGCACCCGTTCTTTTAGAATGCGTTCGAAGGCTTGAATACAGGGGCTATGACTCTGTTGGAATAGCAACTCTTTCAGGAGATTTATACATCAAAAAGGGCGAAGGTAAAATAGATGATGTCCAGAAAAGGCTGGAATTAACCGATATTCCTGGAAATATGGGAATAGCGCATGTTAGATGGGCAACTCACGGCCTTCCAACAGGACAAAATGCTCACCCTCATACTGACTGTAAAAAGAGAATAGCCGTTGTTCATAATGGAATAATTGAAAACTACAAAAAACTAAAGGATAAATTATTAGATGAAGGCCATATATTCACTTCAGATACAGATACCGAGATTTTAGCCCATTTGATAGAGAAGTACATGGACATGGGAAATAGTTTGGAAGTAGCAACCAGGTTAACAACAAGGGACATTCAAGGGTCATATGCTATGGCAGCAATTTCTGCAGATGAGTCTAACAAAATAATCGGTGTAAGAAAGGAAAGCCCACTAATAATAGGAGTAGGTGACACAGAATCGTTCATTGCATCTGATGTACCTGCAATATTAGAGCACACTAAAAACGTAATTTACCTTAATGATAATGAAATGGTTATATTGGACCATGATGGTGTTGTAATAAAGGACATGGATGGAAATATACTTGATAAAGAAATTAATACCATAGAATGGACCTCGGACATGGCAAAAAAAGGTGGTTACAAACATTTCATGTTGAAAGAAATACATGAGCAGCCAGATGTAGTTAAGAACACACTCATGGAATTTTCTGAAATCGAAAAAGTAGTTGCCAAGATCCCTGAATTCACCCGTATCTGTTTTGTTGCTTGTGGAACATCCTACCATGCATCCATGGTTGGAAAATATTTATTTGAAACCCTTTTAGGAACCCCAACGGATGTTGTACTTGCATCCGAATTTATATTCTCAGAAGGAGCACTTGATGAACAAACTCTAGTAATATTAATAAGTCAATCTGGAGAAACAGCAGATACCCTTAGGGCACTGAAAATAGCAAACAAAAAATCAGAAACACTTGCTGTGGTGAATGTCTTAGGAAGTACAGCAACAAGAGAAGCTGATCACGTTATATACAGTAGGGCTGGACCTGAAATAGGTGTTGCTGCAACTAAAACATATGTAAGTCAATTAACATGTATATACATGCTTGCAATTGCAATGAATGGAGATAGTAACCTCTTAGAAGAACTTAAAATGGTTCCAAGTTATATGAAACACACACTTGAAGATGAGGATCATGTAATTGAAATAGCTAAAAAATACAAGGATTGTTCTGATCTATTTTTTATTGGACGTGGATTTTCTTATCCTACTGCCTTGGAGGGTGCCTTAAAACTTAAGGAGATAACATACATACATGGAGAAGGTTACGCTGCAGGCGAGCTTAAACACGGTCCATTAGCTCTCATCGATGATGATGTTCCTGTCCTGGCAGTTGTACCTCCGGGTAATAGTCATGATAAGACTTTAAGCAACATCGAAGAGGTTAGGGCAAGGGGTGCAAGTGTTATTGCTGTTGGTTCATCCGAAGATGATGATTTAAGGTCACAGGCACATGATATCATTGGATTAGAAAAGGAGATAAATGAAATGTTATCCCCAATACCTTACGTTGTACCACTGCAACTTCTATCCTATTATATAAGTGTTGAAAGAGGAATAGATCCGGATAAACCGAAAAACTTAGCTAAATGCGTGACAGTTGAGTAAAAAAAAGTTTATAAATGATTAAAACTTCATACATATTTTTTTTATTTAATTGAGTTCAAAGTTTAAAATCTACTACAATAACTCCATAATTTATTGATGTTAAACATTTTGGTAGTATATAAATGTTTTAAGTTATATATCAATGTCAAGGTAAATAAGAAGTGTCACATATAAAATTTCATCAAAAAAAACTTTATATGTAGTTATTTGTTCAAGTAAAAAAAAATATTGGTAGATCATATGAATCCAAAAAAATCTGGAACTTTATTCATAGTTCTCATGATAGCACTAATTGCATTTGGAACTGCATCCGCAGCGAACCTGGCCAACATTGGAACAGATGTATTTAATGGTATTACTATTCCTAATCTTAGTTTGAACGGCCAGCAGCAGGTTACCGCAATTGGGGATCCTAACTTTCAACCAGTCTATATTACAAAGCGTGCAGTTATAAATATTACCAACAACACCACAACACCAATAATACCAACTAACAATACAACTAACCTCAGTGTACCCATAAACTCAGGTAATTAGAAATTATTCATAGATTTAACATCATTATTCTGATTATATTCTATTTCTTGAGCATGATTGGTTATTTAATACTATAAATATTGAAGA
>Ga0182021_10008221_pt1 | contig 12366 bp, 10 predicted proteins | sample 612E3MmetaG_FD_120493 | JGI IMG/M metagenome (GOLD analysis project Ga0182021, IMG submission 120493) | Permafrost microbial communities from Stordalen Mire, Sweden - 612E3M metaG (Illumina Assembly) | ecosystem: Environmental > Terrestrial > Soil > Wetlands > Permafrost | place: Sweden...
TGGAATACAAAACTGCAATATTCGACCTCTCTGAAGTTTTAATCAGCGGAATTGTTGGCATTGAGAAATTACTTGTTTCCCAATTGAATGCTGATGAAGCGCAAATACTTATGGCTTTTTCCGGAGATAATCTAAAAAAATTATGTAGTGGTAAAATGACTGAAGATCAATACATTAAAACAATAAAACGAGAGCAAAATTGGAAAATTTCACCACAAAAATTAAAAGCAATTATAAGAATTAATTTTAATAATGTTATCAAGGGGATGCCTGGTTTTATGAAAGAAATAAGTACAACATATGAAATGATTCTATATTCCGATCATTCTCGTGAATGGATCGATTATATTTTACTCCAGCATTCTTTTTTAAAAATATTTAAAACCAAAATTTTCTCGTTCGATTTAGAAAAAACAAAGAATGAGAAAGGTTCATTTGAATTAATGCTTTCGAAAATTAATAAAACATCGAATGAATGCATTTTCGTTGATGATAATGCTATGAATATAGCAAATGCCGCAACGGCTGGTATTGAATCAATTCTGTTTATAAATTGTGAAGACTTAAGATCAAAACTTTCGTTTGTTAGTCACTTAAGTTAATTTTTCCAAAAAATTTTTTATCATAGACTCTCACTTTAATTAGATTTTAACGAGAATATCTTTTCTACACTCTTGCTTTATTTTCTACTTCAGCAATGTATTTCCTAGTCGCTTCAGGTAATTCTTTCCATATCTTAATAGCCAAGAACATTCCAATTAAAGCGAACGGCATTAAAAAGATCGGCCACCAGTTCCAATTCCAGCTTGTCAAATAGCCAAGACTGAAAGATTGAATACCGGTTCCAAGATATACAAAACCATCAATTATTCCTGAGCATGTTGCTGTAGCCTTTCTTCCGCCGAAATCCGCTGCAGCAGTTCCCGACATTAACGAATGAACACCGATAACCGACATAGAAATTAATACAGCGGCAGAACCGACAATGATAGGCGATGAAGTTAAAAATATAGCCATTATAAGTGTCATGATAAACGTAAAAGCTGATAAAAAAACTACGGGAGGACTTCTTCTTGATTGGAAAAAATTATCTGAAATTAAACCACCAAGAAATCCTCCTATGATTCCGAAAACACATAATAAGAGTCCCCAATTTTTCAGGAAGAATTCCGCTCCAGGTTGTTTTATTTCATATGCAAAAATAAAATACCATTGATAAATTCCATTTCTCAAAACGCCGGTTGTCAATTCAATAAACGCAAAAGTTAGCATCAATGGACTTGTAAAAACCTTTTTAAGCAATTCAATTGCTGTAAAATCTTTATCCATATGCCCGGAAGAAGCGTCATGAGTATCGAACGGCGGGAAATTAGCTTCTTCAGGAGTATTTTTAATCAGTAACCAATCCAAAGTTGCCCAAAAAAACATAATGATTGCCGGAATAAAAAACACAGCCCAAATGGGATCGACTGAATTCGTTTTTAATGCGAATACACTTTTAAGCAAACTACCTAACCATGTTTCATTGTTTGTTGTATTTACCTTTAGCATATCTACAATTGCCTGTCCCCAATCAAATGCAAAGTAAACACCAAACGAAATAAGTGTTCCAAATATTGCACCGAAAACACCTCTCTCCCGCACATGGAACCAGTAAGCTTTTACTTTGATAATTGAAACAGCGCCGTAACTTTGAAAATACATGTTAAGAGAATACAGAATAGAAAAAGCAACAACTATTTTCATGTGAAGCTGACCAGTGACAACCAGGTATGTCAAAATACCAAGTAAAATATTTGCTATGGAAGAGCCCACTGCGGCAATAATTATCCCAGCCTTTCCACCGATTTTATCTACAAGAGGACCATTAATTAAAAAAGAAACTGCGTAGGTAATTGTTCCGGCTGCAAAGATTAATCCAAAATCCTCTTTAGTCATTAAACTTCCCAAGGCATTTTTGGAAACATTTAAATTGTAGCGGCCCATATAAAGAAAAGCATAGGTCATTCCCAGCGGAAACCAGTTTATGAATCTTCGAATCATAAACCATCTTCCATGTTTCATCGGATTATTATAAAAGTAAAGAAAAATTATTCCAGCGAGACACAACAACACAATAATGGTACCCATATAAGATCCTAGTTTTCTGTAAGTTTGAATTGAAGAATAATTTTAATTGAAAAACCCAAAAAAACTTTATTATCTAATCTGCCTTTCATATTCAAGAATTATTTTATCATTTCACTTTTTTCATTAATTAATTTATGGAACTCTCTATTAAAAATCTGATTAATTATTATAAATGTATTGCTTTGTATTCTTAATATCATATTAAGTTTTTGTTAACTTTTATTGACAGTTTTATCAATTCATAAAGCTAAAGAGTGGTTCAAAGGAAGAAAATTAAATGAACGTGAAGGAAAAATGTGATCAAAACGAGAGGTTAAAGGCAAAAAGCGAGATGTAAAAATCTTTTTCTTCTAGCCTCTCGCTTTTTACCTTTTACATTATTGTTTATCACTTGTCCAAAGTTTGTTTACTACATTTATTAATATTATTCCGCTAACAATAAAAACCGCAAGAAGTATTAATGCATAATTAATTCTTCCGTATAAAAAATTCCCTATCGTAAAAAGTGAGGACCAGATTACAATACAGCCGGAAAACCAGCCAAGTAATCCCATCGGAATATTTTCATGAGATGATCTTGCATCGGCTTCCGTTATTCCGGCTTCTTCACGTATCTTTTTCCAACCTGGACCAAACGGACGAATATTTTTATAAAACTCAATTAATGTTTTGCGGTCTGTTTGTGGTCCTATAAATGCAACTATAACCCACGAGGCAGTTGTAAACGCTATTGTAATTATCAGTGCAATGTGAGAACTAAAATGTAATCCGCTTTTATTTAATATCAATATAAGTATCGAGATTAAAAATGAACTTGCCATTGCGGCAACTTCACACCAAGCATTTATTCTCCACCAAAACCATCTGAGTAAATAGAGCAATCCGGTTCCTGCTCCTATCTGAAGAATGATGTTGAATGCGTCATAAGCAGTATCCAAGAAAAATACAAGTGAAGATGCGCTAAAGAATAATACAACTGTTGCAACTCGTCCCATTAATACATAATGTTTTTCACTTCTATCTTTATGTATGAACCGCCGGTAAAAATCATGAACTAAATACGAAGCGCCCCAATTGAGATGAGTTAAAATTGTTGATGAATTAGCAGCGATCAATCCTCCGACCATTAAACCAATAAATCCAACGGGAAGAAATTTTAACATTGCAGGATAAGCTATATCATGCCCAAGTAATTTTGGATCAAGATTTGGAAAAGCATTTTGAATATCAGATAACTGAGGATAAATAATTATTGAACAAAGTCCTACAAGAATCCATGGCCATGGTCTGAGAACATAGTGAGCAATATTGAAAAACAAAACTGCACCGAGAGAATCTTTTTCCGATTTAGATGCAAGCATTCTTTGAGCAATATAACTTCCGCCTCCCGGTTCTGCACCTGGATACCAAACAGCCCACCACTGAACTGCAACCGGCATTATAAAAATTGCTATTGCTATATCCCAATTGTTGGAAAAATCCGGAAGCATATTTAAATAATTTATTCCACCCGGACCTTTTAGATTTGAAAGTTTATCAACAAGCCCGCTCAATCCTCCTATCTGCGGTAATTGCAAAACAAAATAAGCCGCAGCAATTACTGCAGTCATCTTAATGAAGAACTGAATCATATCAATTACTAAAACTCCCCATAAGCCGGAATAAGTTGCAAAGACAACATTTAATACACCAACTATTAAAAGTGTCTGCCAACGATCAAAACCAAATAATATACCTGCAATCTTACAAGCAGCAAGATTTACTGTTGCCATAATCATGCAGTTAAAGAAAAATCCTAAATAGACTGAACGGAATCCACGGACAAAACTTGCCGCTTTGCCTGAGTAACGAAGTTCATAAAATTCAAGATCGGTCATTACACCGGAACGTCGCCATAAACGCGCGTAGAAAAAAACTGTTGAAACTCCTGTTAACACGAAAGCCCACCAGACCCAGTTTCCTGCAACGCCGTTTGTACGAACAATGTTTGTTACAAGATTTGGAGTATCACTGCTGAATGTAGTTGCAACCATCGAAAGTCCGGCTAACCACCATGGAACAGAACGCCCGGAAGCAAAAAATTCTGATGTATTTTTACCCGCTCTTCTACCAAAAAATAGAGACGGAACAAAACAAATAAGGAGAGAAACTATTATGATAATCCAATCTAATAGTTGCAGATGCATATTCTATTTCCCTATTTGATGAATGGAGATTGTTAAAAGATTAGTTTATTTGTAACCAAATTTTTTCTTTAATCTTTCAAAGACATGCGGCGGAACGAACTCGGAAATATCGCCGTGAAATTGTGCAAGGTTACGAACTATAGTTGAATTTAGATAAGTATATTTTGCATGCGGCATTAAAAGAATTGTTGTAATCTCCCCGGCTAGTTTACGGTTCATTAATGCCATCTGAAATTCATATTCGAAATCACTTATAGCACGAAGTCCGCGAATTATTCCTATTGCATTTAAGCTTCTTGCATGATCAACGACCAAACCATCGAATGAATCAACAACAACTTTATTCAAATCCTTAAAACTTTCCTTCAGCATTTCTACGCGTTCATCCACAGTAAAGAGGGCTGTCTTGCCTGGATTTTTGGCGACTGTTACAATTACTTGATCAAACAGTTCAACAGCACGACTAACAATATCAATATGACCGTTTGTTACGGGATCGAATGTTCCGGGATAAATTACTTTAGCCATGATAACTCTCTGATTTTGTTTCTTATAAAATATAATTCTTTAGATTCAATAAAAAATCATTTAATGAAGGTTATTTCACAATTTAAATTGATAGATCAAACTATCACCCATCCGTTTGAATGGTTCGATCTTAAAAGCTTCTTGATCTTCTTTCTTAGTTTGAATTGATCTTTCTATTATCATTAATCCGTCTTCATTAAGAAAACTTTTTTCTAAGATATTTTTCACAACCTGATGAATATCGTCCTTAAAAAAAGGCGGGTCTGCAAGAATCATATCATATTTTTCATGATCAGTCATTTTTGAAAAACGTACTGCATCCATTCTAAAAATTTTGCATGAATCCTCTGATTCAAGAGAAGAAATATTTTCCTGCAGCATTTTCGAAACATGAAAATCCTTCTCAACAAAATGAACAACACCGGCACCGCGGCTTAATGCTTCCAAACCAAGCGAACCTGAACCGGCATAAATATCGCAAACTTTTATTCCGTCAAAATCGGTCGAGTGAATTAGATAATTAAATATTGATTCTTTCATTTTATCTGTGGTGGGCCGAACTAATTTTGAATTTGGGAATTTAATTGTCCTTCCCTTAAACTTTCCTGCTATGATTCTCATTAGACAATTCTTATTGCTATGCCTGTTGCGGCTGTGAACGAATTGTTCTTGAATTTATAGAGCGGATTGTTCTGCAAATTTTCTTCCGCTTTTAATCTTTCAAACGGATTTACTTTGTGTAGCGGAAGGCCAAAGAAATTTTTCAGCTTGTTTTCAAATTCACCGGTTACATCTTGTCCGTAAAGAAGAATCTTTTTGAAATCACCCAATGATAAATTGAACTCATTCAACTTATTTACTGCTGATGTTAATTCATCAAATATGTTCGGTGCTTCGGGATCCAAAACCTTAAAATAGAAAGGGAACACTCCGTCTATTGCAGACAATGAAGAATATTTTGAATCAATATAAATACTGAGTGAAATTTCACTTGCAGTTTTAGATTTATCCAAATATAAAAATGCATTCGATGCAAGGTGAACATTATCAATATATTTTAACTCTAATGAGTTTTGAATACAAAATTTGTTTATGGCGGTTATTAAGTTCTTATCGATCGCAAAAATGATTGCTCTTTTTTCATTGCGGATCGTACTTTTATCAACTTCTATATGCTGAATGTAAAAATTATCTTTGTCACATTTTGGAAACAGTACCGAGATTTCCCAACGAAAGTGTTCATTCAAATCTTTTTTTACAAGTGATTCTTCGTAAGGGATTTCAAATATTTTGAAAAAATTATTTGGGAGTGCAAATGAAATACTTTTTGAGCTTAGCTTTTTTTTCTTTGTTATCTTTATCCATGATTCATTCAAAATCGAAATGATTTTACTTTCGTTCAGATCGGGTGTTAAACTTTCAAAGTGAACTGCCTGTTCAACGTTTTCTAAAAAAAATGAATCTTCTTTATAACAGATCTCAACAAGCTGAAGTTTTGATTCTGTTAAATTTATTCCTGCATGATTATTAAACATAGGTTATTTTAAAATTTATAATTGTTTTTCCGACTTAATTATTCAATTGATATTCTATCTCTGATCTTACTTAATTTTGCTTTGCCGATTCCTTTTACCTTAAAAAGTTCTTCTTTATTCTTAATTCTACCGTGCTTCTCACGATACTCAATTATTCCTCTTGCTGTTTTCTCCCCTATACCAGGCAGTAAACTCAATTCCAAAATTTTAGCGGTATTGATATTTATAATCTTCGATGATGAAGTTAATTTTTCTGCTTTAGGTTTAGATAATTTCTCTTTAGTAAAATCCAAAAGTTCACGGTGAGAATCAATCTTTTTTTCTTCTTTCTTTATTGAATCGCCTGTTAATGGTTCATTCGATACTGCATTGAAAAGACTGTCTTGCTTTTTATAATCAAACTCAAGATAAGATTGATCATTTTTGATATTTTTGATAATGTTTACGGCAAGACCGATTAAGCAAGCAGACAAGATGAAAATAATTACGTTAGTTTCTGTGCGGGTAAAACCGAATTTCTTTGAAATCTTCTCGAATACTTTCATCAACCCCCCGTTTTATTAATTGGCTGAATAAAGAAAAAAAAAATTTTACTGTTAACCGCTAATTTTTATATTTGGCAGCTTCTGAAGTTCTTTTAACATTTCTTTTTCTTTTGCTGTAACATTTTTAGGAACGTGAATGTTGATCTTTACCAATTGATCACCGGCGCCATGACTGTTAAGATGTTGAATTCCTTTCTCGCGCATCTTTAGAAATTTTCCGGGTAAAGTTCCGGGGTCAATTTTCAATTTAGCTCTTCCATTTAATGTCGGAACTTCAACTTCAGTTCCTAAAACAGCTTCCGGAAAACTTATGAGCAGTTCATAAATTACATTATCGCCATCACGTGTAAAAAATTCATGATGTAGCTCTTCGAATATTACAATTATGTCGCCCGCCGTCCCACCGTTTTTTCCGGCATTTCCTTCTCCGCGTAACGTCATATAATTTCCATCGAACACGCCTGCCGGAACATTTATCTTAATTGTAGATTCATCTTGAACCCTCCCGTCCCCGGAACAATTAGAGCATGGTTCGGAAATTATTTTTCCCGTTCCGCCGCAATTATTGCATGGCGCAATATTAACGAACTGACCGAATATTGATCTTGATACTTGACGAACTTCTCCGGTGCCGCTGCAGACGGAACATGTTTTGAATGCAGAAGAACTTTTTGCACCGGTGCCGTTACATGTAGTGCACTTATTATGTTTTTTAATCTTAACTTTTTTTGTAGTACCCGTTGCAATTTCTTCGAGTGTTAATTTCAAAGTAATTTTTAGATCGGAACCCGGCTGCCCGGTTGAACGTTGACGTGATCTTTGTTGAGATGATCCGCCGAAGAAATCATCGAAGATGGATGAACCGCCGAAAGATCCGCCAAAGATATCCGAGAAATGTGAAAAGATATCATTCACATTTGTGTAACTGTGAAAATCTTGTCCGCCTCGCAAACCGTTGTGCCCAAAACGATCATACTTTGTACGCTTCTCATCATTGCTTAGAACTTCGTATGCTTCTGCCGCTTCCTTAAAATTTTCTTCCGCTTCTTTATTCCCGGGATTTCGATCCGGATGAAATTGCATGGCAAGTTTTCTATAAGCTTTTTTTATTTCATCCTGAGTTGCAGTCTTGCCAACACCTAAAACTTCGTAATAATCTCTCTTGGCCATTCTTTACTTATCCTTCTTGATTAAGCATCTGATAGGTTTTCGGAATTCAATTCTTCATTGGAGGCGGTTTCCGAACTCACAATTACTTTCGCATGTCTTAAAACTCGATCCTTATACATATAACCCGGTTCAAGAACATCAAGTACTGTATGAGGCGCAACTCCTTCTGCAGGCTGCTGCATTAAAGCTTCGTGAAGATGGACGTCAAACGGTTTTCCTTTTGCATCTATTTTTTTAACACCTTGATTCTCTAAAATCTTTCCAAATTTTTCCAAAACTAACAGCAATCCTTTTTTCGTTGAATCAGAATTATTTGCTTCGTCAATGTGTGACAGCGAACGTTCAAGATCATCATAAATCGGCAAAATATTTCGGATGAAAGACTCAGCGGCATATTTTAAAATATTAAGTTGATCACTTTCATTGCGTCGTTTATAATTTTCAAACTCTGCTGCTTTTCTTAATAACGCATCTTTCAATTCCGAGATTTGTTTTTCCAACTCAGCAATTTTTTGAGTTGCAGATTCTAGTTCTGTAATTTTTGATGCAGACTCCGTTTGCTGATTTTCTGATATAGACTCAGAACTTTCCTCTCTCTCGATTGGAATATTATTTTCGTTCTCTAGCGGTGTATTTTGTTCTTTTTTCAATTCCTTCTCTTCCATAATTAGATTTTTATCTTTGTTTTGTTAATTCTTGAGTTAGCTGTTGCGCTATATAGACTACGGCTGCAACAATTTTTGAATAATCCATTCTCTTTGGGCCCATAATTCCAAGAGTTCCTGTCATATCACCGATTTTATATTCTTTAGTGATCATACTGTAATCAGATAATTTTTCATCACGATTCTCTTCGCCTATTGTAATAGAAAGATCATCCAATAGTATTGATTTATTCTTATCGAGAATGTGAATAATAATATCCCTATTTTCTACAAGTTCAATAACGCTCTGAAAATTTTGTGAATCTTCAAACTCCGGCTGAGTCAAGATATTTTTGGCCCCGGAAATAATTGCTTTTTCACTGCTTAAGTCGGTAAATATTTTATCAACCGAATCAAGAAAAACACGAATGATCGGTCTGTAAACTTCCGAATTAAAATCTTTAACTCTCTCCTCAAGAGTATTTCTTATTTCTGAAAATCGTAATCCAGAGAGACGTTCATTTAAAAGCTGTTGAACAATTACTATCTGCTCTTCTTTTACTTCAGCATCTATTTCAAGCGTAATCGTTTTTATTAATCCCGATTTGACACTTACAACCACCAAGATTCTTGTTGATGAAAGTTGAACTATCTGAATTTTTTCCAGAACCGCCAGTTCAAATTTTGGATATGTCACCATCGCAAGTTGATTAGTCAACTCACTTAGAATGCTTGAGGTAATTTTTAGAAGATCTTCCGTTTCAGACGCTGCAGAACCTAAATTAGCATCAATAATCTGTTTTACTTTTTCTTCAAGTCTGGGAGGATCCATAAGTGAATCAACATACACACGGTAACCTTTATCTGTTGGAACTCTGCCTGCTGAAGTATGCGGATGGTTTAAATATCCTAATTCTTCCAGATCAGCCATAACATTTCTAATAGAAGCTGGAGATAATCCCAGATCGTATTTCTTCGAAACGTTACGCGAACCAACCGGGTTTGCTGTCAGAATAAATTGGTGGATAACAAACCGGAGAATCGCCTTTTCCCTATCTTTTAATAGATATTCATCCATTGTAAATCAAACATACTCAATTTTAGCGGGTTGAAAGTTATTAAAATTTAGGAAATTTTTCATTTCTTATGACTTTATATTATTGAGTATATGCAATTAAAAGCTCTGCATTTAAGATTCGCAAAAGATTTTCCGTATATTTTGTATAGAAATGAATTTTTTTGGAGTTGTGTTGGATTCTACTTACAAATCTGCCGGCGTCAATATTCAGGCTGGCGATAAAACAATTGAAAAAATAAAATTGCTGGCAAAATCAACATTTAATAAAAATGTTCTTTCCGGAATTGGTCTTTTCGGCGCTTTCTATGAAGTTGATCTTAACAGATGGAAAAATCCTGTTCTTGTTTCAAGTGTTGATGGAGTGGGCACAAAATTAAAAATTGCTTTTGCAATGAATAAGCATGAAACAGTCGGGCAAGATCTGGTGAATCACTGCGTGAATGATATAGCAGTGTGCGGAGCCGAACCGCAATATTTTATGGATTACCTTGCCTTCGGAAAACTCTTTCCGGAAAAAGCTGAACAGATCATTAAAGGCTTTTCAATTGCATGTAAAGAAAATAATGTTGCACTGATCGGCGGTGAGACTGCAGAAATGCCCGGACTTTATAATGAAAATGAATATGATATGTCGGGGACTATAGTTGGACTTGTAGAACGCGAAAAAATTATTGATGGGCGCAACGTAAAAAAAGGTGATGTGTTAATTGGTTTTAAATCGACCGGACTGCACACAAACGGTTATTCGCTGGCAAGAAAAATTTTGCTGGAAAAATTTTCAGTGAATGATAAACCCGATCTACTTGAACTTTCTATCGGAGAAGAATTGTTAAGAATTCATAGATCGTATTTGAGATTAATACATGATTTAAAAGAAAATATTTCCGTGAAAGCTTTTTCTCATATAACCGGCGGCGGAATTGTTGGGAACACAAAACGCGTTGTTCCGAAAAATTTACAATTAAAAATTGATTGGAATGCGTGGGAAGTGCTTTCTATCTTCAAACTGATACAAAAGGTTGGAAATGTAATCGATGAAGAAATGAGAAAGGCTTTTAATTTAGGAATTGGTTTGATCGCAATCGTTGATAAAAATGATGTTGACAAAACTCTCGCTCTTTCAAAGAAGATAAATGAAACTGGAATTGTGATTGGAGAAGTAATTTAATTTAGACCTCCCTCATATCCCCCTCCTTAGTAAGGATGGGGAATTAAAGGTGGTGGTTGTAATCAGAAAGATCTAAAATGTTTATTGATACACATACACATCTTTTCTATCCTAACTTCGAAGGTGAAGTTGATAATGTAATCGAACGTGCTGTTCAATCCGGTGTTGAGTATATGATTGTTCCCGGAACTGATCTTGCAACTTCACTACAAGCTATCGAACTTGCGCAGAAATATGATATTATTTATGCTTCCATCGGTGTTCATCCGCACGATTCCAAAGATTGGAATGATTCTTTAATCGAGAAATTGGAAGAACTCGCTAAGAATAAAAAAGTCGTAGCGATTGGTGAAATCGGTTTGGATTACTATTATGATTTTTCACCGCGCGAGATTCAAATCAAAGCTTTCGAATCTCAGATTCAACTTGCACTAAAACTAAATCTGCCTATCATCGTTCATAACCGCGAAGCTAACGATGACATAATGAACATCGCGCGTAAATACAAAAATTCCGGCTTACGGGCGCAGTACCATTGCTTTGCGGGGTCTATTGCAGATGCACGCGAGCTTGTAGAAATGCACCATTACATTTCTTTTCCGGGAATTGTTACATTTAAGAATGCTGAAAACGTTCGAAATGTTTTAAGCCGTGTTGCTATTGAAAATTTACTGCTCGAAACCGATTCACCGTTTATGACACCGGTTCCTCACCGTGGAGAACGGAACGAACCGGCATATATAAAATTGATCGCAGAAAAAATTGCGGAGGTTCATCATCTTACTTTACATGATGTAGGAAAAGCAACTTCGTATAACGCATACAAATTATTCGGCATCGGAATGAAACCAAAACTAAGTTTTACTTATCAGATCGGTCAATCACTTTATATTAATGTAACTAACCGCTGCAATGCTGATTGTGTTTTCTGCGATCGTAAAGGTGAAGCTGTTATCAACGGTTATAATTTAAAAATGACTAAGTCGGAAGAACCGGAAGCGGAAGTTTATATTAAGGAAATCGGCGATCCGAAAAATTTTAAGGAAATTGTTTTTTGCGGATACGGCGAACCGACTATAAGGTGGGATGTTGTTAAGAAGGTTGCAAAGTATATAAAAGATAACGGCGGCAATACAAGAATGAACACCGACGGTCACGGAAATTTTATTAACAAAAAAGATATCACACCGGAACTGAAAGGATTGATAGACACAGTTTCAATAAGTTTAAACTCAACCGATCCGGTTCAATACGGCAAGCTGATGCGCGTTGATTCGGCTTTGCACGGAGAGATGCTGGACTTTGCAAGAAAAGCAAAAGATTATACTCATGTTGTACTTTCTATCGTTGGATTAAGCGAAGTGGATTCCGAAGCGGCTAAA
>Ga0182021_10008222_pt1 | contig 12366 bp, 8 predicted proteins | sample 612E3MmetaG_FD_120493 | JGI IMG/M metagenome (GOLD analysis project Ga0182021, IMG submission 120493) | Permafrost microbial communities from Stordalen Mire, Sweden - 612E3M metaG (Illumina Assembly) | ecosystem: Environmental > Terrestrial > Soil > Wetlands > Permafrost | place: Sweden...
AGGCGCTCGGGTCCGGCTCAGGCTCGGCAACCGAGGCGCCCGGGTCCGGCGTTACCGTCAGGGCTTCGGGCTCCCCGGGTCGTCCCTTGTCCGGAGTGTCGCTCACGAGCCCTGGAGGAGAACGGATCTGATCTCGTCGTCCGCGCACTGCGCGCTGACGAGCAGCACGACCTCGTCTCCCACGTCCAAGGGCGAGTCCGACCGCGGCACGACCACGTGGCCCTCCCTCACGAGTGCCACGACTGCAGCCCCGCGGGGAAGCACGACCGCGCCGAACTCGGTCCCGATGACGGGCGAGTCCGCGTCCAACGTCACCTCCATGAGGCGGGTGTGACCGCCGTCGAATTGCAGCAGGCGGACAAGCATCCCGACCGAGACCGCCTCCTCGACGAGAGCAGCTAGCAGCTGGGGCGTCGAGACGGCCACATCGACGCCCCACATCTCGTTGAAGAGCCAGTGGTTCTTCGGGTGGTTCACCCTCGCCAGCACGCGGGGGACCGCGAACTCCTGCTTGGCGAGCTGCGAGATCACGAGGTTGTCCTCGTCGTCGCCGGTCGTGGCCACCACGACGTCCATCTCGTCGAATCTGGCGGCCTTGAGCGAGCTCACCTCGCACGCATCCGCCGTGACGTAGCGGACACCCTCGATGGGCGGCAACACGGCTACAAGATCCTCGTTCGAGTCCAGCAGCTGCACCTCGTGCCCGTTCTCCGCCAGGTCCTCGGCGAGAAACCGGCCCACCTTGCCGGCGCCTGCGATCGCCACTTTCATCAGCGGTCCCCTCCGTGGTTGGGTCCTCGGACGATCGAGACCCCGGGGAAGAGCGCCTCGAGCTTGTCCTCGATGCCATAGGTGACGATGAGGCTGAGCACGTCCCCCTCCTGGGCGATCAGCTCCTCGACATCGAGCGCGGGCACGCCTGTGCGCGTCACGGCCACGATACGGATCCCATCGCCGTGCAGGGCCTCCGTCGGCAACCGGTGTCCCGCCCATTCCTTCGGCAAGGGCTGCTCGACCAGATGGAGGCGACCGGTCGAGTTCGACCACAAGGTTATGCAGCGCTCGGGGAGGATCCGGCGCAACACGTGGTCGATCGTCCACGCGACGGTTGGCACCGTCGGGATGCCGAGCCGCTGGAAGATCTCGGCGCGGCGAGGGTCGTAGATGCGGGCGACGACGTTGGGGATCTCGTAGGTCTCGCGACCGACCCGGGCGCAGATGATGTTGGAGTTGTCACCGCTCGTGACAGCAGCCAGAGCCGTCGCCTCCCCGGCCCCGGCCTCTTCGAGGTGGTCCCGGTCGAATCCGTAACCGACCACCCTCTTGCCGGGCCAGTCCGCGGGGAGACGCCGGAACGAACGTGCCGACTTGTCGATGATGGCGACCGAGTGGCCGGCTTCGACCAGCTCGACGGCGAGTCCGGAGCCGACCCTCCCGCACCCGATGACAACTACGTGCATACGACTATCGAACACTCTTGTACCCGCCGGCACAACTCAGGCCCTGTGTCGAGGGGCCGGTCCACCGGTGCTCTGATGCCGCCCACGGTTGCCTCGCCATAGCTTCGGGGCAGACAAACTACTGTGGTAGGTCGTGCCTCTTGGACCCACCGATGATCTTGGTGTGTCCCCTGTCGGAGATGCGCCTTCGCCGCCGGCGGGAGGGGAAGCGACCGACGGTGCAGGTCCTGACCCGCTAGCGGGCCCCGGTGAGACCGCGGCGTACGGCGCATTCCGCTCGATGGACCCCGGCGACGTCGTAATCCTCCCGGAGTCGCTGGGATATCGCCTGAAGAAGGCGATGCTCGGCCCGCCGCTTGTGACCGAGCGGCTCTCGGTGGAACGCCTGAGCAAGCCGATGGCGCTCGGTGTCCTCTCCCCGGACTGCATCTCTTCGACGGCCTATGGGACAGAGGAGATCCTCTTCGTGCTGGTGAGGGCTGTCGGCGTCGCCGCCTTCAGCCTTCTTCTCCCTCTTACCTTGGCCATCATCATCGTCTTGTTGTTCGTGACCCTCTCTTACCGAGAGGTCGTCATGGTCTACACCCGCGCCGGGGGCTCTTATGTGGTGGCGAGGGAGAACTTCGGCGTCAAAGTGGCCCAGATCGCGGCCGTCGCCCTCATCATCGACTACATCGTGACCGTGGCGGTGCAGGTGGCGGCGGGAACCCTTGCGGTCTCGTCCGCCTTCCCGGCGATCGCTCACTGGGACCTGTACATCTCGATGGTCGTCGTGGCGCTGATGTGTTATGGCAACCTGCGGGGGATACGCGAAGCCGGTCGTGTTTTCTCCCTTCCCACCTACCTTTTCGTCACGACCACCGGGTTGCTGGTCATTGTCGGCCTGATCCGCGCCGCCCTCGGCCAGCTGCACGCCCACTCGATCCACATACAGGGAGCTGTGCCCGCCGGCACGCCCGGGAACGGTCTTTTGTACGGCGCCTCAATCATCATCGTCCTGCGAGCCTTTGCGAACGGCGGGTCGTCGTTGACGGGTCTGGAGGCGATCTCGAACGGAGTTTCCAACTTCCGCCAGCCCGAGGGACCGAACGCACGCCGGGTGCTCGTCATCATGGCGATAATCCTGGGCTCGCTCGTGACCGGAGTGTCGCTGCTCGCCCACATCACCCACGCTGTTCCGTTCGAGTCGGGCAGCCCGACGGTGCTCTCCCAGGAGGCCAAGTACGTCTTCGGCTACCCGGCCTGGTACGGGAGGGTCGGCTTCTACCTCGTGCAGGCCGCGACAATGCTGATCTTATGGACAGGCGGCAACACGAGCTTCAACGGGTTCCCCAATCTCGCGAGCTTCGTCGCCGAGGACTCCTTCTTGCCGCGCCAGCTCACTCGCCGCGGCCACCGTCTCGTGTTCTCCAACGGCATCATCATCCTCGCCATCGCCGCCGAGGCGCTCCTTTACGTTACCGACGCCAAGTTGAACATCCTGGTGGGGGTGTACGCGGTCGGGGTCTTCACCGGTTTCACGATGGCCGGCTTCGGAATGGCCAAGCACCACATCCGCCTTCGCGAAAGAGGCTGGAAGCACAAGCTCTTGATCAACGGCTTTGCCGGGTTCCTGTCTTTGAGCGTCGTTTTGATCTTCGTAATCGTGAAGTTCCGCGAAGGCGTCTGGATAGTAGTAGTGCTCTTCATCATCCTCGTGCCCACCTTGATCCGGTTCCACAAACAGTACGAGGAGGAGCGCAAGGAGCTCGAGGAGAACGTCGGCCACGCGGCTGTGGCGCCGATCCTTCGTCGCCACGTCGTCCTGGTCTTCGTGGAGAGGCTCGACCTGTCCGCCGCCCGCGCCCTGCAGTACGCGCGGACGCTCAACCCGGACGAGCTGAGGGCCGTTCACTTCGTGCTCGACAGCGCGCACGCCAACGAGCTCGAGAACCAGTGGGCGGAGCTGGGCCTGACGCGCTTTCCTCTCGACCTGGTCGAATGCCCGGACCGCCGCCTCACCCGTGCTGCGATGGAGCTCATCGCCGAGGTTGCGGCCGACGGCCAGACCGAGGTCAGCGTCCTCTTGCCGCACCGCGTGTTCGAGGGGCTCTGGCAGCGTGTGCTGCACGACCACACGGCGGACCACATTGCCGCCTTCGTCGACCAGCTGCCGAACGTCAACGCGACCATCGTCCCCTTCCAGCTGGGCAAGCGCCGCAAGCAGCTCGTGCCGTGGAAGGCGGGCGGAGCGCAGGGCTCGCACGCCCTGCACGACGCCGAGTTCGGCACGCTCGAGTCGAGCAAGGCGGCGCGGGCCGCAGGGGCCAAGACGGCGGCCGAGCGGATGGCGGGGCTCCAGAGTCCCTCCACCACCGGGCTCTCGGCGGGGGCGGTTCCGATCGGCAACCTGCGCGCCCGCCAGCCGGCCCGAGTCGGGGGCCGTATCAAGACCGTGCGGGTGCAGCCCCGGGCCGGCGTCTCCTCGCTCGAGTGCACCATCGGGGACGGGACCGGCCAGCTGCTGCTCGTCTTCCAGGGCCGGCGGCGGGTGGCAGGCATCGAGCCCGGGGCCCGCGTGGTGGTGGAGGGCATGGTCGCGGCCCGGGGACGGAACCTTGTGATGGTGAACCCGCTGTACTGGATCATGTCCACGGCCGGACCGGCGGAGGCGCCGCCGGTCAAAGGCCACGGACATCCGCCCAGCGGCCCCGGGCACGTGTAACCTCCCGTCCGGGAAAAGGTCGCAGTCCAGCTCGGGGGCCTGACCGGTCGTCAAGGAACCTGAGGGGGCGAGTCGTCCCGCCGGCAATTGCTTGTCCGGCAGCAATCGTGACAGTTTGTTTGTGCCGGTCGCCTACCGTAACGTGCGACCGATCTGACCAAAGGAGTAAGCAGTGCCCCATCTCCTCGCGGCTGACGGCGGCTATCAGGCCTTCGTGCTGGGCGGTGCCGAGCGAGGCTGGCTCGTGTTCGCCCTCGCAACCGGCCTCGTGGCGATCGCGACCGCTCTTTACCTGATGCGCGGAGTGCTGGCGGCCGACACCGGCACCGACACGATGCGCGAGATCGCCGGCGCCATCCAAGAAGGCGCCGAAGCCTTCCTGCGCCGCCAGTTCAAGACCATCGCGATGATCATCGTCCCCCTGTTCGTGCTCGTGTTCTTCACCGCCACCAAGGTCGTCAGGCCCGACGGGGTGGTCGCGCTCAGCTTCGTCCAGTCGGGCTTCGCCCGTGCCATCGCTTTCCTGTGCGGTGCGCTGTTCTCCGGCATGACGGGCTTCATCGGAATGAGCCTGTCGGTCCGGGGCAACGTGCGCACCGCGGCCGCGGCCCGGGAGGGCAAGCTTCCCCCGGCACTCAAGGTGGCGTTCCGCACAGGAGGCATAACCGGGCTGCTGTGCGTCGGCCTCGGCCTCATCGGCGCGACGGCGATCGTGTTCATCTTCCAGAACAGCGCCACGGCGGTGCTGGTCGGCTTCGGGTTCGGCGCGTCCTTGATCGCCCTGTTCATGCGTGTCGGCGGCGGCATCTTCACCAAGGCGGCTGACGTCGGAGCCGACCTCGTCGGCAAGGTCGAGGCCGGGATACCCGAGGACGACCCCCGCAACGCCGCCACCATCGCGGACAACGTCGGCGACAACGTCGGCGACTGCGCCGGCATGGCGGCCGACCTGTTCGAGTCGTACGAGATCACGATCATCGCCTCTTTGATCCTCGGCTACTCCGCCTTCCAGTCGCTCCATCTGCCACCCGCGCGCGGCCTGCTCTTCCCGCTCATCGTGGCCGGCATCGGCATCCTCACCTCGGCCTTCGGGATCCTCATCGTGCGCGCCCGGCCGAAGGACAAGTCGGCCATGGCCCCGATCAACAGGGGCTTCCGGGCCGGGGCGATCCTCACCCTCATAGGGGCGTTCTTCGTCGCACAGTTCTACGTGCACGACCTGAAGGTCTTCTGGGCCATCCTCATCGGCGTCGCCCTGGCCAACGTGGCGAGCCTCATCACCGAGCACTTCACCTCGACCGAGAAGAGCCCGGTGCGCGAGATCGCCGATGCGACCCGAACCGGTCCTGCGACGACGGTGCTCGCCGGACTCTCCATCGGACTCGAGTCGAGCGTGTGGGCGATCATCGCCATCGTCATCGCCATCGCGAGCGCGGTCGCGCTCGGTGGCGGCAAGCTGACCGTGTCGCTCTATCTGGTGGCCCTTGTCGGCATCGGCATGCTCTCGACGACAGGGATGATCATCTCGGAGGACTCCTTCGGGCCGGTCTCGGACAACGCGGCCGGAATTGCCGAGATGTCAGGCGAGTTCACCGGCGAGGCCGAGCGTGTCATGGTGAGCCTCGATGCCGTGGGCAACACCACCAAGGCGATCACAAAGGGCGTCGCGATCGGCTCTGCGGTCATCGCCGCCGTGGCGCTGTTCTCTTCGTTCATCGAGACAATCGGCAACCAGCTGCCACAGCTCAAGCACGTCACGGGCGACGCTTTGTTCCACAACCCGCTCACCCAGATCAACGTGGCCATCCCCACGACCTTCATCGGCCTTCTCATCGGCGGATCGATCGCCTTCTTGTTCTCGTCGCTGGCGATCCGAGCCGTCGGCCGCTCGGCCGGCACGGTCGTCGAGGAGGTGCGGCGGCAGTTCCGGGAGCATCCCGGGATAATGGACTTCACCGAGAAGCCCGAGTACGGCAACGTCATCTCGATCTGCACCGCGGCGTCCCAGCGCGAGCTCGCCACCCCGGCCCTGCTAGCGGTCCTCTCGCCGGTCATAGTCGGATTCGGGATCAACTACATCGCCCTCGGCGCCTTCCTGACCGGCACGATCCTCACCGGCCAGCTGATGGCGAACTTCCTCTCCAACTCCGGCGGGGCGTGGGACAACGCCAAGAAGTACATCGAGGACGGCAACTTGGGCGGGAAGGGATCCGAGGCTCACAAAGCCGCCGTCATCGGCGACACCGTGGGCGATCCCTTCAAGGACACCGCCGGCCCGGCGCTGAACCCGCTCATCAAGGTGATGAACCTCGTGTCCCTGCTCATCTTGCCGGCGGTGATCACGCTCCGGCACAACGACGCGGCCCGTTTCGGGGTCGCGGGGGTCGCCCTTTTGGTCCTCCTCGCCGCGATCACATTCTCCAAGCGCTCGACTGGCACACTTGAGGCCGAGCCGGCAGGTGTGGTCGCCGCGCTCCCCAACAGCGGGCCGGCATCCTCGGCAGCCCATGGCACCGGCGATGCCGCCGTTGGGTCCTAACTCCAAACTCCTTGCGGCCGGCGCCATCTTGACCGGTCGCCCTCATCGGGACGAGCGCACATGCCCAAGCCACTAGTGATCGTCGAGTCGCCGGCGAAGGCCAAGACCATTGCCGGCTATCTCGGCGGTGACTACGTCGTCGAGTCGTCCATCGGCCACATCCGCGATCTGCCGAGGTCGGCCGCCGACGTGCCGGCGGCCTTCAAGGCCGAGCCCTGGGCCCGGCTCGGGGTGGATGTGGACAACGACTTCAAGCCTCTTTACGTCGTGTCGCGCGAGAAACGCGAGCAGGTGGCAAAGCTGCGCCGCCTCGTCGCCGACGCGAGCGAGGTCTACCTCGCAACAGACGAGGACCGCGAGGGGGAGTCGATCGCCTGGCACCTGGTCGAGGTGCTCTCGCCCCGGGTGCCGGTCATGCGCATGGTCTTCCACGAGATCACCCCGGCCGCCATCGCCTCGGCCATCGAGCATCCCCGTGAGCTCGACCGGCGCCTTGTGGACGCACAGGAGGCGAGGCGCATCCTTGATCGCCTCTACGGCTACGAGGTCTCTCCCGTGCTCTGGCGTAAGGTCGCCAAGGGGCTCTCCGCCGGTCGGGTGCAAAGCGTCGCCACCCGGATCGTCGTGGAGCGCGAGCGCGAGCGCATGCGCTTCCGCTCGGCCAGCTGGTGCAGCGTCGAGGGCAGCTTCTCCGCCGAGGCCCAGCCGTTCGCCGCGCGTCTGGTCGAGGTCGGCGGCCGCCGCGTCGCGACCGGAGAGGACTTCTCGTCCACAGGCACGCTCGCCGCTTCCGGCGAGCTGATCCTCCTCGACGCTCCTGCAGCCACGGGACTTGTCGCAGCTCTCGACGACGCCGAGTTCAAGGTGGCCAGCGTCGAGGAGCGCCCCTACCGGCGATCTCCGGCGGCTCCGTTCATCACCTCGACGCTCCAACAGGAGGCCGCCCGCAAGCTGCGCTTCTCGGCCCAGCGGACGATGCAGGTCGCCCAGCACCTGTACGAGCGCGGCTACATCACCTACATGCGCACCGACTCGACGACGCTGTCCGACACCGCGGTCAGAGCCGCACGCGACCAGGCCCGCGCGCTCTACGGGGACCATTCGGTCCCGCGCTCGCCGCGCGCGTACCGCAGCAGGGTGAAGAACGCCCAGGAAGCCCACGAGGCGATCCGGCCCGCCGGCGACAGCTTCCGCACCCCGGCTCAACTGAGCGGCGAGCTGCGAGGCGAGGAGCGCAGGCTGTACGAGCTCGTGTGGCAAAGGACGCTCGCCTCCCAGATGAACGACGCCACCGGGACGAGCGCGCGCACGCGCATCGAGGCAGTGACGCTGGCCGACTCGAGTGTGGCTCCCGCCGGGACGGCGGCGGCCTTCGTGGCGACGGGAACGGTCATCACCGATCCTGGTTTCTTGGCCGTTTACCGAGAGGACGAGGACGACAACGACGACAGCCGCGCCGACAGGCGCAACGACCAGGACGTTCGCCTGCCACGCCTGGCCGTCGGCCAAGGCGTCGCGTGCGAGGGACTCGAGGTCGAGGACCACGCCACCAAGCCGCCGGCCCGCTACACCGAGGCGTCCCTGGTCCGGCGCCTGGAGGAGCTCGGGGTCGGCCGGCCGTCCACCTACGCGAGCATCATCGGGACCATCCAAGACCGCGGCTACGTCTGGAAGAAGGGGACCGCGCTCGTCCCGTCGTTCACGGCGTTCGCAGTTGTCGGCCTGCTGGAGGACTACTTCGCCAACCTGGTCGACTACGGGTTCACGGCCTCGATGGAGAACGACCTCGACGAGATCGCGTCTGGCGGCGAGGAGCAGGTGCCCTGGCTCGAGCGCTTCTACTTCGGCGAGAACCCCCCGGGTGGAGTGCGGCCGAAGAGGGAGCCTGGTCGCTCCCTGGCGGTGGACGGGACACACGGCTTGAAGGAGGCCGTCTCGTTGCACCTAGGCGAGATCGACGCCCGCGAGGTGAACTCGATCTCGCTCGGCACCGACTCCGATGGGCGCGAGGTAGTCGTCCGGGTCGGTCGCTATGGCCCCTATCTGCAACGCGGCGAGGACCGGGCCGCGGTTCCGGAGGATCTCGCCCCGGATGAGATCACCTTGGACAAGGCAGCGGAGCTGCTCGAGCACCCCTCCTCGGACCGGGTGCTGGGCGAGGACACGGCGACCGGCAAGACGGTCATCCTGCGCGCCGGGCGCTTCGGCCCCTATGTCCAGCTCGGGGAGGCGAACGAGGCGACGGACAAGCCGCGGACGGCCTCGCTGCTGAAGAACATGACCCTGGAGACGGTGACTCTCGAGGAGGCGCTGCGGCTCCTTCTCCTCCCGAGGACCGTCGGTGCCGATCCGGCTACGGGCGAGGAGATAGTCGCAGCCAACGGCCGGTTCGGCCCGTTCTTGAAGCGAGGCTCCGACACCCGCAGCCTCGAGAGCGAGGACCAGCTGTTCACCGTCACGATCGGAGAAGCGCTCAGCCTGTTCTCCGAGCCCAAGAAGCGCCGCTACGGCGCGACCGCAGCGCCCCTGCGTGAGCTCGGGCCGGACCCTGAGTCGGGTGGGCCGATCGTGCTTCGTTCCGGCCGTTTCGGGCCCTACGTCACCGACGGGACCACTAATGCCTCGCTGCGCCGCGGCGACGATCCTGAGGCGCTCACCTTCGAGCGCGCCGCCGAGCTGATCGCGGATCGCCGTGCGGCCGGACCGTCCAAGCGGGCGGGGGGCCGCCGGCCGGCCAGCGTCCGCAAGTCCCCGGGCGCCAAGAAGGCCGCTCCCCGAAAGCCGGCCGCGAAGAAGGCAACCGCCCGCAAGGCGCCTGCGGCCAAGAAGGCCGCGGCCAAGAGGTCCTCCGGTGCGAAGAAGGCTGGAGCTCGCAAGGCGACCGGCGCCGGCGCCTCGGCGACGGCCACGAAGGCTGCCACGCGCAGAGCCCCGGGAGCCGCGCTCCGCACAGCCGGGTCGGAGCCCGACTCACAGCCTGACGACTTCTAGAGGCTCGCCTGACCCGGGGCCGTGTGCGAAGCTCTACGGCTGGCTCCCCGGGACGAGGAAGGCTCGCCCGACGACCGAAGGAGGTTCGGATGGCCAAGAAGCTTGTGGCCGAGCTCGTCGGTACTTTCATCCTCGTCTTCTTCGCCGTGGGGAGCGCCGTCGGCGGCTACAACGTCATCGGTCCCGCCGGAGTCGCCTTCGCCTTCGGCTTCGCGCTGCTTGTCCTCGTCTACGCCATCGGCCCGGTGTCGGGTTGTCATGTCAACCCGGCTGTCACGCTCGGAGCGCTCATCGCCCGGCGCATCCCGCCGATGGAGGCGGTCGGCTACTGGGCCGCGCAGTTCGTCGGCGGCATCGCCGGGGGCGCCCTGCTGAAGCTGTTGACCTCGAGCTTCGGCAAGGTGGTCGACCAGACGGGGGGACTCGGCACCGATTCCTACGGCAAGCACATAAGCGAAGGGGGCGCATTCGTCCTCGAGATCGTGCTCACGTTCCTTCTCGTGTTCGTCGTGCTGATGGCCACCGAGAAGGCGGCCGCCGTCGGCTTCGCCGGGCTCGCCATCGGCTTGTCTCTCACCGTGATCCACCTCGTGGGCATTCCCCTCGACGGCACGTCGGTGAACCCGGCACGGGCGCTCGGCCCCGCGTTGTTCGAGGGAGGCGCACCGCTCGGACAGGTGTGGCTGTTCATCCTCGCTCCGCTGGTAGGAGGAGCGCTGGCAGCGGGGATGAACCTGCTGCTGCGCAGCGAGTCCAAGCCGCTCGAGCCGGAGCTGAAGGCCGAGGCCTGAGCAGCACGGCACTGCTTGCCGCTTGCAACCGATCTGTGGCGCCCGCCGCGAGGCTGCCGTGGCGCCCGCCGCGAGGCTCTATCGTTCCAGCCGTGGCCAAACGGGGGTTCCTGCTCGCGATCGAGGGTGGTGAGGGCGCCGGCAAGTCCACCCAGGCCGCGCGTCTCGCCGCGGAGATCGGCGCCGCGCTGAGCCGGGAACCGGGCGGGAGCCCGGTTGCCGAGCGGATCCGGGCACTGCTCTTGGACCCTTCGTTCGGCAGACCGGCACCGAGAGCCGAGCTCCACCTGATGCTGGCCGCCCGCGCCGAGCACCTGAGCGTCCTGATCGAGCCCGCTCTCGCTGCGGGGAACCATGTCGTGGTGGATCGCTTCTCGGGCTCGACCCTTGCCTATCAGGGCTACGGGCGGGGGCTGCCCATCGCCGAGGTGCGCGAGGCGTGCGACCTCGCCGCAGGCGGAAGATGGCCGGACCTTTCGGTGCTCCTGGATCTTCCGCCCGAGGTCGCCCGGTCCCGCCGCGCCGCCCAGAGGGCGCATCTGCCAGGGCTCAGGCCGGACAGGATCGAAGCCGAGGACCGGGAATTCCACCGGAGGGTCGTGGAGGGCTTTCGCCAGATCGCAGCCGATGACGCGGGGCACTGGGTCGTCATCAACGGCTCCCGCTCCGCCGACGAGGTCGCCACCGAGATCCTCGGGGCGGTTCTGGCCCGTATCGGCGGCGTGAGCGGCACATGAGCCTTGTCGAGGGATCGATCCGGGCTCCTGTCCTTGACCGCGTGAAGGGGCAACCAGATGCCGTGCGGGTCCTCCGGGGGTCACTGGCCGCCCCGGTCCACGCCTATCTCTTCGTCGGCCCTCCGGGCACCGGCCGCCGGGAGGCGTCGATCGCCTTCGCCGCCGCCCTCATGTGCCCCTATGGTGGTTGCGGGGAGTGCGCCTCGTGCCGAGAGGCGCTGGCCGGGCGCCACCCCGATCTCGTCGTGACCGAGCGGGTCGGCGCCTCCATCTCGGTCGATCAGGCGCGCCAGGTGGTCCGGACGGCTTTGCGCACCCCGAGGGCCGCCCGGTACCAGGTCCTCGTTCTCGTCGACTTCGACATCGTCGACGAGGCCGCTCCTGTGCTGCTGAAGACGATCGAGGAGCCACCGGACAGCACCGTGATCATCATCACCGGGGAGACAGTCCCGCGTCCGTTCGTCACGATCGCAAGCAGGTGCGTGCGCGTGCTGTTCCGACCGCTCGACGCTCAGGCGATCGTCGACGTGCTGGTGGCCGAGGGGATCGAGATCGCCACAGCCGACGCCGTCGCCGAGGCTGCCGGCGGTCGCCTCGACCGCGCCAGGCTGCTGGTCAGGGACCCTGGGTTCATCGAGCGCCTGCACCGGTGGCGGACCGTGCCGAGCCGTCTGGACGGCACCGGAGCGCGGGTCGCCGAGCTCGCGGACCAACTGCTCGCCTCGGCCAGCGAGCCCCTCGAGGTGGTGCGGGCACGGCAGGCAGAGGAGCTTGGAACGCTGAAAGAGGAGGCCGAGCGCCGGGGCGACAAGACCGTCTCGGGCCGCGACGCCATCGAGGCCCGGCACAAGCGGGAGCTACGACGAGTGCGCACCGACGAGCTCCGCGCCGGTCTCGACGCCCTGCTGTCGGTCTACCGGGAGCGGCTCGTGGCTCCCGATATCTCCCCGCCGCGCCTCAGGACGACTCTTGCCGCCATGGCGGCGATAGACGAGGCGGGGACACGTCTCAGCCGCAACGTCAACGAGACCATGCTCCTGCAATGGCTGCTCCTGCGCCTCGACACATGATCAGGCAGTAGCCATGTCACAAGATCGTCCGGCGCCTCAGGGCCGGCGGCGAACCTCGTAGCGCCTTTGCACGA
>Ga0182021_10008223_pt1 | contig 12365 bp, 5 predicted proteins | sample 612E3MmetaG_FD_120493 | JGI IMG/M metagenome (GOLD analysis project Ga0182021, IMG submission 120493) | Permafrost microbial communities from Stordalen Mire, Sweden - 612E3M metaG (Illumina Assembly) | ecosystem: Environmental > Terrestrial > Soil > Wetlands > Permafrost | place: Sweden...
ATTCAGAAAATCAAAGGAACTGTTATTCGGCATGTCAATGTATTCCTTATTATCTAAAATCTTTTTCATCTTGCTGTCAGGTACCACAGACCAACTGCCGTTGATATAGTTCATATATCTCCCTGTTGGACTATCATAATAAATAACAGTAGGATCGAAAGAAGATGATTGTGTATTGATTCCGTTTATGTTTCCGCTAAAAAGAATCGGAGTATATACGCCATCTGTACAATATGCCCCTACCCGATCATTGCCAGGGATATTGAGATTATTGTATGCAGGGCTTTGAGGTAAATGCAATGATCCCATATAAGAATTGAAGTCGGTCGGATCATAGAAGCTTTCTCCCGACAACCTCTTTGCATTCAATAAATTATTCGTCTCCATGAACACCGTGACTGCAAAATTTTTGAAAGAGAACGTTTTATTGATGCGAAGGTTTACATTCAAATAATCTGTAACCTGAACGTTATTTTGGATAGCGGGGGCTAGCTGTGGATTATACGTAAGCCATTGACCGGCTTTCCAGTTTCCTACGAGATTAAGAGACCAATCACCAAGGAGATCACCTCCTAGGAAATGAGGTCCAAAATTTTTCGGTGTCAAAAACGTAATACTTGCATTGGCACGTGGTTGGGCAACCGGTGATTGTCGAACAAGCAGATATAATGGATTCGTCTGGTTATTGTCGAGTATTGCTTGTTCGGCTGGATTATCAGCAATAGCTACTTGGCCAAATTGGCCCGACCTAACTACTTGGTATGTGTAATTAATAAAACCCCGCACCCAATCACCGGAAGTTTTTCGCAGAGTTAGCTCAAGTCCTCGAATATCCGAATAGCTATTGTTATTGGCTGCATAGTATGCAATACTTTTCTGGTCACTCGTATAAAATGTAAATGCCTGCTGAGAGGAAATATCATTATAAAAAGCTGCAATTTGAATCAAGTATGTATCAAAGAGAGATTGATCAAAACCTAATTCATAAGAGACTGTTTGAGCTTGTGGCAAACTTGGATTACCATAATTGCGCATATCGCCGGCTGCCCCACGACCTATTCTATAAATCTCATCATAGGCAGGCATTTCTTTAAAGTGTCCGTAATTAAAATACAGTTTCGAGCTTTCTGTAATCGGATGCGAAATACCTAAACGGGGACTGAATGAAACGTCCGGTTTAACACGTTCTTTCGCATATTGAATAGTATCATTATAAGTAGCGGAGAAAAAGGATTGATTAAAAGGATCCGCATCTGCATTAACCCAACTTGTATTTGGATTGCTTATGTCCATTCTTACACCGAGATTGGCAATAAATCCGTACGCTTCAATCTTATCCTGTACATACGCAGAGATAAGGAAAGGATTGAAATGCTGTTTCACCCAATCCACATCGCTGAAAGCCGGATTCACTGTACCATAATTTATATTAAGATCGTAATATGAAAATTCGAATCCTGCTTTAAACATATGATCTTTAGTAAGTTGACTTGTAATATCTCCCTTAATTTTCAATGTATTCAGCTTGCTGGAATCACGTGCAGTAGCGCTGTGACCGCCAAAGAATAAAGATGCATCTCCAATACCTGATAGCAGCTGAGAACTATATCCGTAAGGTGCTTCATCAACAAAATACCCCGGAATTATTTCATAATTTTGAGTAGTATTCCTTGGCCCTATAGGACCCGTCAGATAGCTGCGATATTGATTTTGTATACTTATTTCGTAATATGTCGATACACTTAACATAGAAGTGAGTTTTGCACCTACGTTGAAATCACTGACATCAGCCGGACAATACCAAGAGTTATCATACACTCTGCTTGACCTTTGTTCATATGTAATGCCGGCTATTTGATCCGGTGTTCGCAGATAATCGGTCGGATTCCAAAATGGATAAGTTCCCGGAGCCTGCGTGAGCCAAGATTGATTGTAATATCCGTTATCAGTTGCGTTAATAGCGACATTATAGGATTTGCCTACCGAGGCATTAAGCAGCAGTTTCGTTTTGTTGTTTATATCTGAATTTAGTTTAATTGACCAGTTATAATCCTTATAATCAGGACGGCTGAGAGGAATAAGAAGCATTTCTCTGTTCATAATAAAACTTGTAAAGAACCGAAGACTACCCAAAGCCGCACCAATGATTGGTACAGGTCCGCCAAAACTGCCGTCAATATTATAATCGGGTGAGTTCGTAGAGGGAGTTAGTCTATGTTGGTACTCATATATACGTTGACACGCTGCGGGCGAAAGGTCAATACCCTGTTGCAAATACTGTTGAGAAATAGCGTTCCACCCAACAAACTTAGGATATTGATTTTGAGTATAAATACTCCATGCTCCATTATTAGTACCAGTCCAACAAACGGTAGGGTCCATATAGGGTCGGTTCCACATCGAATTAGGATCATATTCAGAAATTCCAAAATACTTCTGTTGTGGAGGACTGTACTTTACATTTATGGAACCATAATAATGAGCAACATCCCCTTCCTTTTGGACGATATTTACAACGCCTGTGCGCGCTTGTCCATACTCTGCGGCAAAACCTCCCTTTTCAATCGAAACTTCCTGAATGGAGGTTAAGGCAATATTAGAAATAGGTTTATTGTTTCTTGGATCACGTTGAGTTGCACCATCTACATTAAGAAGCATATCGCTTGCATTGCCGCCTCTAATTACAAATCCTCCTTCAACTCCTGCTTGTAAGCTCACCATATCATTAATCGAAGTCACAGGAAGACTTTCCAATTCATCTGGCTGTATTGCACTGACGCTGGAGGATACATCCTTTTTAACTATATGTCTTTCAGCAATAACCTCTACAATTCCTGCTTCAATTGCTTGAGACGCCATTTCAACGTTAACAGTTGCAGTCTGATCTATAAGTACACGTATTTCATTCACAGTGACTGTAGAATAACCAACCATACTCACTACAATAGTATGTGTACCCGGCGGGATAGAAAGTATGGCATAGTAACCATCAATATCTGTAGCTGCACCCAGAGATGTTCCCTTTACAACGACATTAATGCCGACGAGGGGTTCACCTGTTTCTTTGTCCACAACTCTGCCTGCTATTTTTCCTGTCGTCCCCGCTAAAACAATATTTATCGTCAGCACAAATAGTATGACAAAATAAATAAGAATTCGGTATTGACCCGATACCATAGACTTACTCCTTATGATAAATTCTTTCTATTCCAACCCTACATTATCCATCACAAAACATTACTTATCTGCAATAATAACTTAGATTCGTCACAATTAATCTTTTGATATTCAGATGGTATATCTTTTAATGCGAAAAAATATTTATTGAAAATCTTGAAATGAATATACAGTGTATTGATTTTACACTTTTTTAAATGAAATCGAATGAACTGCCTCTTACCACCTAACGATTCATCAATGTAAAGACTTAAATGAAGAATATTTCCAACTATGACTCGCGAAAAGAAAATAAAACCCACGTAACACTTATAAGAAAAACCAGTACATCAGTTTTTTGGGATGCTCTATCTCGTACTATTTATTGAGGCAGGCATGAGAATCACAATGCCTTTTCGAAATATCACACTACGGCCCTAGAGCGATAACACCTTTCTTCAACACTTTTTCCGCAACATCTGTACCAAATATAAAATTCAGTTTTTTCTGCAAGAGTCACTAGGTGACTTCGGAGGGATTATTAAGCTAATAATGACTGTATTATCAACCATGATAATTGATCAAAGGGAGAATTGCTAAATAGCGTATAAAGCAGATTTTAGACAGATATGTACATCAACTTTTCAATCCAAGTTCTTTGCACATCCTATGATAATTCGGAGGGGCAAGACCCAATCTTCGAGCAGCATCAGCATCTGATGTAGAGTGTTTGCGAATAAAAGTAAAATATTTTTTTCTGAAAATGTTTTCCATATCTCGCAATAAGGGAGTATCATTTTCATTTAGAAGTATTACTGCATCACTACCTGCTGAAATATGAGATGATGAAGGGGGAGATAAAATTTCCCTCATAATTTTGGGTGTAATAATATTCTCATCTAGAAGCAAAAGTCTTTGAACAACGTTTTTAAGTTCTCTCACATTACCTGGCCATTCATATCCCTTAAGCACATTAAATGTATCTTCCTCTGTAATAGGAGTCTGTTTTATCATCTCGATACTCATTATGCGTATAAAGTGTTCCCAGAGGACTAGAATATCTTCAGGTCTCTCCTTTAATGGAGGTGTATGGAGAGGCACAACATGTAAACGATAAAAGAGATCTTCACGAAATCTATTTGCAGCTACTTCTTGTTGTAGTACTTTGTTCGTTGCGGCAAGAATACGTACATCCACTTTAATCTTCTCCCCCGTTCGGCCAATCTTCTCAATCTCACCATCTTGCATAACCCTAAGCAATTTGACTTGTGCCGAGAGGGGAAGCTCTGCAACCTCGTCTAGAAAGATTGTGCCGTGATTAGCCTGTTCAAAAAGTCCACGTTTTGTTACGTTTGCACCTGTGAATGCACCTTTTTCATAACCGAATAATTCGCTTTCTATTAATTCATCCGGTATACTACCGCAATTAATAGTAACAAAATTTTCTAACTTCCTTTTGCTCTCATAATGAATATTGATTGCAACAAGTTCTTTGCCCGTTCCAGATGGGCCAGAAATTAAAACAGTTGCGTCAGTCACTGCCAATTGCTTGATTTGAGCACGCACTTTTTGGATTTGTTCTGAAATCCCAAGTATTTTTGTATGGGACAGCATAGCTTCAACATTACGCAACAATTTCTTTTCAGACCGCATCTTTTCATACTCAAGTCTTTTCCTTTGATAAGCATTAAAGATACTAAGAATAAAATCGGTCGGCTGATAGATATATTCCTCAATATCACTCGGGTATTTCGTACAATACCAGAATGCTCCAGCTTGTAGAAGCCTACTAGCAAAATCAAAATCTGTAATATTTACTGTCATCTTTGTGATAACGATGATTTGGTGTGATGGTGCTATTCGCTTGATCGCCCTGATGAGTGCTTCTCCCATTGTCCCGCCGGCTAACTGGAGATCCATAATCACAACATCGAATAATTCATTATGCTGAACAAGTAACTCTAATGCTGTATCACCATTTGACACAACCTCACTAATTTCTATTTGATGCTCGAATGGTTTAAGTGTATTCCGCACTCGGCGAACATCAAACTCTTCGTCTTCAATAAGTAAAATTCGTATTCGTTCATCAGTTGGCATAGTTTTTCCGATCCTGTCTTCTTAATGCGGTACAATAAATGTGAACCTGCATCCCCCGTCCGGCAAATTTTCAGCATCTATCTTCCAACCGAAGCGCTGCGTTGCAAGTTCATAAGCAATATAACAACCATATCCAGAATGGCCTTTTCCCGATACGTTGCCGAAAGTTATATGCTCTTGGAATATCTTTTTAATACCACGCTCATTTTTTTCCAAGAGGTCAACCCGGATTCCAACTCCATTATCGCTAATCATAATGCTTGATTGTTTAAGCGCGGGATTGAACTCCGTCTTGATCGTGATAACTTTACTATCGACTCCACCATGATCCATGCTGTTCTGGATGATCGGCTCAAGCACCTCCCACACAACATATTCATTTACTGCAACTTCGGGCATGTTAGAGTCCAGCTGCAAATCAAACTTTGTTGTTAGGCGATTATCCGATACTCTCTGAAAAATATTTTCCACAATGAATTTAATAACCTCGTTCACGTCTGTTCTAAACATCGGACCCCGGATAGTCTGAATTGGTGGATCATACCATTTCATATCATAGATAACTCGCGCAACAAAACTAACATATTTACCGATCCTATTCTTGATTACATCGTTATTGTCCTTGGTCAGATTTCGTAAATCTTCCTTAATAAAGCCGCCTATCTTTTCAGCTTTATGATGAGTATGATAAATCCGTTTGGTAAAGAGCATTTCTTTCTGGTGGTTAATTTGTTCCGCCAAATGTTGTTTTTGTTCTTCAAATAAGAGCCGCTGAACCTCGTTTCGTTCCGCAAGCGTTCGCGTTGAGATATAGAACATTGCGAACAACCCAACAATAATTAAAGCAGAATATACCAATGCCGTCTGATTGTAATTCTTTGACATCTCCTCCGTGAGGAATGTAAGATCGGGAGCTGTTTTCATGTAGAGCACCCCAACAAATTCTCCTCTTGGGACAAAGGGAATAAATACATGAAATATTCGTTCTTGTTCTACTACTGTATACGTTTGTTCGATTTTACGAAGCGTATCTTGTACGGAACGGAATAATCTCACTGCCTCGGTGTGATTACTTCCTGGATTATGAATCCTATTAGTATTCCCAAATAAATAGTCATACAGCTGTTTACCGTCGTCAATGACATCAATCATATTTCCATGAGGGATGAGAATAGAAACACCCTGAACATTTTTATCTAATAGTTGCTGACTAAAAATGATGTTAAAGTCTTGAATGATTTTCCGTTCTTCACTTTCCGACAGCCGTTCTTTCGGGCTTTTAGATTCTAAGAGCATTTCGATGGTTGTCGCCGTAAGATTCGCAATACGTTCAGCAGCATCTTGCTGATACCATTGCTGAGATTTTACAAATGCTTTTTGGAGTGAATTCTGATTCATGAAAAGAACAATGAACTGGAAAGCAATTAATACAATCGCAAGCACCGTAATGTGCCTGATCTCAAAGCGATACTTATGATATCGTTCCCGTAAGCTTTGCGGATTATTTGACTTTGCTTTTTTCATTTGATCAAAACTTCGTTTGAACGAATAAGTTCATCGCTCCGTGTAAGCGCTTGTTCGACGGAGATTTGTTGCTTGATGGCGAGGTGTGCAAAATGAGAAATAATATCTGAAACTCTGGTGTATTCAACAAGTGCAGGCCGATGAAATCCATGTCGAAGCATTGTACGATAGAACAATATGTCTGTATGTGTTTTTGCAAATGCTGTATCCTCATACACAGATTGAATTGCGGGTAAATATCCCATTCGTTCAAAAATCATTCGCTGCGTCGATTCACGTTGATAGAATTTGATGAACTCGATAGCCGCAGCTTTTTTTGTCGATGATTTTGAAATCATAAAATCCCAGCCGCCAAAGATCGAAGAAGAAGGTTTTCCTTCGAAATGCGGCATTGGAACTTTTACAATGTATCTCAACTTTGCCGTATCTCTATATGCCGTGCGAAAATTCTGAACCAGATCTTCCCAGCTGCGAAGAAATACAGCATCATGATCAAGCATATACGTGTTACATCGAAATTCGTCAAAATCGGTTACTTCTGGTGGTGTCGTTCCATCTTTGACAAAATTCACCATCATCTGAAGCGCATTCCTCGATGCCGGCAATGTTACTTGAATGGTATTCGATTGAAGGAATTTCGGATCGTATCCAACTGCAAGCTCAAGGTAATTACATATCAACCCCTCATAATCTTTTGCAGGGAAGAGATAGAATGGTTTATTCAAATAGCCTAATCTCTTACGTAAATGTGCCATTTCTTCCCAGGTTATTGACTCCTGCAGACGCTTCTCGATAGCATCCGCATCAGGCAACTTTCGAATAATATCCCGACGATAGTATAAAAGACCTATATCAAGATACATCGGCATTGCTACAAGTGCCCCTTCAAATACACACGACTTTAAAGCATCTTTCAGTAATCGTTTTTTCTCATCGATTGAAAAGTAGGAATCCAGCGGCTCACTCCATTTCGCGAAACGCGGGACCCAAATAAGATCAACCGCAAAAATATCGAGTTTTTCACTCTTGCTCCGAAGTGAACGTGTAAGTAACTCTTTCCGTTCGTTCGTACTGAATTTTGAAAATGGTAAATTAACAGGAACGACTTCAATCTTCCCTGCATACAGACGATTGAACTCGTCAATCGCCAGCTGATGCGAGAGAGAAATATTATCTGCGTAATACAATTTAACAGGCTGATTTTTTTCTTCCTTATGAAACACACCAAGAAGTGTTGTAAGCCATCCTATACCAATAAATAGTGGGATAATAAGGATTGCCAAAATAAGTAACTGTCTTTTATGCATAAGATGACTTCTTCCCTTTATGCTTTAATTGGTAGCAATCTAAGATGCAATTAGGAGAGTTACAAGTGTGCAGAAATTTTACGAATAGCTCACCGCGAACAAAATTATTCGAGTAAGTTTGACTCATTTGTCTATTTACTAAAATTTCTGAATGTCAATGCATCCACTATAAACGGTTCATATCCACATTAATATCGTTCCCGCGCTACGCTATAAAGATCCTAAAAAGTAGGCGTTTAGGTATCCAGGCTGCTTTCATCGAACCTGGCAGTCCTCGGGATAACAGAGACATTGAATCGTTTCATGGAAGTGCAGACAGGAATTACTCAATGAAGAGACCTTTGATATAGTCATTGAAACACGGGGAATTACAGACAGTGGAAAAATCATTACATCAGAATCAGACCACACAGAACGTGAGGATATCGTCGTTCAGCATCAGAAATTTATTTTCCTTATTAGGTGGATAGTGCTTGATAATGGAACAAATTGAATTTATCATCGGCAAATATTTCGGTGGTTGGTCACGATAGAACGTTAAATTATTTCATTTGCTCGTTTTACGGTTTGTCCTATTATTTTTTTTCGATATCTCGTCGAGGGCAGCAGATTTTGATTTATTCTCATTCCTATTTAAAAGCACATTCGGATCCAAATTCGCAGTTAAAGCAGACTCTTTAGAAAACGCTGCTTCTGCAAGAGTTTGCGGATTTATATGAACCGGTTCTTTGACAAATTCCGGAACATTATAGATTTCTAAACAGATTTTGTAAAACAAAGGATTTTCCTGAGGCAGGACAAACGGTTTGGATGCATTCCCTAAAGAATCAATGTGGCTGAAATAGGGTCTGGTGAATAAACCATCATCTCGTTTACTCGAAAACACAATCCACCGACCGTTACTTGACCAAGAGTGAAATGAATCGGTCCGATTACTGTTCACTTCTAACTTCTTCCATTTGCCGCTCGTTACATTTAACAAATACAAATCGGCGCTTGGAAGATAAATCGGGAACTGGCTATAATTCGCTGCTGTGAAAAGAACGAAACGACCATCTGGCGAAACCCTTGGTTCGGTAATACTTAATCCTAATTCTGCAGAAGATACGACTGTTTCGAGTTCGCCCCATGTATGATTTATTGGATCGTAAGCAATCCGCATTAAATCGTATTTGATTTTATCGATTGCTACATCATTGGGTTTAACAAGATTTTGAAAAGTTTCTATTTTAGGTGCACTGCAAAAATACAGGAATTTACCATCAGGGGACCATGCAGGCCAAATTTCCATACGGTCAGGGTTGGAAATCGCCGGTGTGGTCGTGATGGTGTTTGTCGGAATATCGTAGAGGATGATGTCAGAATACTTGTCCAGCACATCGCGGCATTCGCCCGTTTGGTGGAAAAGCAGATGCAATTTGCTGACTGAGAATGCGATCAAATTACCGGATGGATGCCAGGCTGGATAAGCGGCAGGCCCATTGAATTTGGTCTTCGTGTCGATTTTACGGACTTTGCCATCCACAACTAAGAGCATTGAAGTACCGGGCGCACCACGCATGTGAAGAAGCCACCGGTTTGTTCCGTTCTGCCAGAAATTGTGACAATTCATGCAATTGTTTGATGTCAACCGGTTGAGAAGAATCGGCTTTTCATCGAAGTTTTCGAGACATCGCTGAAAAATACCCATCTTTTTATATAAGTTGAACAGGGGACCAAATTTTCGATACACCAAATAGCCATCCATAGTATCCTGTGCAATTCGATTCACCAACGAATCGAATTGGATCCATTGACCGCTCTGGTTTTTCATGAAAACATCCATTATCAATTGTTGTCCAGCGTTCTCTGTGAGTAAACGTTTCCACTCCCCCAAAGGAATCTGGATATTACCAGAACTGTTGTGAATCCGAATCGGATCCCCCTGTGTAGATCGAATTCGGATGAAATACTCCTGACCGGATTCCTTCATCGAAAAATTCAATGGTGCAATGTTTGGAGGAATGAGGATTCCGGAATAATCCGGCTGGATGTTTGCAGATCGACCTGCAGATTGGATGTCTGTTCTCCCTTCCGGTGTTGAACAACCCGCGCACAGAAAGAATAAAATCAAGTACACGATTTCAGTGATTTTTTTATTGATATTCATTTTGCTTCTCCGGCTGCCGCGGGGCGGATTTGACAAACATCAGATAATACCAATAGGTGTCACCAAACCACGCCTGCAATTCCTGTCTTGCACCGCTTTTATCCTCCTTATGTTTGATAAGAATTTTCCGGTAAGCCACAAAATGTTCAACGGTTATTGGATCAATCCATTCTTTCAGTTTGTTCAGATCGAAATTTGGAGTCATCGCTGCGCTTACAATCAATGCTTCCTGAACGTGGCATGGAATTTTAGCATAGTTCAAAGCCCTGAAATCCGGAAGGTGATCCCAGATACCATTGATGTTTGCATTCAATAAATGATAGGCGATTAGGTATTCGAATGCCATTTTGTTTTTAGGATTCCGTTTTGACAGCTGTTCCAGCTCAAGGGAAGATATTTTATCAGCTGAAATTACATCCTCGGTGAGCATGCACGATTGCACATACTTGCACAAGTTGTCTTGAGCAAATTCTGTCGGATTTTCATTAATCCGGATGAGATACTCGGCAGTGTTGTCGTGGAAAGGGACGTTCTTTAGATTCAGAAAAAAGTGGGCGGCCGCATTATTCTCACCCTTCATCATATAAACCATCCCCAGCCGTTTTAAAATATCGGGAGTGGGACCCTTGTGTTCAAGGGCTTCATGCGCCCAGTGGAGAGATTCGTTGACCAGTCCCAGTTTCCAGGCTGTGTTGCTCGCTTCCTCGGGCCAGGCAGCACACCATGTTTGATTCATGAGAAGTCCTAGAGTACCTTTCGATTGAGGATAAGCGAACATGCTGTCAAGAAGTTTTCCTGTCTGATATAAAGCAAGATTTGATTGAGATAAAATGAGAGGTGTTTCGTTCGAACAGTATTTAGTCAACTCGAGTACGTCCGTCCAACGTTCCTCACGTACAGCTCGATTGACTTGGAAGACATGCTTTTTTATGTCGTTGGTCAATTCGTTCGCCAACAAAATAGTTGCACTTAGAAAAAGAAATGTACCTATTGCCAATTTCCAGAAATAATCAAGTCTGACAAATTTCTGGAATAGTTTCGTATTTCCGAGTAACCTCACAATCGAAATAATGATAAGTGTGAGAAGAAAAAAACCAGGGACACTGTATGCAATAATCTCGAATTCAACCGGATTCTCAAAAGTGAGGTTATGTAGATAAGATTGTTTCAATGTGATGAGAACAACAGACATGGAAGTCACGAATGGTAGGAGTGCAGAGACCAACAGAAGTAAAAGACCGCTTACAATCTTTCTTCTGAGAAGAAGATCCTCCAATCCGTAGAGAACGGCAAACATCAGAAAAGCACCACCAGTGATCCAATATAATAGAATGGTGATGACGAAGCTCAATCCGATACGAAACACCTGTTGTTTTGGTGACCAATGAATGTATAGAACCAGAAAGAATAGATTAATTATTATTGCCAATGTGGCGCTTAGGTCAAAATCGTAATTGCAATAAAGAACGAGTAAAAGACCAACCGGAATCAGATGGAATGTATGAACCAGACGATTTTCAGTGAGAGTTCCTATCCATTTTCTGGTTAAGAATCCAACCATCCAAAAGCAAATAGTTAAAAATAAGGCGCTTAATAAATCGGAAAACCAGAATTGCATCAAAAGGGCCGAGAGCCAATTAACTAATCCACCAGGGATTTTTAAAAAATCATACAGAAAATCGATCCCTTTTAAGAAGACAGGGGGGTGTGCTTCGAAAATAAGAATGGGATGATTTTGAAGCAATAGGTAGAAGAAGCACGCCAGAAAAACAAATGATTCTTGAACCCAAATACTTATATACGCAAATCTATCTTTTTCTCCAGCTCGGGACATTTTTTCACCTATTGTAGATGAAAGTAATTATTAAAAATAATCAACTTAATAGCAAGGTTTCAAAGAAGTGTTCCAATTTTGCGGGTGCGATTTCCTGGTAAGATAAAAAATCAGATTTCACTTTTGAGAATCGAGTATCTGAAGAATAAATCGTAATGGTAACTTCGGTCATAACCCAAGCCAAAATCAATGCTAACGTGAATTACGATTTGATTACGATTAGGATTTTGGTTTATAATGGTGTTTTGCAAATATCAAAAAGCTGATCAGTAGTGAAAGTGTGTGCCCCCGCTAC
>Ga0182021_10008225_pt1 | contig 12364 bp, 4 predicted proteins | sample 612E3MmetaG_FD_120493 | JGI IMG/M metagenome (GOLD analysis project Ga0182021, IMG submission 120493) | Permafrost microbial communities from Stordalen Mire, Sweden - 612E3M metaG (Illumina Assembly) | ecosystem: Environmental > Terrestrial > Soil > Wetlands > Permafrost | place: Sweden...
CACGTGAATGTCGCTGCCCATCGCCTGCACCAGTTGCCGGCTGATGGTCAACCCCAAGCCCGTGCCTTCGCTGCGGCGCTGATTGCTGCCGGCCTGCACGAAGGGCAGGAAGATGTTGTCCACTTGATCTGCCGGGATGCCGACGCCGGTATCCGCAACTTCAAAGTGCAGGCGGACGTGGTGCTCCGCCGCGGGCGCGGCCGCTACTCGAAAGACGACGGCGCCTCGATCGGTGAACTTGACGGCGTTGCCCAACAGGTTGAGCAATATCTGGCGCAGCCGGGTCTCATCGGCCTGCACGCCGGAAGGAAGCGGGGTCGCTTGTTCAAAGGTGAGCGCCAGTTCCTTGGCTTCAGCCCGCGCGCGAATAATGCCGACGATGCTTTCGAGAAACGCGGTAAGCCCGATCGGGGTGGGGGATAGTTCCAACTTGCCCGCTTCGATCTTGGCAAGGTGGAGGATGTCGTTGATGAGGGTCAGCAGGTGCTCGCCGCTTTGCTGCATGATGTTCAAGCCGTTGAGCACCTTGTCATCCAGTGGTTGACGCTTGAGGATTTGAGCATAGCCGAGGATGCCATTCAACGGGGTGCGCAGTTCGTGGCTCATGTTGGCCAGGAAGACGCTCTTGGCCTGATTCGCGTCTTCGGCTTTTTGTTGAGCGGCCTGCGCGGCAGCAAATAACTGGGCGTTACGCACCGCGATGGCGATTTGGTCCGCCAGCGTCGTGAGCACACGCAAATCCTCGTCACTGAAGCGATTGAGCTGCTCTGCTTGCAGATCAAAGACCCCCAACAATTGGTTTCCTAATCTCATCGGAATGGCCAGTTCCGAGCGTGTTTCAGGCAAGTTGCTCAACGGCAGGAAGAGCGGCGACTGCCTGACATCATTGACGGTAACGGCCTCTTGGGTACGTGCGGCCAGGGCAATAATACTGGGTTCAGCGTCGATGGGAATATGCACCAGACTCTCTTCTAAGGCTTCACGGGTCAGATGAGCAGCGGCTGCATGAGCAAGTTTTAGATTGTCCCCATCGACCATAAAAATGGCAGCCACGTAGAGATCGAATCCCTGAATGGTTAGGGTGACCACCTGCTGCAGCAAGCGGTCAATATCCAGCACAGTGGTGATCTGCTTGGAGACGTCGGCGGCAATTTGCAGATCGCGAGTGCGGGCGGCGACCTGGCGCTCAAGTTCCCGACTGCGCTGCTGGATGCTTCTGACTCGCAGGCGGTAGCCGCTGAAGGCCAGGGCCAAGAGGGCGGCAATAGCAGCGGTTCTAAACCACCAGGTTTCCCACCAAGGCGGCGTGATAGTAATGGGCAGCGACACCCCTTTTTCATTCCATACACCATCGCTATTGGAGGCCTGCACACGAAAAACATAGTTGCCCGGATTCAAATTCGTGTAGATAGCCAGACGCTGCTTGCTGTCCACCTCGTTCCAGTCCGATTCTAAACCCTCCAGTTTATAGCGATAACGGTTCTTCCAAGAATTCGCGTAGCTCAACGCCGCAAACTCAAACGAGAAGACATTATCCGAGTACGAGAGAGTCAACGCGTTGACGGATGAGATGGCTTGCTTGAGCGCCGAGTCGGCGCTGACAGGCACGGGTTTGTTGAAGATTTTGAAATCAGTGACCACGACCGGCGGGACGTAGGGGTTGTCTTGTATCTTCTCGGGAAGGAACGCGTTGAACCCGTTGCTGCCGCCAAAGAACAGCTCCCCATTCTGACCCTGTGCATAGGAACTCTGACTGAACTCATTGCCCTGCAAGCCATCGGAAACGTCGTAGTTTCTGAATGTTTTTGTCTGCGGGTCAAACCGGGACAACCCCTTGTTGGTGCTGAGCCACAGCCTGCCGGCATCATCTCCCAGAATGCCCTGAATACCACTGCTGGGTAAGCCCTGGCTTTCTGTGTAGCGGGTAAATGTGCCGCTTGCCTGGTCAAACCGGTAAAGTCCATCCGAGCCTCCCACCCACAATGTTCCGGCCTGGTCTTCGTGGACGGCGAAGAGGTTGCCGCCGTGCAGTTTGTGAGGGTCACGCGAGTCGGGGGTATAGTTCACAAAGGTTTTCGTCTGGTCGTCGAAACGGCTTAACACGCCTCCCCATGTTGCAAGCCACAACGTTCCGGAACGATCCTGGTAGATGATCCTGATGCAATTATTCCCGCTAGTCGGATTGGTCGGATCAGGCCGGTAGGTGGTGAACCGCTCCGTTGCGGGATCAAATAGGCTAAGGCCCATAGTATGTCCCACCCATAAGCGGCCGCTTCGATCTTCATGGATGGAGAGAATTGCGTCGGTAGGCAAGCTGTTGGGATCATCGACGTTGAATGGGTAGTGTTTGAACTGCCCGCTGCGCTCATCGAAGCGAACAAGACCACCACCCCAGCCGCCCAACCAGATGTAACCCTGTGAATCTTTGTAAATGCTATTGAGATCGGAGCCTCCGCCGAGCGAATTCTCGTTGGCCGGGTCGGGAACGTAATGGGTGATGAGCCCCGTCTTGCGATCCCAGCGGTCCAGGGCGCGGGGAGAATGGCCCACCCACACAATACCGTCGGGGTCTTGATAAATCGCCGTAACACTGCCGGGCGAGAGACTATTGGGGTTAGTGGGATCATGCTGGTAAAGGCCGAACTGCTCCTGCTGGAAATTGAGGAGATTCAGCCCCCCACTTTCCGTGCCCACCCACAGCAAACCGGATCGATCCTGATAAATTGAAACAACACTATCATCGTTGAGACTGGCCGGGTTGGTTTCGTCGTGTTGAAAGTGGAATGTGAAACGCCCCGTTTGCCGGTCAAAGTGATAGAGACCCAGGCTCGATGCCACCCAAAATCCATTCTGTCCGTCATCCAGGATTTGGCTTCTCTCCACCCCCTCGGCACCATCCCCAATTGGATATTCAGTGAACTGCTTTGCCTGACGATCATATTTGATGAGTCCCACCACCGGAGACCAGGCCAGCAGCCACAGATTGCCGTCCTGGTCTTCATGGAGATAATCTGCGGCTATGGTCGTCGAGAGACGAGTAATCTGTCCTGTTTGTGGGTTCACATGGTACAGGCCGCTATCGCCCACAAACCAGATATCCCCCTGGCGATCCACGATAATGGAATTAATAGCTCCAACAAATTGGTCAGCGCTGTCATTGTGGTAATGGGTGAAGGTTTCGGTAGCCGGATCAAATTTGTTCAGACCGTCGCCTCCGGTGCCAAACCAGAGATAGCCATGAGGGTCTTGGGCTATGCACTTAACATAATTTCCGCTGAGGCTGTTTTGGTTGTCGGGGTCGTGTTGGTAGCGGGTAAAACGCTCGGTTCCAGGGTCAAATTTGCTGACCCCGCCGGTATTGGTGGCAATCCACAAATAGCCCTGATCGTCTTCAAGCAGATACTGAATAACGTTGGCGCTTAAGCTCGCAGGATCGTCGGGGTTGTTTTTGTACACGACGAAGGTGTTTCCATCGTAGCGATCAAGGCCGTCTCCGGTGGCAATCCACATGAAGCCCCGGCGATCCTGCAAGATGCCAGTGATACCATTTTCGGATAGGCCATCGTCGGTGGTAAGGTGGGTGAATTTGAGGTTTGGCGCGGTGTCTGTGCCGGCCACCACCGGCAGGGTCACCGCGCCTGGAGTATCCTGAGCCTGAACAGGCAGTGGTGCCGAGCCAAAGAGCAATAGTATAATCAGGACTAGAGTGATGACTGTTTTCATCTTACTCCTTTGTTGTTACTACTCAGCCTGCGTCATTGCGAGCGCTTTTTGCGAAGCAATCTCCATGCCGATCAGCGGACCTTGCCATCTGCGCTGGAGACTGCTTCGTCACAAACAGCGCTCACCTGCCCCGCGCCGTTGGCGGGGTCGCAGTGACGGCTGAGTAGTTACCCCTTGTTGTAGACAGCGTCTCGTTTCGTGCACCAGCGCCGTTTTGCCCACGTCGGCGTAGTCGGCCACAAATGCTTATACGCCTCGATCGAGTGTCGGCAGTGAAAAGTAAAACGTCGCGCCGTGGTCGACTTCGCCCTGCGCCCAGGTCCGCCCGCCGTGCCGATTGATGATCCGGCGGACATTCGCCAAGCCGATGCCGGTACCCTCAAACTCCTCGGCAGGATGCAGACGCTGAAAAACACCAAATAACTTGTCGGCATACTTCGGATCAAACCCCACGCCGTTGTCGCGCACCCAGAAGACGGCTTCGTTGTCCTGGCATGTAGATCCGATTTCAATTTCGACCGGTTCGCGTGATCGGGTGAATTTTAACGCATTCGAAATGAGATTAACTAGCACCATGCGCAACATAGCGTGATCGCCGGTGACGACGGGCAGGTCGGCGACGCGCCAGTGGATGTCTCGGCCGCGTGCCTCCGGCTCGAATTCTCGGATGATCTCGCGCACCAGCCCGTTCAGATCCACCGACTGCCGGGATAGTTCGTGGCGTCCCATGCGCGAGAAGGACAGGAGATCATCAATCAACAGACCCATGTGCCTGGCCGAACTCGCGATCGTCTGCATGTAATGTTGGCTCTGCGCGTCGAGGGTCGGGGTCAGTCGCTGTTGGAGCAGTTCCAGAAAGCCGTCGATATGGCGCACAGGCGCGCGCAGGTTGTGTGAGACCGAGTAGGTGAAGGCTTCGAGCTCCTTGATTGACGCTTCAAGCTGCGCGGTCCGGTCCAGGACCCGTTGTTCGAGTTCCTGGTTGAGCCGGCGGATTTCGTCTTCGGCCCGCTGGCGCTCGATGATCTTTGCTTCGAGCTCAGCGGTCCGCGCCTTGACCAGCTCTTCGAGGTGCGCCTGATACCGGCGCAGTTCCCCCTCCACCTTTTCCCGGTTGATAATATTGGCCAGCAGCCGCTCGATCTCCCTGGCCGACCGATCCTCCCCCAGAAACTCGTCAGGCGGGACGTAGTACAGGTTGCGGCACACCAGCCCCCCGCAAATGACAAGCGGATGGGTGGCTATAACGTCTTTTAGGAGCTCCGGCGAAAAGCGGTGACGGTTATACTGGCAGATGGCGAGCGCATCGTTTTGGGGGAAGAAATAGTTGAGCTTCGCTTCATACTCCATCAGGCGCTCCACGCCAGGATCGCCGCCCAGCGTCCACGTCATCTCGCCGGTGATCCTCAACGCGGAAAAACCCGTAGCCTTTGCCTCGTCCGTAGCGCGCTGCAAAAAATCGATCATCCAGTCGGGGTCAAAATATCCCCGCTTGAGGTACGCCTCCTGCTTGCTTACAATGATCAGCTTCCCCGCTTCGATGGCCGACTCCACCTCTATGCCCGCCGCTTTCATGCTGTTGATAACCGTGGCCGCCGTATTGTCGTCGACGACGTACAGACACTTTTCACCGCGTTCCAGCCCGAGCTTCATATAGGGAATGACGGCGGCGAACTGTTCTGCCTGGGTCTCATAGATCAGACACAGATGGTCGTGTACGCCGAGTTTTCCAATGGCTTCTACCAAATCATGCAAGCCGTTATCAGGTATATTTGCCAGCTCAAGGGTTTCCTCCATGATTATCCTCCCTGCAGATAAGGTTGTGGAAGCGAAAAGTAGAACGTCGCGCCTTGATTAACTGCGCCCTCCGCCCAGGTTTTGCCGCCATGCCGGCTAATGATCCGGCGGACGTTGGCCAACCCGATGCCGGTGCCCTCAAACTCATCGGCGCGATGCAGCCGCTGGAAAACGCCGAAGAGTTTATCGACGTACTGCATGTCAAACCCTACGCCATTGTCGCGCACGAAAACCACGGTTTCGCCCTGGCCCAGCTGGCAGCCGATCTCGATCTCGGCTTGTTCACGCGGCCGGGTGAATTTCAAGGCGTTCAAGATCAGGTTGACCAACACCATGCGCAACATGACCCGATCCCCGGTGACCACCGGCAAGTCGGCAACGTGCCAGTGAATGACTCGGCCCAGCGTCTCCGGCTCCAGTTCCCGGATGACGTCTTGCACCAACTCGCCCAGGTTCACTGGCATCTGGGACAGTTCGTGGCGTCCCATCCGCAAAAAGGCGAGGAGATCATCAATCAACAATCCCATGCGCTTGGCTGCGCCGGAGATGGTGTCCAGATAATGCCGGCTTTGTTCATCCAAGGTAGGGGCGGTTCTTTGTTGGAGCAACTCCAGAAACCCGTCGATGTGGCGCAGCGGCGCGCGCAAGTTGTGCGAGACCGTGTAGGAAAAGGCTTCGAGTTCTTTGATGGCGGATTCGAGTTGGTCGGTGCGCTCGATCACGCGCTGCTCCAACTCGGCGTTGAGCCGGCGAATTTCTTCTTCCGCCTGTTTGCGATCGCTGATGTCGGTGATAGAGCCTTCAATGAAAAGCGGCTGGCCGGCTTCGTTCCGCACCAGGCGGGCGTTCATAGAAACCCAGATCGTCTGTCGATCCTTGCGACGGAATTGGAATTCTCGCCTAAGCACGGATCTTCGTTCAAGAATCGAAGACAGAAAAACATCGCGTCCTTCGGGCTGAACATAGAGCTGCTGTCGGACATCTGTGAGGCTGGCGACCAACTCGTCCGGAGAATCATAACCCAGAATGCGGGCCATGGCCGGGTTGGCGCTCAACATCCGTCCGTCGACCGCTACCCGGCAGATGCCCTCGGCGGCGTTCTCAAAAATGCCGCGATAGTTCTCCTCACTCGCGCGCAAGCCTTTCAGGGTTTCCACGAGCCGGCCGGTCATCGAGTTAAACGCCTCCGCCAGAATCCCAATTTCATCAGCCGATTCGACGTGGGCTTTGGCGTCAAGGTTTCCTTTGTCCACCTGGCGCGCCACGGCCGTCAGGTGGATAACCGGGCTGGTTAATAGTTGGGCGATGCCGGTCGCTGCCGCCATCACGATTACGGCGCACACCAGACCCAGCAGCAGAACTGCGCGGCTCTGAGCCTCGACCGGCGCCAGAAAAGCGGCCTGGGGCTGGGCAAAGACCATGAGCCAGGGCTCGGTCATCAACCTGGAAACGGCGGCTGAATTCAGTTCACGATCAGAAGCGCCGAGGTAGGCTGTAAAGTAAGGCTGTTTGTCGGCATTGCGCAAAGATTGCTCAAAAGTGGACAGGTCGGTGGCGAGTGCCTCGATCGGTTGGGGCGGCAAGCGCCGGGCGGCTTGCAGTTCCGCCGCGCGGGCCGGATCGAGTGACACCACCGCTTTGAAAATGAGGTCCGGCGCAGTGCCATGCGCCAGCCGAACATGGTTCTCGTCCAACAAAATGGCGTAGGATTGCTGGCCGGCCAGCTCGCCGTTCTGGACAATGATTTGTTCCAGGACGCCCGCGTTATAACGCACATAGAGTACGCCGATGATTTCCCCGGCCGCGGTGTCGCGCACCGGGCCGCTAAAGTAGATGGACGCCGCACCCGTCTCTGAAAACTGGACGGGCGAGGCATACGGCACGCCGGTCTTGACGGTGATCTGAAAATAGTCGTAGCTGGACTTGGTCATGCCCAAATCCGGCGTAAACGTATCAATCAAGGTGACTCCCGACCGATCGAGCAACGCATACGACGAGATATTGGCCTGATCTTTGCGGCTGAGCGCGTACAAGGCCGACGTGGCTTCGACTTCTTCCGCACTGCCTGTCCGCCGGTCGGCTGGCAAGCTGAGGTACTTGATGAAATCCGGCAACTGCGCCTCGGTGCCAATGGCGTTCAGGTTGTTATTGATGAACGAGTCCACACTGAGTGCCGTTTGCGAGGCCGCTGCCAGAAGCGCCTGGTTGGCGTTGTTGGTTAGCGTGACTCGCGTGTAGTGATCGCCCAGGTAGAACGCCAGGCTAAATGGGATCAGGGCCACAGCCACGAAGGCGATAACCAATTTGGCACGCAGGATGTACTGTCCGAATGGACGCACCAGTGAACGCCTGGGTGCTGCTGTCTGCAGACCAATCGAACCAGAATCGGAAACACGCATATCACATCTTACTCTCAGTTCGGAATCACTGTCAACTGACCATTCTTGACGATGCCAATCTGAGCTTCTGAGATACCCTCCCCATTATCTTGATAGGCGAACTGACCCTGCAAGCCCTGAAAGTCTGTCGTGGCATGCAGTTGTCTCGTGAGCTCTTCACGGGTCAGGTTGTGGCACGAACGCTTGATCGCTTCGATAGCGATCATGGCGCCATCGTAGCCTTTGGCCCCGTGCTGTTCCGGCGCATAGCCCCATTTGGCCTGATAGCGCCGGGCAAAATCTCGCGCCTGCTCGTTGATGGTGTTGTCAATGTACGGGCTGGAAAAGATCACGCCTTCGGCTGCGCCACCGGCCATCTCGATAAACTTGGGCGTGCCGAGGGCCGGTCCGCCCGCAATCTGGCCGGTAAAGCCCAGCTGGCGGGCCTGCTGGGCGATCAATCCCGCCGCAATTTCTGACCCGGCGATCAACAGCACTTGCGGGTTGGTACTGATGATGCGGTTGAGTTGTTGGGTGAAATCGGTGTCATCAATGTTGTACGTCTCACGGATCAGGCTTGCCAGGCCATTCTTATGAATCGCGGCCTGCTCATAATCCCCTTGACCCTTGCCGTAGGTTGACGAGTCACTGATGATGGCAAACTTGTTCAAGCCATTCTTAACCAAGTAGTCAACCACCGTGGACTCAAAGACGGCTCCCACACTGGTGTAGCGGAAAATATACCCGCTGCCCTTGGCCGTAAGATCTGCACTGGACGCCTGAGTCATTTGGGGAACCTGGGCCTTGGCAAACACAGGCAAATCGGCTAGCGCCGTATTGCTGTTGGTGGTGGCAAATGCCATGAGTACTTGATCCTGAATCGACAGTTTTTGCGCCAGAGCCACCGACTTGGTCGGATCGGCTGCGTCGTCATATTTGACGAGTTGCAGCTGGCGCCCGCCACACACGCCGCCCAGGGCATTGACCTCGTCAATCACCAGTTCGATGCCGTGCGTGTCCCACTGCCCCAGGATGGCGTTAGTGCCCGAGAGCGCGCCAATCCATCCCAGCTTGATGGGTTCCTGGTTCGGTTGCGAGGCGCTGCCACACGCCGGCAGTAACAGGCCAGACAGTATTGCGGCTATGATCAGCAAGATGGCAATTCGCCGGAATTGGGCCCCTGCTTTCAATACCGCCAAACGTTGTTGACGATCGCTCTCGCTCATGGCCGTTGGTAGAATGCGTTTGAGGGTACGCATGGTTAACCTCCAAGAGTATGTTGTGGCAGTGAAAAATAAAACGTCGCACCGTGATCGATTTCGCCTTCCGCCCAGGTCCGGCCGCCATGCCGGCTGATGATGCGGCGGACATTAGCCAGTCCGATGCCCGTGCCTTCAAACTCATCGGCGCGATGCAAGCGTTGAAAGACGCCGAAGAGTTTATCCACATAGCCCATATCAAAGCCCACGCCGTTATCGCGCACAAAGATCGCCGTCTCGTTCGCCTCGCGCGTAAAGCCGATTTCGATCTCCGCCTGCGGGCGCGGCTGGGTGAATTTCAACGCGTTTGAGAGCAGATTGACCAACACCATGCGCAACAGCGCGCGATCGCCCGTGATCACGGGCAGGTCCGCGACGCGCCAGTGGATGTCTCGGCCATGCGTCTCTGGCTCGCAGTCGCGAATGACCTCCTGCACGAGGCCGTTCAGATCCACCGGTAGCCGGGACAGTTCGTGGCGACCCATGCGCGAGAAGGACAGGAGATCATCAATCAACAGGCCCATGCGTTTGGCCGCACTCGCGATCGTAGTCATATAGTGTTGGCTTTGCTCATCGAGGGTTGGAGCCACCCGCTGTTGGAGCAGTTCCAGAAAGCCGTCGATGTGGCGCAGCGGTGCACGCAAATCGTGCGACACCGAGTAGGCAAAGGCTTCCAGTTCTTTGTTCGCCGCTTCGAGCTGCGCGGTCCGATCGGCGACCCGTTGTTCGAGGTCCTGATTGAGCCGGCGGATTTCTTCTTCGGCCTGCTTGCGTTCGGTAATGTCTTGCATCATCCCGAGCATGAGGCGAGGATTGCCCGCCGCGTCTCGCGTTACCTCCGCGTGACTATGGACCATGCGCACTTCGCCATTGGGCCGGACAATACGGTATTCCACATCGTAGCGCGGGCCGCTCTGCAGTGCTTCAGCAAATGTTTGGGCCGTTCTGGCCCGATCATCCGGGTGAATGAGTTCCAGCCACTGGGTGTGCCACGCATCCAGGTCGAGCGCCCCCGTTTGTGGCGGCAACCCGAAGATTTGGCACGCTTCGTCTGAGAGGGTGATTCGCTTGGCCTCGAAGTCGCGGTCCCAGTAGCCGATATGCGCCATGCGCTGGGCTTCTCTGAGCTTACTCTCGCTTTCGCGCAGCGCGTCTTCCGCCCGCTTGCGTTCGAGGCGGTCGCGCAGGACCATGAGGCCGAACGCCAGATCGCCGGCTAACTCCTCCAAAAGCCGCATCTCATCTGGCGTGAAGGCATTCGGCTCCGTGGAATAGATCGTGAGCGCGCCGAAAGTGTTGGCGCTGTCGTCCTTGAGGGGCAGAGCGATATTGGAGCGATAGCCGCGCTGCAAGGCATTCTCGCGCCAGGGGGCGGCCTGCGGGTCAGTCGTGAAGTCCTGGATGCAGCTACTTTCTCCGCTCCGGATGGCTGTGCCGGTGGGGCCGCGCCCGCGTTCCGTGTCGGCCCAGGTGATGTTGGCGCTCGCGAGATATCCGTCCTCGCTGCCCGCCCAGGCGACTGGGCGCACGGTTCGGGTGGCATCGTTTTCGGCGTAGCCCACCCAGGCCATGCGGTAGCCGGCCTCGTCGCACACGATGTGGCAAATGTCGTTGAGCAGTGTCTGCTCATCGACGGCCCGCATGAGCGCCTGGTTGCAGTCACTGATCGCTTGCAGTTCTCGATTCAGCCGATGCAGTGCCTCCTCTGTCCGCCTGCGCTCGGTAATGTCCACAAAGGAAACGATCACCTGCGCTATTTCCCCCGCAGCGTCGTATTCCGGCTCGGCATTGACCAACGCCCACGGCACATCGTTCCGATCTGGTCGGCTGATGCCCGTCACATAGCCCTTGAGAGGTTGCCGGGTGGCGAGCACCAGGCTTACCGGATATTCGGCAACCGGCATTACAGCACCGTCCTCTCGCAGGAAATGCCAAGCCGGATCGATCAGGGCCTTGCCGATGAGCTGGTCCGCGGAAAGTCCGAGCAGTTCCTGTGTCAAAGGATTGCTGGTCAGGATGCGGCCCTGACCGTCATGGAGCACGATGGCGGCCTGAACCTTGTCGATGAGCGAGCGGTACTTACCTTCGCTGGTGCGCAATTCAGCCGTGCGCTCTCTGACTCTTTCCTCCAATGTGTCCTGGGATTTGCGAAGTGCTTCGTCCGCTTGCTTGAGGTCTCTGAAAATGAGATCAAAGGGCTCCTTGAATCCGGTTACGAGTATTGCCTGGTAGATGAGGTAGAAAGCCGCCAGCTTGGCAAAATGACCCACCAGGTTGGCAAAGCCATACACGCTCACGTATGCAGTGAATGATATTTCGGAAAGGATCGTGCAGCCTATGGAAGCCGCTATGAGAAAGTAAACTTTGTTGTCGAAATATTTCCGCTGCCTGTAAAAGAGATATAACGAGACGAGGAGAACAGCGGATATCACGTACTCGCTGCTGATCTTGAAGGGAGTAAGCCCCTTCCCTTCGATGTAACAGTCCGGGAAATTACCGGAGTACACCAGCGCCACAAGCGTCGAAACTACTATGGCATATATTCCAATAGTGGTGTGATTATTCACCTTGCGCTTCATAAAGAACGGCGCTGCAAAGAGGGTAACGGCCTGCAGATAGCGTGCTGCTATCCAGAGTTGGGTAGGCAGGTTCGATCCATAATCGGGGAACACGCCCATTCCTTTGTAGGCAAGAGTATGGAGCAAGTCGATCAAGGCGATGAAGGCATAGCCGATGCCAAGCAGCCTGAGATAGCTATTGGTCAAGTACCTGCGTGTGTTCCAGGTGAGGATGAACAGTGTAAAGGCAACGGCAATGGTGATGATCTCGATGAGGCTGTGGAACAGGATGTAACTGTAGAGACTGCTGAGGTAAAGCCCCAGAACGATGGCCGTGATGACGCCGATGTAGAAGAGTTTTTCAGACCTGTTACTGTCGAGCATTTTGATTCCCCTGTCCACCGGATTTCATTATTTGCGTGTTGCTCGCCGAGCGCGATGACGCGGTAATTCTTGTAGGGGCGAGGCTTATCCTCGCCCGTGTCTAGCGCGGCGGGCGACCGCGAAGGTCGCCCCTACGATGACCGGTTTTGATTGTCAAAGTTCATTAGACGTGATCACGGTTTCTTGACACTGCCCGGCGGCGGTTCGTTGATCAGCGCCCAAAACACGCCGAGGCCCTTGACGACTTCGACAAATTCGGTGAAGC
>Ga0182021_10008226_pt1 | contig 12363 bp, 10 predicted proteins | sample 612E3MmetaG_FD_120493 | JGI IMG/M metagenome (GOLD analysis project Ga0182021, IMG submission 120493) | Permafrost microbial communities from Stordalen Mire, Sweden - 612E3M metaG (Illumina Assembly) | ecosystem: Environmental > Terrestrial > Soil > Wetlands > Permafrost | place: Sweden...
AAGATTAAGAATCTGTGCCTGTATGGAAACATCAAGGGCGGAAACAGATTCGTCACAAATGATTAGCCTGGGTTGAACGGCAAGTGTTCTTGCAATACATACCCGTTGTCGCTGGCCACCTGAAAATTCATGGGGATAACGGGTAAAATGCTCCGGGCCCAGGCCTACCATTTCGAGTAATTCGATGGCTCTTTTTTCTCTCGCATTTGCACCATGATATTGAACCTGAACCAACATCGGTTCCATGATAGCTGCCCCTGCAGTCAACCTGGGATTCAGTGATGAATAGGGATCCTGGAAAATAATTTGCAGATCCTTTCGAATGGATTTTAATCTTTTTTGCGATAGTCCCTGAATTTCCCTGCCGTCAAAAATAATCTTTCCCGACCGGGTTTTAATCAGCTGAAGGATGCTTCTTCCGAGTGTAGTCTTTCCGCTCCCTGATTCCCCGACAATGCCAAGGGTCTCACCGGGATAAACATCAAAAGATACGCAGTTAACGGCTTTCACAAATGCATCGGGGTTACCGAAAAATGAAAAGTGGGATGGAAAATCTGTTTTTAGATCTTTCACCTGCAATATCGGGGATTGTGAATAGATCCTATCGTGCCGGCTTTTTCTTTCTTCCACCGTCTCGGATTCCGATACCGGAAGTGGCCGACTTCCGGGTTCCAGGAATTCAGCGACGGTAGGAAGTCGTTTTAACCGCTTATTTGCAGGAGGCCGGCAGTTTAATAACCCTGCAGTATAGGGGTGGGTAGGCGAACTGAACAGTTTGTCTGTTTTTCCTTCCTCAACTACCCTCCCTTTATACATTACCAGAACACGGTCAGCAAAACCCGAAACCAAAGCCAGGTCGTGGGTGATGAATAATATACTCATGCCATGCTTTGCCTGCAATTCTTTCATCAGCTCAAGTATGGTTTTTTGTACCGTGACATCCAGCGCCGTAGTAGGTTCGTCTGCAATGAGCAGGCTGGGATTGCACGACATAGCCATTGCGATCATTACCCGCTGTTTTTGTCCGCCGGAAAGCTGGTGGGGGTAAGATGTAAAAACAACCTCAGGACAGGGAAGTCTGACCTCATTAAACCATTCAAGCGTCCTCCGCCGTGCTTCTTTCTTGTCGATTCTCAGATGCCAGCGCATCGCTTCTGCAACCTGAAAACCGCAGGTTAGTACTGGATTTAACGAGGTCATAGGTTCCTGGAAAATCATTCCAACTTCTTTCCCCCTGAAACTCTGCATCCGTTTTTCGGAAAGCAACAATAACGACGAAACAGTTCCATATATATCCCGGAAAAGAATATTTCCGTTTTTGATCTTACCCTCGGGATACGGGATAAGCCGGAGAATTGAAAGTGCAGTGATTGATTTCCCGGATCCTGATTCCCCGACAAGTCCCAAAGTCTCACCGCGTTCCAGCGAAAAACTGACACCATCAATAGCCGTGGTTATCTTATTCTCATGATGAAAAACAACGGAAAGGTTATCTATTTCTAATATCTTTTGCTGATCCATTTCCCGGAAATAGAGTCCCCGCATTCAATTTCCTGTAGCAATCGGCTGTCAGGCCTATTAAAGACCGGGGTAATCTTTTGGTATTACTTTTTCAAAATTAACCGATAAAGCTATATAAAACAAACAACATGCTGTTAATTGATGATTTTATTTCTTTACTCTTTCCAAATATTTGCGCAGCCTGCGGAAACAGCCTCTGGAAACAGGAAGAAACGGTGTGCCTTTCCTGTGAATTTCACCTTCCCCGGACGAACTTTCATCTTGCCCTCGAAAATCCGGTTACCCGTTTATTTTGGGGAAGGGTAACCCTGGAAAGTGCGGCAGCATTCTTATATTTCAATAAAGGAAATAAAGTTCAGCGGCTGATTCACCAGCTGAAATACAAAGGACGGAAGGATATAGGTGTCTTTCTGGGCCGGCAATACGGACAGCATCTCAGATATTCTCCTTTTTTCAGTCCGGTTCAATTGATTGTACCAGTGCCGCTTCACATTAAAAAACTGATGAAAAGGGGATATAATCAGAGTGAACAATTTGCGATTGGACTTGGGGAATCCATGAAGATACCGGTAGTTCCAGATGCAATCTGCCGCAGAAAAGAGACAGAAACCCAGACTAAAAAATCACGCTTCCGGCGCTGGCAAAATGTCGCAGAAGTTTTTGAAGTAAAAGATCCCGGGTCATTGGAAATGTTGCATATTCTTCTGGTCGATGACGTGATTACTACAGGTGCAACTCTTGAATCCTGTATCCGTGCACTTTCCCGGATACCTGGAATCCGGATCAGCATAGCAACAATTGCAGTGGCTCCGGCTTAGCGTTTCCCTCCAATGACACAGGTCTTCTTCTCTTTTCTGATCTTCCCATCCGGTTTAAACAACTCAATATAAAGAACATAAATGCCCATGGGTGATTTCTGATTCTTATCATCACGGCCATCCCAGATTATTCCATCTTTTGTTGAGAGCAACCTGTTTTTTGCAAGGCAACGGATCTGGTTTCCACCCGCATTGAAAATGTCAATGCTGGCCAGGTATCCGGGTTCGTCAAGGTTGAACCCGATCAGCATAACATCATCTTTTCCGTCATCATCCGGTGTGAATATGAAAGGAGAAAGGCTTATCGTTTCCACCCCGGGATCTGTCAATAAATATTCGGAATTCCGGTATCCTGGCGTAGCAAACCCGCAATTTTCCGAAGCTGAATGCCAGTTGGTGATATCTCCTGAAGAAAGTAAAGGATTAACCCGTTCGAGTGAAACACCATTTTTTGTGGTCAGTAAATCAGAATACATTACCGGCGAATAATTAACACGCTCAATGAGAGCTCCGTCATTCTTCCGGGCTAAAACAATAGTTCCCAGATCCCTGTCCATGGAAGGCAGTGCAGGCATCTGAATAAAAGCATCAGGATTGGGACAATAATATCTTTTCAGGATATCTCCGGGATCTTTCGTCAAAACATAGAAATCACCGGGGTAACAGAGAAGGCTGCTTTCTGATATGGGTTTTAAATCGGTTCCCAGGTTTTGGATGCTGTCAAACAAACCCAGGGCAAGTTCCTGCAGGTTAAGGATTTTTTCGGAACGATTGAATATTTCGATGAATTTTTCACCATCTGATGCCGGATTTGCAAGGATCTCATTGATGACAAGGTCGCCGGGGAAAATAGAATCCGCAAGTCCGATCCTGGTATGCCGGACCGTATCCAGCAGGTTCCCCGCACAATCGGACGGCGGGTTCTTGCAAGACAAGGAATAGATATGTTTTTTTTCAAGAGATCTGGGAAGGGTTAAGTCAGCGGAAATGTAGCCGGGTGGTACGGTTGAGATTCTGATAGGACTGTATCCATCTGCATCAAGCTGCCACTGGTTTTCACCCTTGATACTAAGACTGTCCATGGGTTCGGAAAATTCAATTTCCACAGTGCTGTTGGAAATGATTTTTGCCCGCTTCAGGTAAGGCGGAAAAATATCAGGATTCGACGCATGAACAGAATTAATAGATCCCGGGGTTCCTCCTTTTGCATCATCAGAGGCCTTCCAGTTATCCAAGCACCCGCAAGGATTCTCCGTATCGATCATCTCAAGCGCCCAGCCTCCGTTTTCTTTCAGTGGATCATGATACCAGTCAGGGGAATATGTCACCGAATGAATCACCTTCCCGGAAGTGTTTTTCAAAACCAGTGTGGTTCCTTCATTTGAAAGTGTTGAATAGGATGTAAAAAGATCAACGCAGGGTCCATAAAAATTCATCATAATACCCCTGGTGAGGATCAGGTATCCGTGAGGAGAAATGCTGACACCGGGAAATGTTTTTGCAGAAGAACCATATTCAAAGATCCAGCCATTCAAGTTAAAAGGAAACCGTGTGCGGTTATACAGTTCAACATATTCACTTTCCGGCAATCCGGTCACAGGTTCCGGATCTGCCATAATTTCATCCATGATAATATCCCATGCTTTTATCTTATAATTGGAAAAGGGAATTTCAGTTTGCGGCATTACATTTCCCGCCAGATCCGGAATACCGGAGATGACCAGTGTATCGGAAATTCCATCCGGGAAAGGTTGCTGAAAAGTCAGCACAACTCTTTCTCCGTTAACTGGGTCTGGCATTGCCAGAGAAGGGTACCCGTTCCTTATGGAATAATAATGACGGATATCATGTGCTGAGGTATCTCTGACATTTTCAGAAAATAAAACAACCATAGTGCTGCTGTCTGTTAATGTCAGGGAATCAACAGAAGGAGGAAGTGTATCAACCCGGATGACCCCAACATAAAAATCGTCGAAGTAGAATTTGGCTGAATTGCTTGCGGTATAATGGCAATAAACGCCAAACCAGGAGGAGAAAGTAATGCCCGAATCCATGCAACAGCCTTCTTTCAGGTAATTTGTACCACCATTGGGATCCGCATAGAGTGTCCATGTCCCCGTGGAATCATGGACCATTTTAAACCGGAAAATATTTGTTGAGTGGTTCGTGCAGGAAAAATTCCCGGTGAAAAGCTTTTTTATTTGGGTCCCGGTTTGTTTTATGAAAGTAACGCTGTCATTGCTTCCGCCAATCTGAAGAAAGTACCCGTTCACAGCGCCTTTCAGGTTGGCATTGTCGGAAATCAGGTATACTTTTGCATAATTATTTGCTGACGTATTGAATGACAATTTGATCCAAAAGTTCCATTCGGTTCTTTCAACCATAGAATTGGAAGTAACCAACACCGAAGTGTCAGCTCCGGAAGCGAAAAGATGGAGTTGTCCGGCCGCATTGATTTCAAATTCCCCTGTGTCGCCTTGCCACTTCGGATTCAGCGTAAAATCGCCATCTGAGAAATCATCTATGACCTGGGCATTTAGATCCATTGCCAGAATCAAAAGGACCAGGATTACAAATCGCTTTTGCATGTCGTTTTTTCTCCTTAATCGGAGAAATTCGAAAAGGTAATACGTCAGATTTGAATTTCTTCAATTACCTTTGTTCCTTGTAAACATTAACCATCCGGGGATTTATGAAAATTGCAGTTGTTGGAGCTACCGGCCTGGTGGGCCGTGAAATGCTGAAAGTTATCAGTGAAAGAGATTTGGGACATTTCCTCTTACTGCCTGTTGCCTCTCCAAAATCGGCTGGAAAAACGATTACTTTCGGAGATAAGGAATATGTAGTCCTTACGCACCAACAGGCAATTGAAGAAAAACCGGAAATCGCGATTTTTTCTGCTGGTGGATCGACTTCCCTGGAATGGGCACCCCGGTATGCTGAGGCGGGAGCAACGGTGATTGACAACTCTTCGGCATGGCGTATGAACGGGAAAGTTCCTCTTGTGATTCCTGAGATTAACGGAAATATTCTCACCAAAGAGGATAAAATCATTTCAAATCCAAATTGCTCCACCATCGGAATTGTAGCTGCACTGGCGCCTTTACACAAAAAGTACAGGATCAAACGGATCGTGATCTCTACGTATCAATCGGTGACCGGAACCGGTATTAAAGCCGTGAGGCAGCTTGAGAACGAAAGACAAGGCATAGCGGGAGAAATGGCTTACCCCCATCCCATTGACCTTAACCTTTTTCCCCACGGGGGTAATTTTCTTCCCAATGGATATACTTCCGAGGAAATAAAGCTGGTTGACGAAACCCGTAAAATACTTGGTGATCCTTCTTTGAAGATTACAGGGACCGTGGTTCGGGTTCCGGTTACGGGCGGTCATTCTGCTTCCGTTAATGTTGAATTCCATAAAAAGGTTGATCCGGAACAGGCAAGGATGCTCCTTTCTCAGACAGAAGGAATAGTGGTTCAGGATGATCCCGCAAATAATGTATATCCCATGCCTTTATATTCCCGTGGGAAAGATGAGGTCTTCGTGGGAAGAATCCGTACGGATGAATCCCAGCCGAATACACTGAATCTTTTTATTGTTACCGATAACCTCCGCAAAGGGGCGGCGACCAATGCCATCCAGATTGCGCAATTCCTTCTGGCGCATAACTTGATAAAGGATAATTCCTGAAAATCAAGAGACTCATCTACCCTTTTTTTCGAAAAAGGAGCAACTCATTTCGACACCTTCCTTATTGATATATATCAATAAATTATTGAGAAACCTTCTTCGTTTTTCAGATTTGTATTTATTTATTTTTAATTTTGCTTCTCTGTCTTCCAGAGTAATAATTAATTTATGATAAATGGCGAGATTTATCCATTCTCATAATTGCATTGATTGTAATTGTAAGAACTCGATCTTTAGTACGCTTTCCGATGCAGAACTGGAACTGATCAATAACAACCGTTATGAAGTTAGTTTTAAGGCCGGGGAGATGATGTTCAAACAGGGAACCCCATCGCCTCATTTTCTCTGCCTGACTACTGGTCTGGCCAAACTTTATATCGAAGGCTTCGGAAAAAATCTGGTCCTTTCGCTGGTAAAACCGGTTGAATATATCTTTGGGCCTGGTATTTATGTCGATAACAGGCATCATTATTCCGCATCAGCGGTTGAAGATTCCACTGCCTGCCTTGTAGAAGTAAGTTCATTTAAACAGATAATACGCAGTAATCCGGATTTTGCTGATGAATTCGTACGCCGGATCAGCCTTATGACTATATTTAATTTTGAACAGTTTATCAGTCTCACGCAAAAACAGATGAATGGCCGGATTGCCGATGCTTTGTTTTACCTTTCCGATAAAATATATGGCAGCAACCCGTTTGAAATGACCATCTCACGCCAGGATCTGGCCGATATTTCGGGTATGTCAAAAGAAAGTGCCATCCGGATCCTGAAAGAATTTAAAGATGAAGGTATCCTTACGGTCGACGGAAATATTCTCCATATATTGAATCCTCAGCAGCTGAAGAAGATCAGCGAGACCGGGTGATTGTTTCTTCCCTGTTTTTTTATACTGAATAATAATCATTTCTTTGTTAGTCATTGATAAATATCAAGGATTGATTGATTTTTATTGACAATTATTTAATAAATCTCAATATACAAATATATATATCTCATTATGTGGATAGGTAGCTGGTTTTTTCTTTATGGTATATTTGTTTCCTGAATTTTCTAGATTAACCTACTTTCATACAAAGAAACCATTAACCAAAACCAACCAAAATGAAGAAGATTACCACACTGTTCCTTGCCACCGGATTGTTCGTTGCTGGTATAGGTTTTATTTTTACCAGCTGTACAAAGGAGGGGCCACAGGGTGCCCCCGGGACTAACGGAAAAGATGGGAAAGACGGACTTTCAGCTATAACCTGCCAGGAGTGTCACAATTTCTCCGACACCATTGTTGCTAAGATTTTTCAGTATAATGCATCCAGGCATGCAACAGGGAGCACACTCCTTGAGGCTTCCAATAACCAATGTGCTCCCTGTCATTCCAGCCAGGGTTTCGCAGAGGTTCTTGCCACCGGTGCTTTCAAGACTGCAGCAGGGATTACAGATGCAGCTCCGATCAATTGCCGTACCTGCCACCAGATTCATAAAACGTACACGAATGCTGACTGGTCGCTGGCAACAACGGCTCCATTCCGTATGCGTTATGATTCCACGGTAACAGTTGATCTTGCTGGAGGAGGAGGAACCGGCAATCTTTGTGGAAGATGCCACCAGGCCAGGGTTGCAAATCCGCCATTAACCAATCCTTCATCAAATACTGACACCATCAACATTACCAGTACCCGCTGGGGGCCGCATCACGGACCACAGTCAAACATACTTTCCGGCAAAGGTGCATATAACGATGCCGCCTTCCGGGATTCCCCACACAGAGATTTAATTGGATGTTTTAATTGTCATGGCAAGAATGCCCAGGGAAACCTGGTCGGGGGGCATACATTTATCATGAACAGCTCGGAAACCGGTGATAACTTTGCTGTATGTTCAAATTCATCCTGCCATCCCGATGCAACTTCTTTCGATGTCGATGGAAAACAAACTGAGATTGAAGGACTCTATCAACAATTAAAAGTAAAATTGGCTGCCTTTAACATGTTGGATACAACCCAAATGTTGATCATCAAAAGGAAATATGCTCAGTCTGATCTTGCTGTATTCTGGAATTTCATGCTCATAGACGCCGATCGTAGTATGGGCGTTCATAATTACAAGTACACCTATGATTTGCTGCAGGACGGGATTACACATTTTACCACAAAGGGTTATTAATCAGCTTTTTGATGTGTGAAAAGGCTTCAGAAAATTCTGAAGCCTTTTTTTCGATTATTTAAACAAATACCTTATTTTTACTTTAAATATTATTATTGACAATTATAAAACCGCTCATCATGCAAAAAAAAATCTTTGGTGGTTTGTTCATGTTCCTGATCGGAATATTGATTTTTATTTCCTGTGCTAAAGACACCGTAATGTATCCACAAAGCAATATCAATCCAAATTTAAAAATCAGCTTCAAGGATACCATTCAGCCAATCTTTACAGCCAGTTGCATGGGTTCATCTTGTCATTCAGGAGGCCAAAACCCGAACCTTCAGGCAGGACAAGCTTATAGCAATCTTATATCCGGTAACTATATCAACACAGGATCCCCGTCTCAAAGTACAATTTATATCGTAATGGCTCCCGGAGGGGCAATGTCAAATCATTGTACCGCCACAGATGCCGATCTTGTTCTGGCGTGGATTAAGCAAGGTGCATTGAATAATTAATCCGGTTATTCGTGTTTATTAAATTTTTAACAATATGCATTAACCTATACCTGATTCTATGAAAAAATTTCTTTTTGGCCTGGTTTTTTTCTTTACAGGCGTTGGCATTGTTTTTGCTCAGGACTCCATCCCGGCCCAAACAAAAAAACCATTGGTGAAAGCTCCTTTTGAAAGCGGTTATTTCATTGACGATCAAACAGTAGCTTTGCCTCCTGCCCATTCACTTCAGCTGATCATCCAGCACCGGTTCGGAACGATCCAGAACAGGTGGAGTGACCTGGCCGGTATCTGGGGCGCCTCTAATATCCGGTTCGGACTTGACTTTACCATAAATAAAAATGTTCTGATCGGAGTGGGTACGACCAAGAATAAACGAATCCAGGATCTTCAGCTTAAATATACATTTCTGCGTCAGCGCAAAGGTGGATTTCCTTTTACAATGGCGCTTTATGGTGACATGGGGATCAATTGTCTGAATAAATCGACTTTTGGCACAGACTTTAAATCGCGCGACCGTTTTTCTTATTATGGTGAACTCATGATTGCAAGGAGATTTTGTAAAATGTTTTCCGCCCAGGTTGCAATTGCATGGGTCCATTATAATATCGTGGATTCAACTGTTACAAAGCGGGATTGGCATGTTAACTCCATGTACAATGACAACCTCCAGATTTCCGGAATAGGTCGTCTGAAAGTCAGTCCCCAGATGTCCATTATTGCCACATATTCCCAAAGTGTATTGACCTACCTAAATCGGCAGCCATGGCCGAATGCGGGTTTAGGCGTTGAAATTTCAACGAGCACCCATGCCTTCCAGGTCTTTTTATCAGCCGCACAGGGTATTGTTCCTCAGGAAGTGGCTTTTTACAACAATAATAACCCCTATAACGGAATGATTTTGATCGGATTCAATATTACCCGTTTGTGGACCTTTTAATTAACATACAATGTTTAACCTTAACACAACCAAATCAATGAAGACAACGCAAAAAGCGATTACCCTACTTGTGACGATGATAATCGCAGTAGTATTTGTACTTGGGAATACGGTCAATGCCCAGCAGGCAAAAGCTAAACCATGGCCTGTTCCCGATAAAAACAAAACCATGAAAGCAGCCGTTAACCTGAAAGACGCTACCGTGATCAGCAACGGAAAAGATCTTTGGGCAAAGAACTGCAAATCCTGCCATGGCGCCAAAGGTTTGGGAGATGGCCCTAAGGGCGCTTCATTGAAAACCTTTCCGGGAGATTTTACCGGATCAGCTTTCCAGGGTATGACCGATGGTGAAATATTCTTTAAAACGTCTACCGGACGTGATGAAATGCCCGCCTACGAAAAGAAAATCCCCGATGCAAATGATCGTTGGGCACTTGTGGCTTATATGCGTACACTGAAGAAATAAGTAATTTTTATACGGGGAATTGGGTGTTTTTGGAATTCCAAAAACACCCAATTTATTTTAACAATGGATTCCCATCAACATTACCCGAAAATTATAGTATGGTTAAAAAAATTAATTACCCGGCAGCATGGATGGTTTTGATGTTGCTGATCATTTTCGGTGTCATTTTTTCTTTTGCCAACCCGGTCAATTCAGAATCAGGCAGAACCAATGCCACGATGGTTTCAAAGACGAATGTGCCTTTTCAGGATGCCCGGTATTCCCGCCATAAGAATGCCACGGAGAATGAAAACTGCCTGAAATGTCATGGTCAATCAAAATATTCTTACGAAAACAGCGAATCCAGGAAAAAGGCTACAAAAAAAATGTATGCTGAACTCATCATTGACCGGTCGGGTTTTTATGAATCCAACCACCGCGAGTTCAAATGTATCGATTGTCATTCTGAAGATTATAATATCTTCCCGCACAAAGGAAATCTTCGCATGGAGTCAAAACCAAATTGCCTCGATTGCCATGGGGGTGATGAAAAATATGCCAAGTTCCATTTTGAAAATATTGAAAAGGAATTCCAAAAAAGTGTTCATTCAGAGAAGCACAGTGAGGATTTCACCTGCTGGATGTGCCATAATCCGCATACCTATAAAATAAATGCCCGTACAAACGTAAATATCAAGCAAACAATCGCCTACGACAATGCCATCTGTTTGAATTGTCACGGGAACCTTTCAAATTATCAGTTATTGACAGATAAGGCAAGCCCTAATTTGCTGAAAAAGCATGATTGGCTCCCAAATCAAAAATTGCATTTTCTTTCTGTGCGTTGCATCGAATGCCATACAAAGAAAATTAATGACAGTACTTTGGTGGCTCACAAAATCCTTCCTAAAAAAGAAGCAGTCAGGAATTGTGACCAGTGTCATTCTTCCAATTCAGAATTGCTTGCGGCTCTTTATAAATATAAGATCAAGGAAGTGCGCAGTGCTAAAGGATTTTTTAAAGGTGTGATCAGCAACGATTCTTACGTGATAGGGGCTAACAGGAATTACTATTTGAACTTTATCAGCATTGTTTTGTTCTTTTTCGTGATCCTTGGAATCATCATTCATGCTATTAAAAGAATGTTCTAACAGCCTAATTTTATTGAACCCTATGACAGAAGAAAGAATTTATTTATACCCGGTCTGGATCCGGCTATGGCATCTGTTCAATGCTGTTCTGTGTTTGACTTTGATCATTTCCGGTATCAGTATGCAATTCTCCAATCCGAAATTTCCTATGATCCGTTTTGACGTGGCTGTTTCAATTCATAATATCGTGGGAATTCTTTTAACAGTCAGTTATATCGTTTTCTTTGCTGGAAATTTGGCCACCCGTAACGGCAGATACTACAAACCAGTTATTTCAGGCTTTTTCAGCAGGATTATAACACAATTCAGATATTATACATGGGGATTATTTAAAGGAAAAACAGCCCCTTATCCTGTAACCTCAGAGAGAAAATTCAATCCCCTGCAGCAAGCAACGTATATCGGGACCATGTATTTTCTGATCCCGCTTGTTTTTATTACCGGGTTGGCAATGCTTTATCCGGAGGTCATTCCGGCCCGTATTTTTTGGTCCAGTGGTCTTCATTTCACTGATCTTTTCCATATTGTTGCCGGATTTCTGATTTCTATCTTCATGGTTATTCACATCTACTTCTGCACCATTGGAACAACAGTGTTCAGTAATTTCAGAAGCATGATCGATGGATATCATGATGGACACTGATATTTCCCTTTTTCAGAAGCATAAGTTATCATCGCTTTTTTGTGACATCCCGGTTTCTATATTCCCGGAACAGAAATATTAAACCGGGGTTCAGTAAAAAACATCAGAATTTCGGGTTTTTTATAAAATATTTCAACCATAGAAATTTCGATATCTGTAAATAATTTTCGTAAATTTCCCGGTAAATCGAATTTTCTAAAATCATTACCAGTATGAAGATGCCAAAATCAGTTTCCAATTGGATCAGTATCATTGGGGCTATCCTTGCCATTAATAGTTTTATCCTCATCATCATTCTTTTTATCGAGTCACTGGTTACAAGTCATGATAATCCATATAACGGGATGTTTACCTATATCATTCTTCCCGTCATTCTTGTGATCGGATTGCTTTTGATCCCCATCGGAATGTTGGTGAAACGCCGGAAGGTTAGCAGGGAAGGGGAAACGAGGTGGCCGGTATTGGATATGAACAGCAGCAGGCAACGTCAT
>Ga0182021_10008227_pt1 | contig 12359 bp, 9 predicted proteins | sample 612E3MmetaG_FD_120493 | JGI IMG/M metagenome (GOLD analysis project Ga0182021, IMG submission 120493) | Permafrost microbial communities from Stordalen Mire, Sweden - 612E3M metaG (Illumina Assembly) | ecosystem: Environmental > Terrestrial > Soil > Wetlands > Permafrost | place: Sweden...
CACCGACAGAAAAAGAAGGGCATGAGTTGGCGTAAGCCCGGCAGTTGTAGCTTGGGTATTCTGAAGGTGATGGAGTTGAATCAGCGTTGGCAGGAATTGTGGTTCCCAACGGGAGTCATAGGTTGAGGTTGGTGTATCACGAGAATTTTTACAGGTGGACAAATCTTGCGAAGTATTTTACACGCTTCGCAAGATTTTGCTGAGGCGGAACTTGCGCCGTTCAGAGGCAATTGCACGGTTGCTGCCGCAGGAAAGGTCATTCACTTTGCGCGCAAACGCGGCTTATTGTCAGTGAGTGATCATTACGTGCCCAACGACATACGCATCTCCCCAAAACACGCCTGCGCCATTCCCTTCCAACACGGGTAGTCGTTCTCCGTTCGTCCAGTTATAGATCACCCAGTGCAGATAATAAGTGCCTTCCGATGCGGTGGCAGGGATCTCGACGCAGCGCGTGGTGTCGAACTGTTGACCGATCGGTGGTGCATCCAGGCCGCCGTCCTGCTGCGCGATCAACGTGTTGGCTTCATTCACCAGATGGATCCCGGCGGAATATTCTTGTCCGAGTGTGCCCAGCGCCGACAAGGTCATGGTGACGCAGACCATACTACCCGGTCGTGCCTCAACTCGATCGACATGCGCTTCATCCATATGCAGCAGTTGTCCAAAGCGAAACTGCCGCTCAGCGTGGCGACCCTGATCAAAACGATAGAAGATCACGTTGACCACACTATCCCGATACCCGACCTGTCGATCGCGGCTGAGCCGCGTCACGATGTCCCACGTGGCTCCCACGTTGGTTGGCAGTACGATCCAGATGGAAGGTTCGGCGTCCAGCGCGTCCACGACATGACTCCAGTCGCCGGGCGTCAACGTGTGGCCCGCCAGATCGATCGTATGTGCGTTGCGCAGACCTAACTGCCGATCGTAATAGGCTTCGATGCTTTGCGGCGCGATGAGTGTCAAGGTCGGTTCAGTGGGCTGACGCGCCGCGATCAGGTTGGTCACTGACTCTTTCCAATGTGGTCGATCCGGCCAGAATGCAGGATAGGCCAGCAGTTGCGCGCTCACCAGCCCGATCAGCAAGGCTGCGGCCAGCGGTTTCCAAAAAACATGACGCAGCCCATACGCGCTGAGCAGCGCCAGGGCGGGCAATATTCCGATGATGTAGCGCGGCTGATATAGCGGCGCAACGAAGGCGTTGGCGGTCAACACCACCAGCGGAGTGAGCAGCAACCACAACACCAGCAGCAGCCAAGCCGATCGATGGTGGTGTAGTGCGCGCGGTAGGGCGCGGCCCAAGGCGTAAGGCGCGGCAATCCAGATCGACAAACCGCTGGTCAACATCAAAACCAACCACGTCACGGTCGCCACATTTGTCGGCGTGGGTTGAGCGAGTGGGCCATGAGGATGCAAGTGAACTTGCTCGATCCACACGGGCAGCCAGGGCGCAAATAGCACTAGCGCGCTGCCACCGCACAACAGCCATCTGCCGATCTGCCTGGGCGCGACGAGTAGCAGGTGTAAAACTTGCGTCGCGACGATCAACAGGCCGTAGTAGTGGGTATAAAGTAGGGCCGCCATCGAGATGGCATAGATCGCCGCATGCAAACGCGAGGGATCATGGTGCCAGCGCCAGTAAGCCCACATCGACAGCGAGGCCAGCGCAAGCAGCAGACTGTACATCCGCGCTTCTCGCGCATAGTACACGAAGAAACTCGACGTGCCCATCACGATCAGCGCGATCAAGGCCGTCCAACGATCGAACAGTTTCGATCCCACGGCATACGTCGTGGCCAGGCCCAGCATCGCGCCAACAACGGAAAGCAGGCGCGCTGCCATGTCCGATTCGCCGATCTGCGCCACCCAGCCGTCAAGGGCGAGAAAGTACAATGGCGGATGAACATCGGCGGCGACGCGCGCGATCATTTCTCCAGGCGCGTCTGGTCGCACGGCCCACATCGACCAACCTTCATCATACGCCATACTCTCGCGCGTGAGGTGATAGATGACAACGAAAAAGATCGCCAGCAGCGTCAGCGCGAGGAGGATGAGAAATCTTGTTGGCTGTCTGCGGACAGGTTGATGTGACGTTAGCATAGCAGCGGCTTAATCAAAACGGCGGACTCTTTGGCCCGCCGTTCGACTACGTGACTATCAGACTACCCGACTAATCAACTATCGCCCTAATCATGCACCCACACCCACGTGCCTTCAGTGTTGTTGTTGCGATCGGCCACCATCGTGAAGCTCTTGTCGGTTGAATCGGGCGTGGTCCAATTCCACAACCATAGAGAATCGGCTACCGGCAGGTTGACGCAGCCGTGCGAGTGCTTGAAGCCAAATTTGTCGTGCCAGTACGCGCCGTGTAAGGCCATGTCTTGGTTGAAGTACATCGCGTACGGCACGTCTTCCAGGAAGTAGTAATCGGACTTGCCTTCGCGGCCGCTCATCTTGGCCTGCTTCACTTTCATGTACACGCGGAACAAGCCCGAATCGGTGTCCCACTGCGGCAGGCCCGAGGACACCAGCGTGGCGTACACCAGCGTGTCGCCCTCATACGCGGCCAGCGTCTGCTCGAATTTGTTGATGTCGATCCATTTGTCCGTCGGGGCGACGCCATCCGGTCGGGCGTGCGGGAAGACCAGCGCCACTTTCTTCTGGTCGACCCACTGGTTGTCGCCGCCGCTATCGCTTATACGATACCACGTCACATCACCGACCTTGGTTTCTTCGAACGCCGTAATCGTCGTATACCGATTGATCGTTTTGGCGTCGGCGGCGGATGCAGCCCCCGCGCTGGGCGACGGCTTCGCGGCGTACACCATCCACCCGAAGGGCTTATCCGGCGTCGCCGTCAGGGTGATGCCGTGGAATGAAGAGGGCCGGATCAAACGGATGTCTTTCGCGTTGACGTACTCGCCCTGGTTAATCTGATACCACGTTTGATCGCCCACCACGATGGGCGCACCGGTGACACTGACGTACAAGAAGCCCTTCCCCAGATCGCGCACCGGGGTTAAATCGCCGGGATTGGCGTAGACTTGCACGTTGCCCGTGACGACCCACGCGTAGGTTAAAGGCGAAACCGCTTGGGGAGATTTATTGCTTTCGACCGTTGGGGCGACGCTCGCTTGCGCAACGCTCGATTGAGCGACGGCGACCTGGCTGGCGACGGCCAGCATCATGAACAACCCGATACATAGTGCTGCTGAAAATTTGACAACCTTCACAACGACCCTCCACTTGATGATATGTGTCACTCCAGTAATGCTGGGTTGGACCACAGAGTTCCGCAATTATAACCCATCCGCATGGGCCGGGTTGCGATCGTTGCACATTCGTCCTGTGGGCGTAGGGTAAGCGTTGTTCAAAGAAACGTTGCTACTCAGCCGTCATTCCCGCGAAGGCGGGAATCCACTGTCGGCGGCTGGATTCCCGCCTTCGCGGGAATGACCTTGCACAGTCTAACGTTCTGGCTGGGTAGTTATAAAGAAACCGGGTTTCTCCCTGACCAATGCCCGCTCCGGCCTGATAAAGAAACCCGGTTTCTCTCTCGCGTTTGACACCCTATCGGCCTGTGTTACACTAGCGCCCATTGCCTGAATCAGGACATTGGCCGTATGAATCAAGTCCGCAATCCATTTTTCAATCGTCATCGCATCACCGATCCCGCCTATTTTTTTGGCCGCCAACGTGAATTGGAGCGCTTGTACAGTGCCATCGCCACGCATCAATGTGTATCGCTGGTGGGCGAACGCAAGATGGGCAAGAGTTCACTGCTGACGCGCTTGAGCCACGCCGAGACGCTGCGCTCGTTCGGGTTCGATCCGGCGCTCTATCTGTTCGTGTACTTCGATCTGGAAGGGCTGGCTTCGGCACGGCGCGATGATTTCTGGCTGGAACTGCTGGACACGATCGCGGCGCAGCTGCCGCCCGGTGATCTGGCGCAAGCGATCCGCAAGCAGACCGATGGTGGCGATGTGCGTTTTCTCACGGCCCGCCGGGTTTTGCGCCGCCTGCGCGACACCGGCCTCGAAGTGGTATTGATGCTGGACGAGTTTGAATCGTTGGGGCGCAACGCGCAGTTCGAGCCGGACTTCTATGGTGAACTGCGCAGCCTGGCGGGCGAGTTAGGACTGGTCATTCTCACGGCCAGCAAGCGCAGCCTGTACGATCTCACTTACGAAAATTCCAGCACGTTGTCATCGCCGTTCTTCAACATCTTTTCCGAGATGCCCGTGGGGTTGATGACGGATGAGGATGCCCGGAAAGTTCTGATCGAGTTATCGGGCCGATCGGGTAAACCGTTGTGCGCCGCAGAAGTAGACTGGGCGTTGGAGCTGGCCGGGCCGCATCCGTTCTTCACGCAAGTCATCGGATCGCATCTGTGGGAAGTGCCCGGCTGCGGACAGCCGCGCTCGCCGGAAGTATACGAGGTGATCCGCAAGCGCTTTGCGGCGGAAGCGGAAGATCACTATCGGTACACGTGGGCGTCCCTCGACTCGACCGAGCAATCGGGGTTGTTGTCGTTGACGCGCGCCAGTGAAGGCATGTTGAAATCGCTGCGCGCCAAGAACCTCGTGCGCGAGATTGCCGGTCGGCCGGCGCCGTTCAGCGAGGCCTTCGCCGCTTTCCTCGAACGCGAACGGCGCAAAGTCCAATCCATTTCAGGCGGCGAACACTCAACCACGATTCGTGATTTGACGGGCAAGACGCTCGGCTCGTATCGCGTGTTGGAACCGCTCGGGCGGGGCGGCATGGCCGAAGTGTACAAGGGCTATCATCCTATGCTCGATCGGTACGTGGCGATTAAAGTGCTGCTGGCGCATCTGATCAACGACAGTTCTTTTGTCGAACGTTTTCAACGCGAGGCGGCGGCGGTGGCGCGCTTGCGGCATACCAACATCGTGCAGGTGCATGACTTCGGCATTTACGAAGACATCCCTTACATGGTGATGGAGTTCATTCCGGGCGTGACGTTGAAGGACCGCTTGACGGCGCTGCGCTTGAAGGGCGATCGCATGCCGGTGAGTGACGTGTTGGCCTTCACGCAGGAACTGGCCTCGGCGTTGGATCACGCGCACGCCAACGGCCTGGTGCATCGCGATGTGAAACCGGCCAACATCCTGCTGCGCGAAGCCGCGCCCACTTACTCCGAAGCGATCCTCACCGACTTCGGCATTGCGAAAATTTTGGAAGGGGTGCAATTCACCGAGACGGGCCTGAGCATGGGCACGCCCGATTACATGTCGCCCGAACAAGCCGCCGGTGATACTATCACGCCGCAGACCGATGTGTACGCGCTGGGCATTGTGGTGTTTGAGATGCTGACCGGACAGCTGCCCTTCCGCGCCGATACACCGGCGGCCGTGCTGCTGAAGCACCTCAACACCGATCCGCCTTCACCCCGCACGATCGATCCCAGTGTACCCGCCGCGTTGGATGCGGTGCTGTTCCGCGCGCTGGCGAAACACGCGCGTGATCGCTGGCACAGCGCTGGCGAGTTTGCCACTGCGCTCGAAATGGTGTTGACGCCGGGCGCGGTGGATCAGGAAACGTTGGAGTACGAAAGGTAGAAGCAGGAAGCAAGAGGCAAGATGCAGGAGGCAAGAGGCAAGATGCAGGAGGCAAGAAGCAAGGAGGGATCCAATGAAGTATGAAGATTGGCAAAAGAGTGTGCCGGATGATTTGAAGCAGGATGCGTTGTGGCAGTTTAATATCTATCCCAAGACGGTGTTTCTATATGATTTGTTGTGGGAAGATTGCGAGCGGCTGATGAAGGACGTGCGTGGCAAAGCGATCAGCGCACAAATTATCCGCAGCGCGGGGTCGATCAGCGCGAATATTGAAGAAGGGTTTGGACGCGGCTTTGGGGCAGACTTCGCGTACTTCTTGCGGGTGGCGTTGGGTTCGGCGCGCGAGACGCGCGGTTGGTATTATCGGGCGCGTCGTTTACTTTCCGCAGAAGTATTGCAGCATCGTTTTCAATTACTCGACGAAATTATCGCGGTGTTGGTCAAAGCCAGCGCCTATCAAAAACGAACGTCTAAAAAGAAATGATGCAAGAGGCAAGAAGCGAGAGGCAGGAGGCAAGTTCTGCATCTTGCCTCCTGCCTCCTGCATCTTGCATCCTGCATCCTGAACTATGACGCGCAAATCGCTCATCTATGGATTGATCACCGGGCTGCTGTTTAGCCTCGGCGTGTTATATCCCACCTTTGTCCTCTTCGTTTATCGAGTCAATCCCCTGTGGTTCGACGGGGACACGCGGCTCGAGGCCACTGCGCCCAAACTGATCTTATCGGGAGCCTTAGCCTTGTTTGCGCTGTTGAGCGTGGGCATACTGCCCGCCATTCGTGTGCATGCCACCTCGTGGAAAGATGGCGCGCGGGCCGGTGTGCTGAGCGGTCTCGTCGCGGCGATGACGGTCTTTAGCATCGTCGTCGCTCCGGCGAATGCCTGGCGGGCGACCATTCCCTTGTTTGACTTTCCGGCGGCGACCAACAATTTACCTCCCGCTGCCGTGGTCGCTGAATTTCAGCAGCAAGTTTTGGTGCGGATGTATGTGCGCGATCTGCCGCTGCTGTTGTTCGCCGGCCTATTGGCCGGCTGGTTGCTGGGCGGCTTGACGGGCTTCGCGCGGCGCGATCTGCGCGAAGAATCGTTGACGCTGCTTGAGGCGGTCGAGATGCGCCGTGGCGGGCGACGGCGTTGGTTTGAACGCAACGATTCGAGCACGCAGGCCGGTTTATTAGCCGGTCTGATCTGCGGCGGCTTGATGGCGTTTGCGTCCCTGGCTAATCCCGGCAACGCCGTCGGCGTGAACATAGGCCTCGACACGGTCGATCTGGGCCTGGCGGTAAATGCCCTACCGCAGCTGCCGGGCTTGCCCGGCCCGGTGCTGACCTTTCTCTCGGGGCTGGCGAATGTGCTGTCGCCCGTCGCCGTGGTGGCGCTGTTTGTGTTCGGCGCTTTGGCCATTATCTTCATCAAAGATCCCACGCGCTGGTTCGGCTCACGCTGGTTGGCGGCGACGTTTGCCGGAGCGGTAAGCGGCGCGCTGTTGTTTCTGGTTGTCTCGCGCGGGTTATTTGCGGCGATTGGCCTGGGGGCTTATGCGGGTTTCAGCGACCTCGACGCGGCCGATCGCGCAGCGTTTCAGCTGGCGATGCAACAGCCGGTGTTGTTGGCGGCGGCCGATTTCCTTATCCCGTTGGCGACGGGTCTGGGCATCGTGTCGGGACTGATAGCGCTTGGCGCGCTGCAAGGTGTTTTCTACGGATTGATCCTGTCGCCCATCTTCCGCCGCCCGATCGATCGGGCGCTCTCCATCCGATCGCGCCTGCGCAACACACCCGATCAAGTCTTGCCGCAACTCTACAACACCTACAATCGGCATTCGGATGCGATCTCCATTTTGCCGCATCTGGCGCTGAATCTGCGCCGGGACCAACGGCCGCAAGCGCGGCTGGTGGCGGCGCATCACATGTTGAGCACCCATCCTGAACAGGCTGAGCGCGCGATCGCAGTGATCACCGATACGCTCGAGGTTCAAGCGGATTGGCGCTGGCGGACTGAAGTCGGCGCGCTGTATCGGGTGATGCGGCAGGGTTTGCAGGTGCGCACGATCGGCCAACTCGCCACGATCGAGCCGATCCCCGAAACTGAAACGTCGTCGCTGCCGTTGATGCTGTCGCGCGCCGGGACGTTGTTGACGCAGGTATTGGCCGAGCTGCGCAAAGTGGAACGCGTGGACGAGCTCAATAGCAAGACGATCTTTCTCAACAACACGCTGGAAGCGATCCGCACGGCGCGCCGTCATGCCGAAGCGATGGGCCAGGGCTGGATTTCATTGCGCCCGCCGGGCGATCCAGGGGAGCCGTTCCGCCAATTGTGGGAAGGCGATCCGAATATTCAGGAAATGAAACGGCGGTTTGAAGCGATCAAAGAGCCGGAAGACTTCAAGAACGCCATGCGCGCGGTGGTGCAGGTGCAGTGGGGGCGCAACATGCGCGAGTCTTTCCGCATGGCCGACGAGATGCGCCGCGACGTGAAAGATCGCCATGCTTGGGTGCACACCGCGTACCCCGAAGCGCGCGTGCTCGATCGGATGCTCGATCAATGGGAAGGGCTGGTGCTCAACGCGGTGAAAGACTTGCAGGGCCGCGCCGCCGTCGTCTCGGAACTGACGACCAAGCAAATGAATTACATGCCCAGCCTGCCGGTGACGTTGAGCATTCGCAACGACGGCTTCAACATTGCGGAGAGTGTGCGCCTGATCGTGGAAGACGGCGAAGGCTATCGGGTGACGGCCGGCGCGCAGCAAACGATCGAGATTCTCACGGCGAAGTCGGCGCGTGAGGTGGAAGTGACCATCGAGCCGCAGACGCGCGATCGGGTGCGCTTGAACTGGCGTCTGCAATACGACGACGCGGTCGATCAGAATCGCACGGTGGAATTCGCGGACGTGATCGAGTTCATCGACACGGAGCAGAGCGGGCTGCCGTTCGTGCGCATCTTCCCCATTCCGTATGTGACCGGCATGCCGCTGAAGACCGACCATTTGTTTGTGGGCCGTAAAGATGTGTTTGCCTACATCCAGGAACATCTCTTCGGCACGTATCAGAACAACGTCATCGTGCTGCACGGCCAGCGGCGCACCGGCAAGACGTCGATCTTGTATCGCCTGAAGAAGGTGATGGCGGACACGCACCTGTGCGTGCTGGTCGATATGCAGGGCAAGGCTGCGCGCGGCACGCTGGATTTCTTGTATTCGCTGGCCGACGACATCGTATACACGCTGGAAGATCACGGTATCACGCTGGATCTGCCGCCCCGCTCGGATTTTGCCGACTCGCCGGAGTTCTTCTTCCGTTCGCGCTTCCTGCGCAGCGTGTATGAAGTGCTGCCGCCGGTGATCAATCCGCAGGCCGACACGCATCCGCATGATGGTGATCAACCCCACCAGAAACATCTGCTGTTGATGTTCGACGAATTCGAGGAGCTGCAGAAGCGTGTAGAAGACGGCAAACTGGAGCCGCAGATTTTCCCGTTCCTGCGCAACTTGATGCAGCACGAAGAACCGCTGGACTTCGTCTTTGCGGGCACGCACAAACTGGAAGAACTGGGCGCGGAGTATTGGTCGATTCTGTTCAACATCGCGTCATACAAGAAGATCACGTTCCTCTCGCACGACGATGCGCTGCGCTTGATCACCGAGCCGGTGAAGTCCAACCTCGAATATGATCCGCTGGCGATCGAGCGCATCATTAGCGTGACGGGCGGGCATCCTTATTTCACGCAGGTGGTGTGCCACGAACTGGTGTCGTATCACAACGAAACGGAGCGCACCTATCTCACCGCCAACGACATCGAAGCGGCGCTGGATCGCATCGTGGAACGCGGCGAGGCGCACTTCAAGTTTATCTGGGCCGAAGCCTCGGCGAATGAGCGGTTGGTGCTGCTGGTGCTGGCCGATGTGTTGGAGACCGCCGAGATGGCTTCGGCCGACGATGTGGAGGCGCAGTTCGATAAACGCGCCTGCTGCCTCGACAACGGCGCGACCGTGCCCCAGGTGCTCGATCGATTGGAGATGGGCGACATCCTCACGCGCTCCGGTCCGCGCAGTAACCTCTATCGCTTCAAGATCGATCTGATTCGAAGGTGGATTTATGCGACGAGGCCGGTGTAAAGCGGGGATCAGGATGCAAGTGACAAGATGCAGGATGCAGGATGCAAGAGGCAAGAGGCAAGATGCAGGATGCAAGAGGCAAGATGCAGGATGCCCGGCGAGAGTGCAATCATAGACCGAGGAAGAACTTGTAACACTATTCGGGTTGTTTCTTTCCGAAAGGCTACCAGCGATGAGCGAAAGCGATATGAACAAGCCTACCAAGACGAATTTGGAACGCCTTGACGCCATGACCGACGACCTGATTGATACTTCGGATATTCCGCCACTGACCGACAAGTTTTTCACGACGGCCCACTGGCGAAAGCCTAGGCCAACCGTGAAAGTCACTGTGGAAGTGGAGCCCGAAGTAGCCGAGTGGTTTAGAGCACAAGGCAGCGATTACGAGCGTTATCTGACTGCGGCACTCCGCATCTACGCTCAGGCGCATCAAGTGCCTGAAATAGCCAAGCCGGGCTAACCCCTCGTTCCACCTGACGGAACTACCGCCGCGCAAGATGAGCAGTCGGGCGCTATTTTCACGCGCTCTGGCCCGCGCAGCAACCTCTATCGCTTCAAGATCGATCTGATCCGCAGGTGGATTTATGCGACGAGGCCGGTGTAAAGCGGGGATCAGGATGCAAGAGGCAAGAGGCAAGAGGCAAGAGGCAAGAGGCAGGAAGCAGGATGCAAGAGGCAAGAGGCAAGAGGCAAGAGGCAAGATGCAGGAAGCCCGGCGAGGGTGCAGGAACCTTCGTCGGGCTTTTGGTTTGGGCGGTCCAGTCATTCCCGCGTGTAGTAAGCGGGAATCCAGGCTGACTGTTGGCGATTTATGCTGACAGGGCCGCTGGATTCCCGCCTTCGCGGGAATGACTGGATCTGCAAAGCTGTTTGTTTAGAGGCCGAGTTTGCGCAGGAGATCGGGGCGGTCGCGCAGGGCGATGCCGGCGGCGGTGCGGAAGCGGCCCATCCAGTCGGAGAGGGTGGCGTCGGCGGCGTCACGCTGCTGAGTGGCGCGGGTGGCGGCGGCGCGCGCGGTTTCCTGAGCGGTGTTGGCGTCTTGCAGCGCATCAAGCGCGGCGAGGAGTTGCGTGAGCGCAGCTTGATCGTAACCATCGCGGGCTAGTTCGATGAGGTAGGCGGGCGTGCTGAGCGCGGCGTTGTAGCTGGCACGCGCATCGGTGACCAGTTGCTGCGCATCGGACGAGACGCGGCCGGTGACTTTGAGTCCGGCTTGGGCGGCGGGGTCTTTCTTGAAGATGCGGCGCGCGGTGGTGCGAAAATCCACGTAGGCTTGTTTGCAGGCGGCAAAGGCGACCGCGAAGGTTTTGTTGGCCTGGTCTTCAGCGCCCATCGCCGTCTGCCGGACGTTGAAGGTGGTCTGGGCTGCTTCCTGTAGGGCGAGACCTTCGTCGTCGATGCGTTGGGTGGTATAGCCACGCGGGGTCAGCAGGGCGATGATTTCAGAATCGGATTTGGCGATGAGCAGTTTTTCGCGGGTGTCAGACACCCGATCGGCGATCTTGCGATCTTGAGCGTTGCGTGACGGTGGGGCGGACGGGGTGGACGGAGGAGCGGGTGTTTGATCGGACATGATGGACTCTCCTTTGAAAGTATTAACGGTCAACAGGGATGGACGTCATCTTTCCGGGTTGATCCGATTGCGCGCAGGAAAATTCACATGTGGTTATTGTGCGGTCAGATAAGATGGGCGGCAAGTGACAGATGGAATGTGGTTGGCAGGTCAAAGTTCACGGTCAGAAGGGTAAGGTTAGCGGTGGTGGCCTAAGGAAGTCGGTAATGATTATAGAGATGAGCGTAATAGTGCTAAGATGGTTGGTAGGTTAGGCAGGGAAGTACGTAATGCTAACACATATCTTCGTAATTATATCAAGGCAGACGGTATGGAGTAAAGAAGGTGCGTAATACTTACAAGAATCTGCGTAATTGTCGCAAGGAAGTCGGTCTGTGATGGAAAGTTGTCGGTAAGGATGGCTGAGAAGGCGGGAGGGCGCGATCCACGAACACCCTGAAGGGTGCAGGTGACACAATGCTTGGCGCGCCGCCTAACCTATGGCTGGGGAACGGCGTGATGGTCTTCACGTCCCTTCGACTACACTCTGATGGTCGAGGCGCAGCAAGAGAGGTGAGGCCAGCGAGCAGCAAGGGATAACCGGAAGTGATGGGGGAGAATTTGCTTAAAAAATGGATTTTGCCTATTTACACGGTGCGCGAGTTGTAATAAACTAAACCATCACTGCGGGGGCGGAGCTGGAATAGCCGTCTCCGCAGTTTTGTGTGTGGCGGGGCGGGAGGCTTGAGGGAAAAGCGGAGAGTGATGAGGAAAAAGCCGGGGCCACAGCCGCTCACGCCCGATGTTCGGTTACTGGGTCGGTTGCACGTGGGATTTACGCCAGAGGTATACGAAGAGATCATGTTTGTGAGTGGTGAGACCGGCTTGACGCCGTCGCAGCTATTGGCGTCGGCGTGGCAGATAGCCAAGTCTGAGTTGATGAAGCCGGTGTCGATCGATGTAGAAGAGGTAACTCGTGTACACGAGTCGGCCTAATAACGAGTTGAACTAAGCGCTTCGCGCAGGCCCCGTTTGTCCCCGTAAGAATTCTTCGTAGCTCTGTCGTTGGTCCTCGATCCTGGCTATACTGACTGTCGTAGTTCATCTTTCACG
>Ga0182021_10008228_pt1 | contig 12357 bp, 8 predicted proteins | sample 612E3MmetaG_FD_120493 | JGI IMG/M metagenome (GOLD analysis project Ga0182021, IMG submission 120493) | Permafrost microbial communities from Stordalen Mire, Sweden - 612E3M metaG (Illumina Assembly) | ecosystem: Environmental > Terrestrial > Soil > Wetlands > Permafrost | place: Sweden...
GTCGATCTGCATGAGCTTCGCCGTGTACTTCTGCACGTCTTCGCCCTTGCCGGCCTCGGCCGCGTTGCTGGCCAATTGATAAGCCGCCTCGACGCGGAGACCCTTGAGCTGATTGGCATCGTCGGCAATCTGGTTGAGCGCGCTTTCGCCCTCGGCGGTCTTGCCCGACAGGAGTCGCGCCATCGCCGCCCCGAGCTTGATGCGCCCCGCGAGCGGGTTGTCCTTGAGCACCGGAAGCGCCTTGTCGTAGTTCGCCATCGCCTCGGCGTAGTTGCCCGCCTTGACCGCGTCGTCCCCCAGCGTCAGCCAGGCGACCCCGACCAGCGAATGGCCCTCATGGGCGGCGGCAAAGGTCTTCAGCTGGTCGGGCGTGCCGGCCAGGGCAAATTCCCGCTCGATGCCCATTTCGTGCTGTTTGGCGTAATACTCGTAGCCGCCCCGGACAAAAATCCCGACCAGCACGAGCCCGCAGCCGATCTGGATCGCCGAGCTGTTCCTCTGCCAGAATTGGTGCAGTTTTTCCGCAAAGCTGTCGACCGGATGAGGCACGGCGGGCGTGGCGGCGGATTTGGGATTCGGAGGCGTGGCGGGCGGGATCATGCGCAGGTTTTGATTAAATGAAACCGCGACCAAAACAAAAGCCCCCCTCGCTGTAAATGCCGGAAATCGACCCGTAAGGCGGCCCCCGGGGGCCGCCTCAGTCGAAGACCACCGTCTTGTTGCCGTACACCAGCACGCGCCCTTCGAGGTGCCAGCGCACCGCCTGGGCGAGCACCATCTTCTCGAGATCGCGACCCTTGCGCACCAGATCGTCGACGCTATGGCGGTGCGTCACCCGCGCCACGTCCTGCTGGATGATCGGCCCTTCGTCGAGCGCGCTCGTGGCGTAGTGCGCAGTGGCGCCGATGAGCTTCACGCCCCGCTTGTACGCCTGATGATAGGGCCGCCCGCCGGCGAAGGCCGGCAGAAACGAATGGTGGATGTTGATCACCGGCCGGCCGAACGCCGTCAGGAAATCCGCCGAGAGCACCTGCATGTAACGCGCCAGCACCACGAGCTCGACGTCGAGTTCGCGCAGCAGGGCGAGCTGCCGCGCCTCGCCGGCGGCCTTCGTCTCCTCGCTCATCGGAATGCAGTGAAACGCCAGTCCGTAGCCGCGCGCCGCCTCGGCGAGCTCGTCGTGATTCGAGATGACGGCGGCAATTACGCAGGGGAATTCGCCCGCGCGCCAACGCAGCACCAGGTCGTGAAAACAGTGGTCCGCCTTCGACACGAACAGCGCCACCTTCGGCCGGTGCGCCGAGTGCGCCACGCGGGCCTGCATGCCGATCACGCCGACGAATTCGCGAAACGCATCCGCCTCGCTGCTTGCGCTCGCGGCCGGCGACGGCTCCCACTCGATCCGCTGGAAGAACACGCCCTCCTCGACGTCACGATGCTGGTCGGCGTGCAGGATGTTGCCGCCGCGCGTGAAAATCCAGCCGGCCGTCTTGGCGACGATCCCCGGCTGATCCGGTCCATGCAGAAGGGCAATGAGGGTGGTGGCAGCGGCCATGGCAGGGCTGGGGGTATCGGCCCGCCCGATTCGTGACAAACGCAAAAACGCCTGCGCTCTCCGGCGACTCCCGGGATCGGCTTTTGGTGGAAAAATTATTCGGCGGGTGGTCGCGCCCGCCGAAGGGCTGGTGTACCGTGCGGAGTTGAATCGTTTCGGGGGCCGATCGCCCGCAACGCCGCCGCCGCTTCCATGTATACCCGGAATTCTCCAACTGCGATGCCGCCCTTGCGCTCGTTGCTCACGCTCAATCTCTGTCTGATGGCCGTCCTCCCGCCGGGAGTCCGCGCCGCGCCTCCGCCGGGGCCAACACCAGGCGCCAACGCCGATCCCGTCATCTGTGCCGATGACCCGGCACAATCCTACGCGTTCTATCTGCCCTCGAATTATTCCCCGGAACGCGCCTGGCCCATTGTCTATTGCTTCGATCCCGCCGCCCGCGGTCGCCGGCCGGTGGAACGTTTTCGGCCGGCCGCGGAACGTTTCGGCTACATTATCGTCGGGTCGAACAACTCCCGCAACAACCTGCGGGAAGGCATCGCGACCGTGGTCAATGCCCTGCTGCGCGATACGTACCAGCGGTTCCGCCTCGATGCGCGGCGCAAATACGCCGCCGGTTTCTCCGGGGGCGCGCGCGTCGCCTGTGCCGTCGCCACGTCGGTGGATTTCGCCGGCGTCATCGCCTCCGGCGCCGGATTCCCCGAGAACGTCGTCCCGTCGAAGTTGGCCCCCGCGTTCTTCGGCAGCGCAGGCCGGGAGGATTTCAATTATTCGGTATTGAAGCAGGTGGACGCCGCGCTCGCCGCCCAACACGCCCGGCACCGCCTGGTCATCTTCGACGGCACCCATGAGTGGTTGCCGGAGCCCTCGGCCGCAGAAGCGCTCGCCTGGATGGAACTGCAAGCCATGCGCTCCGGGCTGCGGCCCAAAGACGACGCGTTGATCGGAACGCTGCTCCGCCAGCGCCTGCAGGCCATCGCGACGCTCAAGAACCCCGGGGAGGCCTACGAGGGTTATCTCGCCATCACGACGGATTTCGACGGCCTCGCCGACAATTCCGAACCCGCCGCCAAGGCCGCGACTTTGAAGGACACCAAACCCGTCCGCCAGTATTTCAAAGACGAAAAAAAGTTCGAGCAGCAGGAGGAACGCTGGCGCGAAAGTCTCTATGGCGCCATCGAAACCGCCAAAAACTGGGTCCCCTTCCAAAGCTCGCGCGATGCCGCCGGCTCGCGGCGCCGGCTGCCCGCCGCGAATGACGCTTTTGGCGGTGCCAGCGCGGAGGAATGGGCACCGGCTGGTTCTGATCGGGCCGACGACACGGATCGCTACGCCGCCCTGCGCGATGTCGTCAGGGAAGTCACCCGTCAGTCCAAAACCAATGTGGCTGCGCGCCGGACGCTGAATGGCGCCTTCAGTTTCTCGTCCGAACAGGGCCACTATCTGATGGACGACAAAAACTACGCCGCCGCCGCCGAGTGCTTCGAGACGGCGGCGATCGTCCGCCCGGAGTCGCCGGCGAGCTACGCCGAACTGACCCGCGCCTACGCGCTGCTCGGCAACAAGCCCAAGGCGCGCGAATGTCTGCAAAACGCCATGGTCAAAGGCTTCAACGACCCCGAACGAATCAAGCAGCTGCAGGCCCTCGTGGCGCCCTGAAGCCTTCCGCGCCAGCGCGGCGATACAATCACACTCGTGGTCATCTCGAAGGAAGCGCCGGATCCCCGCACGGTCATCTCTGGTTCTCCTCCCCATGAACCCGAAGTGAGCCCGGCGAACCCGCGATCACCCTTGGCCAATGTTCCGCACCGACCAGCGAACACGCAATTTCTAACTATTTGATAATAAGCAACCCCACCAACCATGTCATCTATTAGATGACAATCCAATTTGGCGCGCAAATAAAGCGCATAACTCAAATCTCGACAGTAATTACCGAGAAAGTGTCATCTATTAGATGACATATCAATCGACATCGACCAATGTCTATACGTTTATCAGGCTATTTTTAAGTAGTTTACCAATTTTTGTCATCTATTGGATGACATTTCGATTGCACTCAAGTTTAGTGTCTAAATTTTACACTAACAGCCATTTGCATGAATTTGTCATTTAATAGATGACAACCATGGAATGTGAAATCTTGCCCGCCCCGGCGCATGGTCGTCACGGGAACCGGCGAACACCCCGGCGGCGCAGGAGCCACCAGAGGGCGAGCAGGTCGGCCAGCGGGCGCCAGAGCATCACCCACAGTCCATACTTCGACCGGCCGCCGCGCCGCGCGCGATGTTGTACCCGGATTTCCGTGACGCGAAAGCCCGCCGCCACCGCAAACGCCGGCATGAACGAATAGAGCGACCGGATCGGCCAGAACGATTCCGCCACTTCGCGGCGAAACACCTTCAGCGCGCAACCGCTGTCGCTCAGGCCGTCGCCGAGCACCCGCGCCCGGACGCGGTTGGCCAGTTGCGACATGCCCCGCCGCAGCCACGAATCGTGCCGCGCTGCACGCACACCCACCGCCATGTCGGCCTGCTGGAGCAGCGGCAGCAGGCGCAAGATGTCGGCCGGCACGTTCTGCCCGTCGCCGTCGAGCGTGATGAAGACCGGTGCGCGCGCCTCGGCAAACCCGCGCAGCAACGCCGCCGCCTGGCCGGTGTTGCGCGGCTGGCGGAGCACGCGGCATTGCGGCCACTCCGCCGCCGCCCGCGCCAGCTCCGCCGCGGTGGCGTCGGTGCTGCCGTCGTCGATCGCCACGATCTCGAACGGCTCGTCGAGCGCGCCAAGCGCGGCGCCCACTTCCTCGACGAGGTCGCGGGCGACCGCCGCCTCGTTGTAGAACGGGATAATGACGGAGTAGTTTGGCGTGGCGGGAGCGATCATGACCGGGGCGAGATTTCCTGGAGCAACAACGCCCACAAATGCAGACCTTGCGGCTGCGCGGCAAACCGTTCCGCCACGGGTCGCAGTATTTCGGGCGGACAATACCAGATGCGCGTCTCCCCCGACTCGCGCACGACGACCACCATCGCCCCCTTCGCCTCGCGGGCCAGTGGCGCAAACGGCTGCCGGTCGCTCCACTTCTCGGGGAAAAGGTACAGTTGCGGGCGCTCCAACACGACGCGTTCCCGGGTCAGGTCGGTCGCCTGGAACGGCGGTCGCAAGGCGAACGGGCTCGCCCACGCCCACACGTAGGCGCCGTTGAGCAGTTCCGGGGCGTCGAGGAGGATTGCCGCGCCCGGTGGCGCCTGTCGCGCCGCCTCGCGCACCGCCGCCGCCGTCACGCCCGAGAGGTGCGCCGCATTGCGCCACGGCCGCGTCGCCGAGGGCAGCGCCACGGCGAAGCTCGCCGCCAACACGGCCGCCAGGCCCCACCCGACCCGACGCGGCAATGCGCCCAGTCCGAGCGCCCACGCCACGCACAACCCCGCCGACGCGAGGTAAAGATGCCGCGCCGATACGTACGTGACGACGAGCGGCAGCGTGGCCAGCACGTACCACCCCACCCCAAAGAAAACAAAGGCCGCCGCCCAGCGTCGCGCGCGCCAACCCATGTATATCAAGCCCGCGAGCAGCGCTCCCAGCGTCACGTGACTCCACCCACGCCCGCCGCCACCGGTAAGGGGCGTAAAATAAAACTGGGAAAGCAGACTGCGCAGGTATTCGAGCTGGCGCTGGCCCAGATCATGCCAGAACGCTGCGCTCCGCAGGTCCGGCCAGCCGGCGCCGGCGCCGCCCGGTCCGAACGCCACGCGCCGGCACTCGAAATAGACGATCCCCAGCACAACCCACCCGGCATAGGGCGCGAGCGCGCGCCGCCAGTTGACGCGCAGCGCCGGCCGGTGCAGCAGCAGGTCTCCCACGAGCGCCATGAGCGGTAGCGTCAGCCCAAATTCCTTGGAAAACGCCGCGAGCGCGTAGCTCAGCCACGCGGCCACGAGCCACCGGCGCCCGCCCCCGGCGCGATAAGCCAGCCACGCCACGATGCCGGCGAGATAGAAAAACGTCGCGACCAGATCGACGCGTCCGGTGATCCACACCACCGGCTCCACGTGCACCGGATGGAGCGCGAAGAGCAACCCGGCCACGAGCGCACAAAAAGTTTCGCCGCTCACGCGCCAGGCGATCACCCCGACGAGCCAGGCGCACGCGATGTGCAGGCACAGATTGGTCAGGCGAAATCCGAGTGCCGCGCCGCCCCACAAGTGCCCGTCGCCGATGAAGGTCAACGCCGTGACCGGCCGCAGCTCCTTCAGTTGAAAACCCCACATCCCACCGGACCACTCGTGCACGAAAAGCCGCGGCCATTCCGCCAGCGGCATGACCGCGTAGCGACCGATGTAGGCGAAATCGTCGGCGACGAAATAGCCGCCGAGCGAGTTAACGTAACCCAGCACCGCCGCCACCGCGACGACTCCCAGCAACACGTGGGGCCAACGTGCCGCGAGAAATCCGTTGGTTGGCTGGGGCTGCATCAGGGCCTTTTGTTTCGGATAGTAACCAGATCGATCTCACGGGCGAGACGCCCGTGCCACGTGGCATGGGCGTCTCGCCCATGTTCAGAGGCGTTCGCCGCCAAAACATAAGACCCGGTCGATCGCATGTGCCGCCCAGCCTCGCGCCGCGGTCGGCAGCCGAAAAGGAAATTCCGCGCCGCGCGGCAATTCGCGTCGGACTAGCAGCCTGCCGGACTTACTAATGAATATCCTATCTTCAACTGGAATTTTTTTGCGATGGCGGGAATCTGCCTCGACAGGCTCCTTAAGCAGCGCTCCGCGCTGCAAAAACCGGATCTTCCCTTCGATTTTCCGCCGCCTCGCGGCGGTTTAAGGAGTTTGTCGGTCGGGGCGGATTACATCGCGACGGAATCTCGAGCTCTTTCCGAACCTTTATCCCAAGCCCGACAAACTCCTAGCGGTCGCGCTCGGCCCTGGTGTCGGCGCCCCGGCCGCCCGAGTCGCTCGGCGTCGAATGAGCTGGCGCCGGACGAGCGGGCTCCGAATGGGCCGGCGCCGCACGATTCGGTTCCGTCCGAGCCGGTTCGGATCTTCGCGGTTCGGTTCGCGGCGCCTGCGCCTGCGGCGGCTGACTGTGCTGAATTGCCCGCCCCGGGTTGCCGTATCCCCTCGGCGCGTTGAAGCCTCCGGCGTTCGCGTGGCCATCCGGGCGTGACACCGTCAAGGGCGGAACGATCGCGGCCTCACGGGCCGGGTGGGTGTAGACAGCACGCGCTTGACCAACGGCGCGCTCCCGCATCTGCAGCCAGCGCGGATCGGACCGCCAACGGCCGCCGCTGCGATCCAGTTCAGATCCCTTTCGCCAGTCGCGGTAATAGGCCAATTCCCCGTTGTGGCCCCACCGCGGATGCCGGTCCCGCACCCAGATTCTACCGTACCCCCAATCGCATTCATAGCCAAGCCAGGGCCCGACGGCCCAGCCAACGCCGAATTGAACCACCGCGACAGCCCCGTTCGGAGCCAGGTCATAGACCGCGTCGCAATCGTAGACCGGGACGTAAATCAAGGCGGGCTGAGTCGGCGCGATGCTGATATACCCTCCCTCCTGCACGACCACCTGCTGCGCATTACTGGTCAGAGCGCCGGTTGCCAGGGCCTGCACCCGCAACCGCTGAATTGCCTTCATCACGTCGTCCGGTTGACTGGCGAAGGCTTCTCCCAGCGTGTGGGTATACTCGAGGTTGGCATCCATCCATTTGATGATCGAAGGATAATGCGCCAGAGCCTGCACGCTGGTGTCCCAAGGCTGGCTCGCGATGGCTGCCGGGTCTCCACCCACGGCGATGAACCGTGCCGCCAAAACGACATCGGCCGAGAAGGTCGAAGCGGGCAGGATCAGCGCGATGAGCGGGTCGGGATAAAGGGCGATCGGGCGCAACAGCTGGTCGAGTTCTCCAGCGTTGAAAGGTGCAGCGACGATCGGGTCGTCCGTCGCCGCCTGGAGCAACGGGGCGCAACCTGCAAAGAGCAGAACCAAAATCATCTTTTTCATGGTGCCGAACTCCGACGGTTAAAAACGTGATAAGAGAGCGACGGCGTTTTTGCGCAAAGTATGCCAGGGATTCGTCTTGGATATTAAGATAATGGATGCGGACGTGTTATATATATGCTCCTCCGCCGGCCTTTCCGCGCCGTCGCCCGATTTTCGGGTGCAGTCAACCAGATCTGCGCCGGGCGCGCAGCGAGCCTGGGGGCAGCCAGCCAACCGCCCGCGGAGCGGAGCGGACGATCGCCGTCGGCGATACGTCCGCGCTCCCGGGTCGGAGCGGGCGCGCGGGGGGGCACTCGAGCGAAATCCGCGGCTCGCCACAACGTCCCAGCCGTTTGACTTGGGCGCGCGACCGCTTTCTTTTCCCGTTGTCTGTGGAACGTCTATCTATCCTCAGTCACGGCGACTTCCCGACCGCGTCATGCCCGTGTCACGGTGGACGGCGGCCGGGCAGATTCCCGGACGGAGCCAGAATCGTATTTCGTGCCCATTCTATGTTTGCCAAAAGTAAAACGTTTTTGCTTCAATTGCATCAAAGCATAACCGGCCACGTTTGCCCTTCGCCCATCCGATGACCATGCCACCTTCCCCCACTCCAGCCGAACTGCCACCGATTGTCTACGGCACGACGCTGCTCAATGGCATCCCCGTGAAGCAGGATTCCTGCGTGGTGATCGAGCGCGCCTATGCCGGCCATTCGATCCTGATCTCGTCCGACAAGGACTACGTGAATCTCTATCATGTTTTCGACCGGCGGAATCGCAAACTTCCGGAAGAGGAACGGCGGCGTTTGGTCCGGCAACAAATCGGCCCGTCGCGTTGGCGCCTTTTCGTGGTGCGCCACCGGGACGATGCGCCTCCGCTGGAGCTCGAGCAGCACTACGATCCGAAGCGCGGCCGGTACAAACGCTACGCCGAGCAGCTGGCCAGCGGAGACAAACTTATCCTGCACGACAAAAGCGAGGCGATCAAGGCCCGCCGGGCCTGGCAGCTTTACACGCCCAAGGAACAGAGGCGCCATCACCGTTCGTCGGTCCGCCGCCTCCGCAGCTCGAAACCGACGTACATGGTGCAAATCTTGCCGCGCGCTGTTTAGGTAAAAAAAGTTTGACTAGACAAAAGATTTCTACCCATCATCGGTGCCATGAACAATCGTGGCACCCTGGAAAATCATCTCAACACCCTGCTTTGGGGACAGACCGAGGCGATTCGTGAGTTTGCCGGCGCCGTGGAACGCGCGCATTTCGGTCCGGCGCGGGACAAGCGCATCAAGGGATTTTTCCTGCTGTTGGGGCCGACCGGCACCGGCAAGACCGAAATGGTCAATCTGACGACGCGGTTTCTTTACGGCGCGGCAGCCGCGACCCACATCGAGCGCTTCGACATGGGCGAGTACGAGCACCCGGATTCGGTCCTGCGCTTCCTGGGCACGCCCGCCCAACCTTCGTTGCTCGGCGCCGCGATCGACCGGCTCAACGCCCACGGCGGCGGCATCCTGCTCTTCGACGAGATCGAGAAGGCAAACCGCGGCCTGACCAAGATCCTCCTCGGATTCGATGCGGCGCGCGTCTCGATCAACGATGGCACGACGAAGGATCTCTCCCGCATCATGGCGGTTCTGACCTCGAACCTGGGCGCGGCCGAGGCGGCCCAGATGCAGAACAGCGGATACACGGCGATCCGCCATAAACTCCAATTCGAGGCCGAACAGTTTTTCGGCAAGGAGGGTGTGGCGCGCTTCGACTCGGCCATCGCCTTGAATTTGCTCTCCTACGAGGCGCAGGTGGAAATCACCCGCGGGCTCGTGTTCAAGGAGTGTCTGATGCAGAGCCAGCATCTCCATCGCTGCGTCGAACTGGCGAGCCACGACGTGATCACGTTCCTGGTCGGGCGGGGGTTTTCGCCCGATCTGGGCGCCCGCAACATTCGTAAGACCGTGGAACGCTGCATCGGCGACGCCTTGCGCCCGTACCAGTTTTTGCGCAACCCGCCGGCGGAGGAAACCCGACTGGATGTGATCGGCGACCGGCTGAGCGGCACCTTGCAGCTCGTCATCGAATGCGAACAGGAACTCGCGGCCTGGCCCATCCGTCGATCGGCGGCCATGACCGCGTTGCTGGCGGCAGTCGCCGCCTAGGAGGCGGTCGGTCTTGTCGATGAAAACGCGGAGACTGATAGATTGTAGGGCGGCATCGCCGAATGCCGCCGCTTTTCTGGAGGAACGGCGGGGTTCGGCGACCCCGCCCTACATCTCCAACCGTATCGTTCCACCTCAGGCACGAGCACGAGCTGGCCAAATCACATACGGCCTTAAGGGAGCTCCTAAAATCCGGATCTTTGTAGCGCAGGCATCCCTGCCTGCTTCCTTTGCCGAGGCAGGCTGGAAGCCTGCGCTACTTCCCGCGACAGTAAATGGGAGTGCCCTTAAATTGAGTTGTCATATGGGCGGATCAGCGAACACGTTCGTTGCCCCAACGGAGTCACCGCCACCAGCTCCTGCCGCGGCATCCGTGATGGTCAGTGCCCCGTCCCCCGCCCCCGCCCGTTCCAGGCTCACCCAACTGTGACCAGTCTCCCGTCCTAGTCTCGCCAACCTATTTCCCACCCATGTCCGCTCCAACTACACCCCCCACTGCGCCGCGTGAACCCTCCTTCGTCGATGTCGAAGTGCTCGACTTCGGCCCGCTCTACAAAGAGGCCGTCAGCCATTACGTTTCGCTCAGCCCCGACCGCGCGTCCTGGTCGCCGGAGAAACGCAGCCGGCTGGTCATTCGTACGGAATGCCGCTGGGGCCGCATCACCGTCGAGGACGACGCGCCGGGCGGCCAGCTCTTCCTGCTCAACGAAAAGGGCGAAGGTCCCAAAGGACCGCTCTCCGCGACGACCCGAGCCTACGTCGCTTTGTTCGCCGAGATGAAACCGGTGGCGGGCGATCCCGGATTTTTTGAGTCATCCCCCTTCTGCAAGGTGCCGATCGACCTCGCCACCGCCAAGACCCTGCGGGCGCTTGGCCTGGTCAAACTCGAAGACTTCGTTCTCGCCAAGTCCCGCGAATTCGAGGCGATCTACGCCGAATGGCGCACAATCATCCTCTCCGCCCGGGAACGGGTGAGAAGCCGGCGCGCGGAGCGCGCGGCGAGTCGCGGATAGAACGCCGGCCGGCCCGGGCGTGGCTGGAGCGGTTCAAGTAGCAGGGTAGCCGATCTCTCGCTGGTCAGATCGCAAGGATCCGTCGTTGTCATTCTGAGCGAATTGAAGAATTCATCCGGTTATCCGCCGGCGATGGTCGCTCTGGATTCTTCGCGGCGCTGCGGATGAACCGCCCCGGTTTGTCATCCTGAACGAAGTGAAGGGTCCATCTGGATACGGATGGCTGGCCATGCGCCGATGGATCCTTCGCGGCGCTCAGGATGACCGACTTTCCTGACAGAGTTCATGCCCAAAAGCCACCGAAGGCGCGGGCCTTCGTGGGATGTCTCCGGATGACAGAAAGAGTTTAGAGCGGCGGGCGCCGGAGCGGGCGATTCTTCGCCCGGGACTCAGGCGCGGCGGAAGGCGGGCCGGCCCTCGGCGAGCACTTCATGCACCGACTTGAGGAGTTGTCCCGCCGTGAAGGGTTTGGACAGGAAGGCATCGGCGATGACGTCGGGCTGCGGCGCGCTGCTGCCGGTCTCGCCGGCAAATCCGCTGATGGCGATGATCTTGACCTGCGGTTTGAGGTTGCGCAGGGCGCGCACCAATTCGAAGCCGCTCAGGCCGGGCATGAGCAGGTCGGTGACGACCAGCTCGATCTCCGTCAGATGCTGGCGGAAGAGCGCCAACGCCTGCTGGCCGCCGTCGGCGGTGAACACACCGTAATCGTAGGCGGAGAGGAGGCTCTCGCAAATATGCCGCACCGCGAATTCGTCGTCGACGACGAGCACGTTTTCCCCGTGCCCCCGCAGGAGCGTGAGCGTGGGGGGCGGCGCGGCTTCCTCGGCGGCATCGAGCGCGGGGAGGTAGATATCGAACCGGGTGCCCTGGCCCACGCGGCTGGTGACGTGGGCAAATCCGTCGTGCTGCCGCATGATGCTGGCCACGGTGGACAGGCCGAGGCCGGTGCCCTTGCCGGGGGCTTTGGTGGTGAAAAACGGCTGGAACAACCGCGGTAGATCCTCGGGCGGAATGCCGGCACCGGTGTCGATGATCGACCACAGGACGTAACGGCCGGGCCGGGCCCCAGCGATCGGCGCGGCGGCGGCGGCGGTGAGCTCGATATTCTCGGCGTGCAGCGTGAGCGTACCGCCCTGGGGCATGGCATCGCGGGCGTTGATGCAGAGATTCATGAGCACCTGGTGGAGCTGGGTCGTGTCGGCCTCGACCAGCCAGAGCGTGCGGGGAAAATCGGCTTCGAGGACGATGTTGCGCGGGAAAGTTTCCTGGATCATCTCAGCGATCTCCTTGAGCAGATGGCGCGTTTGGATGGTCATCTTCTGGGCGCGCAGCCCGCGGGCGAACGTGAGGATCTGCCGCACGATCTGGGCGCCGCGGCTGGCGCTGGTTTCCATGGTGTCGAGCAGACGCAGCGCCTGCGGGTCAGCCACGCGCATGCGCACGATGGGAATGGCGAGCACGATCGGCGAGAGCACGTTGTTCAGATCGTGGGCCACGCCGCTGGACAGCGTGCCGATGCTCTCGAGCCGCTGGGCCCGCAGGAACTGCTCCTCGAGCTGTTTCTTCTCGGTGATATCGCTGCCGAACATGAGGAAGGCCGGGGGGCGTTGCGCGGTGTCGCGCACGAGCGAGACGCGAGTATA
>Ga0182021_10008230_pt1 | contig 12355 bp, 9 predicted proteins | sample 612E3MmetaG_FD_120493 | JGI IMG/M metagenome (GOLD analysis project Ga0182021, IMG submission 120493) | Permafrost microbial communities from Stordalen Mire, Sweden - 612E3M metaG (Illumina Assembly) | ecosystem: Environmental > Terrestrial > Soil > Wetlands > Permafrost | place: Sweden...
AACGTGGGTTCTCTCGGGGTCACCGGAGATGATCTGATCGTACGTCCCCCCGCTCTTCCGAAGCGCCTGGAGAGCTTCGGGCTCGCAGAGAGGGTCACCCGCAATGCTGCCGTTGGAGTCGACGAGGCAGCGGCGCACGGCCGAGAGCGGGCCAGCTTCGGCCGAAATGGCGGTCACAAGCCATCCTCTGCGCCCGCTTGTTAGAACTTCGAGCATCCCGCGGAAGAGCTCTTGCGTCGCCGGATGGGTGGCATCGACGTGCTCGATCAGCAATCGACCTTCACCGCCGCAGAGCATGCCGAGCTCAGCCGACTCGAAGTCCGCGATGCGCGACTCCTGGGCCTTCAGCACTTCGAGAGCCTCTTTGATGACGGTGGCCTCCAGAGGGCCCCCACCGATCGTCCCGGCGATGGAACCATCCTTTCTGACCACCATCGCGGCACCGGCGTGGCGGGGAGAGGACCCGTGCGTGCCAAGAATGGTCACCCACGCGAAATCCTGGCCAAGTTCGACGAGAGACAAGCCTGCCCTTGTGATCTCTAGGTTCAACGTATCGCTCCCTGAAGATGTGTGATGTTTCTCTTGCTCGTGCCGGTCTCGGCACCCGCTCCCGGGTCCCAATCGCGGATATCCAATGTCAGGCCGCCGCTCGCCACTTCACGCGAGACCGCCGGCACACCGAGTAGACCCTGAACCACCTGGTCAGGGCTCGGCGCGGCCGCTCCGCCGCACCGCTTGACGTACACAACGAGCGTCGCCCCCTGAGCCTTTTCGGCCAGGACCAGCCTAAAATCGGTCAAGCCCTCCAGTGGGAACAGCGCTTCGTCGAAGTCTTTCACATAGAGCGTGTGCCCACCAGGGAAGACGGCAGCGCCGGCCAATCGCCGGTCGATATGGGCCAAGCGCTTCAGCACCGTGCCGCACGCACAGGGCGCCGGCAGGAAGCAGCTCGAGTCACCGGTCCGGTAGCGGATCAAGGGCATCGCGGCGCGGGTAAGCGTAGTGAAGACCACCTCTCCAATCTCTCCGTCGGGCGTAGGCCGTCCGCTGACGGGATCGACGATCTCGAACAGCAGATCGGCCTCTCTCAGATGATATCCGGCCCGGGCGGCGCAATCGACCCCGCCGCCCAGCCCCATCTCGGTGGTGCCGTAGTGATTGAAGACGTCGCACCCCCAGGCCGCCTCAATCGCGCTCACGACCGCGCGGGAAACCTGGTCGGTGCTGAGCAGCGCGCTCTTCAGCCTCAACCGGCTGCCGCCTCGTTCGGCCGAGGTACACCGGGCCAAGGCAAGCACCTGTACGGGGATGCCCACCACGGCGGTGACTGTCTCCCGCTCCATCACTTCGAGCGTGCGTCCGGGGTCCGTCACCGGGCCGTGGGGAATGCCCGCCACATCCATCCGCTCCAGCCCTTCCTTGAGCAGGCGGCCCACGCTGCCCGGGAGACTGCCCGGAAGTAGGATGAGCACCCTGTCACCCGCCTGCACCAGGGTGGACATGCCCACGTGAAAGAAATCCCTCGTCAGCTCCTGGTCTTCGGAGGTGAAGAATATCCTCTTAGGCGGCCCGGTCGTCCCGGAGGTGGGCAGGGTCACTATTCTCTCCACGTCGCCCTGCCGCACGCACAGAAAGTCGAAGGGCTGGGCGCGAAGCTGGTCGGGCGAGGTGAGAGGCAGATCGGCGAGTTCGTCAAGCGAGGACACATGGATCTTCTCCGCGCCGAGACTCCCACGATAGAAGGAGCTGGCCTCCTGGACCAGCGAGAGAGTCTCGTTCAGCTTTGTCAGTTGGTATTCCTCAAGCGCCTCGCGGCTGAGCGGCCGCCCCTCTCTGCCTATCTTGGCCGCGGTCCAGGGTTCGAGCGGGGTGATCCCAGCACAAGGGCTCACTTCTCCTCCAGGGTCTGCTCGACAAACACCATGACCCAGAGGGCGTTTGCGTCGTGGTCAGCCACAGATCCTACCGCCCGTTACTGCTGAAATGCTGGTAGTCCTTCTGGTTGTGCCAATCTCCGCCCCATTTCCAGCCGATCGCCGCGAAGGCGCGGACCGCTACGTCTCCGGACTTGATCGCTCCCAGCGGCAAGTGCGACCTGTCGACGTACGCCTCGCCTTCAACCGGGCTCACGGTTGCGCCGTGGATGTAGGGATTCTCGACCGGGTTCAGGTCGATGGCAAGACCGTAGGAGTGCATGCTCCAGGCACTCGTGCCCGCCACACGGCGACCGTTGTAGGCCGAGGTGTTATCGGCAGCCATCGAACGGTCGTCGTCGGCGCCGTAGACGTCGACCAGGTTCATCTCCCGGATTGGGAAGTGGGCGTTGTAGAGGGCGCGAAAGACGGTGCAGAGCCTCGCGGCCCATGCAGCGCCGACGACCAAGCTGCCCGTGTGTGGCTTGCCGTCGAACCCCCAGTAACTTACGTGAACGAGACGCAGTCCATCCAGCGATACGGGATCGCCGGGCTTCCAGGATCCGCTGCCGACCATCTGGGCTTTGAGCGTTGCGTCGATCGGCTGCACCGATGAGGCAAAACTCGGGGCCGCCAGCTTCACCGACGTGACCCGGCCGACCGTGCGCGCCGCCGCGGTCTTCAGGGTCGCGTTCACCGCGCTCGCCGCGACCGCGTTGGGTGCGTTTGCCTGTCCGGGCAATGTGACCGCCGAGATCTGGACGCGGGGCGGCCCGGTCGTTCCGACCTCGTGGGCGCCACAACCGGCCAGTAGGACGACCGCCACGAGGGTTCCAGCCAACAGCGGAACAGCGCCCAGGCGGAACCACTTGGGCGCGCCGGCCTCCTGGTAACGGTGGTTGCTCACGGTCCTCATGACAGCTCTCCTTCGGCTTTCGAACTTCGACAGATTGTAGCGGCAGCCTTCAGAAGAGGTGGAGTTTCCGGTGACGGGGCGTCGGTTCTGGCGCCTCCGGGGTTGTTCTCGTCCTCTTCCTGTGGTTTCATGGCGCCTCATGAACTCGGCCCGCGCGGTCGAGAAAACCGGCGCTGTCGCTCGCGTGTCTGGGGGGCGAGACGCAGGAAGAGGAGGCTTCTGCTCATGCCCAACCGCGCGAAAGGCGAGAGACTCACTCGAGTTGTCGTCTTCCTTCTTGTGGCGTCTGTGCTCGTCTTCTCAGGTTCCCCCATCGCCCAAGCCAGTCCGACTGCCATCAGCCAGGCGCAGAGCGAACTACAGGCGCTGAGGCAGTTGGTGGACAAGCTCGACACCGATCTCAGCAAGGCGGACGAGGATTACAACCAGGCTGCTGAGCGGCTGAAGCAGACGCAAGCCGCGCAGACCAAGACCCAATCGGAGCTCGCGAAGACCCAGAAGGACCTCGACGCGGCGCAGCAACAGTTGATGAGCCGGCTGGTCGAGATCTACAAGAACGGCAACGAGGGCATGCTCGACGTGCTGCTTGGCGCAGCCAGCTTCACCGACCTCGTCAACCGCTTCGAGCAGCTTGGCCGGGTGGGCGCACAGGACAGCGCGCTCGTCAAGCAGGTAGACGGCTACGTTGCTCAGGTGAAAGACCGGCAGGCCGAGCTGGCCAAGCAGGCAGAGGATGGGAAGGCCAGAACCGCGCAGTTGGCGGACGCCCAGCAGAAGGTCGCTGCACAACTCGCCACCAAGACACAGGCGCTGAAGGGCAAAGAAGTGCAGCTCGCGCAGCTGCAGAAGGAAGAACAGGCAAGGCAGGTCGCGTTGGCGGCGGCCGCCAAGAAGGCGGCGGCCAAGGCAGCCGCGGAGGCCGCCCAGCAGGCCGCCATCGAGAAGGCGGCTAGGGAGAAGGCGGCCAAGGATCGGGCGACCAAATTGGCGCCGACCGGCGGCGGGCCGGCCGACAAGACAACGGGATCGTCGAACACCAGGCCGTCGGCGACTCCCGCCGCGACTCCGGCCACGGCTCCGCCGGGGACCCAGGGCGGCACACCCGACACGAACTCCACCGCCTCGCCTTCCACCGATGAAGGTGGCGGTTCGGGCAGCACAGCATCCGAAACGCGGGCCAAGGTAGTCGACATAGCCCTCAGCTACCTGGGCGTGCCGTATACCTGGGCAGGCTCTTCTCCCAACGGCTTCGATTGTTCCGGGTTCGTGACGTACGTGTTTGCCAAGGTTGGCGTAGACCTCCCGCATTCAAGCGCGATGCAATATGGAAGCGGCACCCACGTCTCCAAGGGCGAGCTACGACCGGGTGACCTGGTCTTCTTCTACAGCCCCATCCATCACGTTGGCATCTACATCGGCAATGGACAGATGGTCGACTCCCGCGGCTCCGGGGTCCAGATCGACGACGCCTTCTGGGACAGCTACGCGGGAGCCACGCGGGTGCTGGAGTAGGGGCCAAAGCGTCATGAAGCTGCCGGCGAGCGGGCGAATACGCGAGCGGATCACGGCGATCGGGAGTGCCCACTGCCCTGTCTACATCATCCGGGGGCAAGGGAAGAGCCTGATGGTCGACGCTGGAGTGAGCCTACTCGGACCCCGCTATCTCGCTTCGGTCCGAGACCTTGTGGGGGATGCCGGGCGCCTCGACTATCTCTTCCTGACTCACTCTCACTACGACCATGTCGGTTCCGCCGGATACCTCAAGCGGCATCTGCCCGGGCTGACGATCGGCGCCCACGAACGGGTCGCAGGTCTGCTGCGGAAGGCCTCCGTGCTGGAAGCGCTGAACGGTCTCAGCGATTTGCACACCGAGCTTCTGAAGTACAACCCCGCCGGCGAAGACCTCACCATACGCCCGTTCGAGATCGACCTGGTGCTGCGGCAGGGCGATGAGATCGACCTGGGAGGGCTGACCTGCCGGGTGTGCGAGACACCAGGTCATACCCGCGATTCGCTGTCGTTCTGGCTCCCGGAGTCCAAGTCGGTGTTCCCCGGCGAGGCGTGCGGCGTGCTGCGGACAGGCACCGCGGGCAAGCTGCATGTCGAGTTCGTCGCGTCCTTCGACGACTACGTGAGCTCCCTCAAGCTGCTGGGCGCCCTCGAACCCGAGGTCATCTGCCTCGCTCACAACTGGGTGCTCACCGATGAAGACGCCCCGGAGTTCCTCCAGCACTCTCTTGCCGAGACCTTCCGGTATCGGGAGCTGGTCGAGCACTACCTGACGACAACGAACGGCGACATCGACAAGACCATCCAGGAGTTGGCACGCATCGAGTTCGACCCGCGCGAAGCCGCGCTCCCCCCGGCCGCGGCTTACATGACGAACCTGGCGGCCCAGGTGAAGCACATCGCCGAACTGCGGGCAGGCCGCGCGGCAGTCTGAAAAGCCGACGTGGGGAATCGAACCCCAGACCTGCTCATTACGAGTGAGCCGCTCTGCCATCTGAGCTACGTCGGCCTGCGTTCCGCGGCGCCGCGAGAGGCCGCTCCGAAACGAGGCCCTAGTTTAGAAGTTCCCCGGCGACCTGACAAGTTACCCCGGCATGGTTCTGTTCAGCGCTCCTCGTCCACACGTGCGTTGCCGGCACGTCGACGAAAGGTCCAGACGCGCAGCTTCGCGACTTGCGTCTGGACCCGCGTCTGACTATCCTTGGTCCTGCTGAACGTAGGAGGCTGGAGCTGCGGGCCACCTGGCTTGACTCCGCGACTCGGCTGTAATTCCCGGCCTTCAGAGGATGACCTTGTGACAGACCTGCAGCCGGTGGTCTCCGTAGTCGACGACGAGCCTGGGGTGCGGGCCTACTTGGCCGCGCTGCTCATGGCTCGCGACTACCGCGTCATCGCCTTGGCCTCCGTCGAGGAGCTCCTCGAGCATGGAGCGCTTGAGGGCCCTGGCTGCCTGATCTTGGACATCTTCCTTCCCGGTTTGAATGGCCTCGACGCTCAACAGATCTTGATGGACACATTCCGTCATCTGCCCATCATCTTCATCTCAGGCCAGGGGAGCATCCCCATGAGCGTTCAGGCCATGAGAGCCGGCGCGGTGGATTTCCTCAGCAAGCCCTTCGGTGGAGAGCAGCTCTGGCCAGCCGTCGAAAGGGCCGTCGACCTCAGCAGACACATCTGCGCCGAGCGGGCCGAGCAGCGTGAGTTGGAAGAACGCCTTGGGAGATTGACCCACCGCGAGATCGAGGTCCTCCGCCTTGTGGCAGTCGGGAGAATGAACAAACAGATCGCGGCCGAACTCGACATCGTAGAGAAGACCGTGAAGGTCCATCGCAGTAGAGGGATGCGGAAACTGGAGCTGAGATCGGTGGCCGAGCTTGTCCGGGTCGCCGACAAGCTCGATCTGCTCTCACCGCACTCTTCCTGATTCCACCTTCCAGACTGGCCAAATAGCCAGCTTTCCCCGCGCCGGCCCGCCCCACTTTGCCTATTGGACCAAGGTCCCATGAGAGACCTAGGTCCAATCTCAGCGCCCCACACCCGTGCCGATGGCAGCCTTAGTAGGACAGCTGACCCGCACAGCTCGAGTCGTCGGGACGGTCGTGAACTCCACAGCAGAAATCAAGTTGCCGGTTCGCCCAGGTCGCCTGACCGGGCGGCGCTTCGTGTACGCGCTTGCGGGGGTGCTCTTCGTTTGCGCCCTGTTCTATGCCCTTCTCGCTGGTCCGGCCCAGGCGTTCACCGTTCGGGGCGGGACCGAAGCGCAACGCGCTCGCGTCACTCAAGTGATCGAAGCATGCTCGCTCTCCTATGCCACCACCGACTCGGAGCTTCGGGCCATGGGCCCGGTCAAGGTGGACTTGGTGAAATTGAGCGACGCCACTGGCTACTCGGAGTTGGGGCACATCTACATCGACAGCGACATCACGTCGGACGCGATAGTGGGCGAGCTCGCGGCCCACGAATGGGCGCACCAGATCTGGTACTCGCTGGGACCGAAATGGTGGCAGAAGTGGAGCATACTGGCCGGCGCGGGCCCCTCCGCGAGCGCAACCTGGCGACAGGACCCCGCCGAGAACTTCGCCGAGTGCGCCAAGGTCGCGCTCTGGAGTGGCCAGTCCTTCCTGCGCGACTACGCCGTGACCGATCTGGCCGTCACCGCACCGGCGGAGTTCCGCGATTGGCTGGCTATGGCTCGCTACATCAAGCAGTGCCCGTTCACGGACCTTGGCCCCACCGCCATGCCGAGCACGCCCGAGCAGGACGAGCTGGCGGCCGCGGGATCGTACGTCCGCGCGAAGGGAATCATGCAGGGCTTCAGCGGCACGGTCTTCGGGGCGAATGAGCCGCTCACGAGGGGACAGTTGGCTCAGATCTGCGAGAGGGCAGGCCTGCAGTACCCCGCCGAATGGCGCTACGAATCCAGCACGGCCACCCGCGCTGAGGTTCGGCAAACCGTCCCCGGTTTGACCTGGACCGGAGAACGCTGGTCGGAACCGATCACCAGAGGCCAAGTAGCGCGCCTGCTGTGGCGGAGCCGCTAGGGTCCGGTCCGCCGTCTGAGCTAAGCCGAAGCGCTGTCCTATTCTCCGGCGCTGCCCCCGCTCGAGCCGGCGCTCGACGACGGGCCACCCGCGGCGCCACCACCCGATGCGCCGTTGCCGCCACCGGCACCCGGACGATGTGATCTGCGGCGCCGCCGCGATCTGCTGTTGGGGCCGTCGCTTCCCGGCTCGCCGCTACCTCCGCCCGAACCTGACCCGGCACCGTTGGCTCCCCGTTCGCCGCCGCCACTTCCGCCGGCGCCCGCCGGTTGGCCGGTGGTGACGCCGCGACCGCTGCGTTGCGGCCGGCCGTCTCCGCCAGAGCCGGCACCCGTCCTGGCGCGAGAGCCCGCGCCGCCGGGCGCGCCGGCGGCGCCCATATCTGCCGCTGCTTCGCCGCCTTCACCCTGGCCTCGTCCTCTGCGGCGGCCCCGCCCCCGGCGGCCGCGGCCGCGGCGGGACGTCTCGGCCACGATGACCTCGACCGGCTCGCCGTTCTCGCCCAGGATGACCTCCGCCTCCATGACGGGCAGCGTATCGGGTCCCTCGTCGACGACAAGGCGGTGGATACCGGCCGGGCTATCAAGCCACGAGACCATCGGCATCGGCTCTTCCGCTGGCGCCTCGGGTATCACCAGCAAGGAACCGTCCTCTTGGGCCTGGCACGCGCAGAGCCGGACTTCGGTCATTCCCCCTTCTTCCAAGCGCACGGTAACGGCTTCCTTGGTGCAGTTGTAGCCGGCTACCACCCCCTGCCCGGAAAGGGTGCAGACCACTGTCCCCTTTGCCGGCGCCTCTTTGCGGAAGCGAACATACTGCTCCTGCTCGTACTTGAGGCAACACATCAGGCGGCCGCACAATCCCGAGATCTTCATGGGGTTGAGAGGGAGGTTCTGCTCCTTGGCCATGCGGATGGACACCGGGTCGTCGTCGCCGGGGAAGAGCGTGCAACACAAGCCCCGTCCGCAGGGACCCAGTCCGCCCACCATGCGCGCCTCTTCGCGCGCGCCCACCTGGCGCAACTCGATGCGCATCTTGAGCGTCTTGGCAAGGTCGGCCACGAGGGTCCGGAAATCCACCCGCTCCTCGGAGAAGAAACTGAAGGTGATCTTCTCACCGCCGAAGCCGATGTCGGCGTCCACAAGCTTCATGTCGAGCCCGTGCTGGTCGATCAGCTCGCGGCAGCTGTCCATGGCCTGCCTGCGCAGGTCTTCGCTGGCCGCCTGACTCTCCAGGTCCTTGCTGGTAGCAAGCCGCACCACCTTCTTGAGCGGCGCCGGGAGCTCCGAATCGTCGACGGTGCGCGGAGGCTCGACCACCTGGCCGATCTCCGGTCCGCTGCTGGTTTGCACGACCACACGATCGCCGCGGGAGAGCTCGAGCCCGGCGGGATCGAAATGATAGACCTTGATGCCGTTCCGAAAAACGACCCCTACGATGTCGGCCACTAGGTGAGGGCCTCCTTGATGCTTCGAAACATGTCCCCGATCGCACCTCGGGCATCGACATTATAGCGGAGGCGTTCCTGGGCCTTTCCTACAGCCGCCATAGCTTCAGCGTAGGCGGCAAGGCTCGCTCCCGGCGCGGCGGCTCGCAGCTCGCTCAGACGGTCCTGGTTGAGCACGCCCGCGTCGGCCCCGACAGCCGCCAGCGCGAGGTCCCGGTACCAGCCGGCGAACACCTGGGTGACGGTGCGCAGGCCTTGGGTGTAGAGACGGCGCTGTTGTCGTTTGACCCTCTCCTCATGACGCTTCTTGAGCCAGCTCTTGGTGCGTGCGTCCCCTGCCCACTCGAGGGCCCGTTGGAGCTCAGCATCCAAGCCGGCGACGCGTTCTCCTGCACGGCTTTCCACGGTCGCCATCACCTCGTCGAGCGCGATCTGGGTGTCCATGAGCCCGGCACTCGGGAGATCCCGGGCTAGATCAAGAAGGAGGCCGCGTTCCCTGCGCGCACTTTCGGAGGTCACCAGTTCTTTGGCGTAGGTCAGGTTGCCCCCGGACACCCTCGCTATCAGAGCTGCTTCCGCCTCTGCTATCTGGTAGCGGCGCACCAGGTCGGCGGCTAGGGCCGGGGCGGGGACCGCCGAGAACGCCACCGGTTGGCAGCGGGACGCGATGGTGGGTAGCATCCGCTCCGGCCGGTCGGTGACCAAGATGAAGTGGACGTGTCCCGGAGGTTCCTCCAGCGTCTTCAGAAAGGCATTCGCCGCCTCGGCGTTGAAGCTATCGGCCTCCAGGAACACGTATACCTTGGCCCGCGCCTCGTACGGCCGATAGGCCGCGTGGAGGTTGATATCGGTGATCTCCTCTTTGCGGATGAAGTTGCCCTCGGGCGCGATCACCTCCACGTCGGGGTGGAGTCCCTCCAGCACGCGGCGGCACGTCTGGCAGTCGCCGCAGCCGCGGTCGGGACAGGCCAGTCCCGCGGCGAAGGCAAGGGCCGTCTCAGCCTTGCCGGCCCCCGGAGGGCCGGAGAAGAGGTAGGCATGCGAAGCCCCTTGCGAGAGGGCACGTTGGAGCAGCGATACGGCCATCTGCTGGCCCACGATATCCGCGAAGAGACTACTCACGATCCTCCAGCCGATAGATCCCGACCGGTTGAGCCCCGGCACATGAACGAACGCTGTGGCTATCCCACGAGGAATTGCGAAGACGAAGCATGTTAACCCTTCTACGAGAGACGAACCTGGGCTTGCCCACCTACGATCCAGCGACCGGGAGCGCATGGGGGTTCCCTCAAACGGTTAGCGGTGCCCCGCGTTAAGTGGAAGGGAACCCCCATGCGCTCCCGGCCACTAGCTAGTGGCTGAACAACTCGAGCTCGTCCTCAACCACAGCGCGTACCCGCTCCTGCACCTCGGCCTCGCTGCCCCTGGCATCGACCCTCCGGATACGATGCGGATGCGCGGCGAACAACTCCCGATACCCTTCGGCCACCCGCTGGTGGAACTCGTCGTCCTCGGCTTCCAGGCGGTCGGGCACCGCGGCCAACCGGCCCGAACGGATGGAGTCGTCCAGATCCAGGAACACCGTCAGATCGGGGAACAGGCACTCGGTGGCCCAGACGTTGAGCGTGATGATGTCGTCTGTCCCGAGCCCCCGCCCATAGCCCTGGTAAGCGAGCGACGAATCGAGATACCGATCGCACAGCACCACCTGGCCATCCTCGAGCGCCGGCCGGATGACCTTCTGCACCAGGTGGGCCCGAGCGGCAGCGTAGAGCAGCGCCTCAGCCCGCGCGCTCATGCCATGGTGCCGCGGATCGAGCAGCAGGTCTCGGATGACCTCGCCGAGCGGGGTGCCGCCGGGTTCGCGGGTTACCAGCACCACGTAGCCGCGCTCGCGAAGCGCAATGGCGAGCAGGTCCATCTGAGTCGACTTGCCGCAGCCGTCCAGGCCTTCGAACGTGATGAAGAGACCCTTCAGGCCGCTGCCGAGGCCCGCAAGCGCCGAGTCGTCGAGCGTGGCGTCGTCCGGGGGTTCGTCCATCAGGCCGGCGCCGTCTCGGCCTGAGTCTTGGGCGCGGGAGCCCTCTTGGTGATCCGTTTCACGCCGGTCTTGGTGGTGCCTTTTGCCGCCGGTTTGGTCGCCGGTTTGGTCGCCGGCTTGGTCGCGGTCTTGGTGGCGCGTTTGGCGACGCCCGCCTTCGTCGCGGCGGCGCCTGCCCGCCTGGTGGGCTTCTCGGCCGTGCCGGCTTTGCCGCCGGTCTTCCGGGCCCCGCGCGCCCTACCGGTTGCATCCGTCTCCGCGCCTTCCGCCGCCTTGGCTGCCGCCCGCGCTTCCTGTTTGGCCCGATACTCGGCCTTCGTGGGACAGTAAGGGTCGAGGCACAGCACCCAGGGCCGCCGGCCGCCGAGTATCTTCACCTTGGGGCTGCCGCACTGCGGGCAGATCTCGTCCGTACCGATGAGCTCGCCCCTCTGCGGCAACGGGTAGGTCTGGTCGCAGTTCGGATAGCCTTCACAGCCCACGAAACGCTTCTTGGTCGCCTTCGAGCGGATCACGCGCAACCGGTGCGTGCCGCACTTGGGGCACTGGCCCAGGATGCGGTCTTCGGTGATGCCCTCGTAGATCTTGGCCGCCATCTGCTCTTTGTGCTGCTCGAGCGTCCCGTAGGCCTGGCGGAGCAGGTCGCGCGAGATAGTCACCACCTCTTCCTTGGTGAGATCGCGCACCGAGATGAGGTCCATGTCCTTCTCCAACTCGGCAGTCATCTCGGGAGAGGCGATTCGTGGAGCGAACTCCTGCAGAGCCTCAGCCAACTTGATGCCCATCTCGGTCGGCTCGATGGGATTGCCGTTCACGTAGCCCCGGTCGTACAGGTTCTGGATGATGGCATGCCTGGTGGCCTTTGTGCCCAGGTTGTGCTTCTCCATGAGCTCGATAAGCGTACCCTGGCCATACCGCGACGGCGGCTGAGTCTCCCGAGCGTCCAGCTGCTTGTCGACCATAGTCACCAGGTCGTCCTTCTCGAGGAGCGGCAGTTCGAGGTCCTTCTGACGGCTATACGGGTAGTACTCGAACCAGCCGGCATGGACCACCCGGTTCCCGCGGGCTACGAACGGCTCGCCGGAAAGAGCGACGTCCACCCGGTTGGATTCCATCACTGCCTCGTCGGACAGAGTCGCCATGAACCGGCGGGCGACCAGCTCATAGAGGCGCCAATTCCTGTCGCCCAACTCGGAGCGACGCGGGCTGCCCGTGGGGTAGATGGGCGGGTGATCGGTGGTCCGCTTGTCGCCGCGGCTGGGATGGAGCGCCGGCTGCGCCAGAAGTTGCGCGACCTCCCGGGCAAACTCGCCCTGCGCCATCACCTCCAGCGCCTCTCTGAGGTCGAGCGACGTGGGGTACACGGTGTTGTCGGTGCGCGGGTAGCTGATGTGCCCGGCCATGTAGAGGTCCTCGGCGACGCGCATGGCCATCGCCGCGCTGAACCCCAACGAGGTGGCCGCGCTGGTGAAGCTGGTGGTGTTGAAC
>Ga0182021_10008231_pt1 | contig 12354 bp, 11 predicted proteins | sample 612E3MmetaG_FD_120493 | JGI IMG/M metagenome (GOLD analysis project Ga0182021, IMG submission 120493) | Permafrost microbial communities from Stordalen Mire, Sweden - 612E3M metaG (Illumina Assembly) | ecosystem: Environmental > Terrestrial > Soil > Wetlands > Permafrost | place: Sweden...
CCGGAGCCGGACGCTGGCCGGGGGGGTCATTTGCGCGAATTGCGAAACAGCCGGTTGAGGACAAACAGATAGGCACTGGGAGTCAAGATTGACCGCCGGTTGTTAGCCAAAAAACGAAGGGGGTGCCGCACGATACGTTTTATCAAGGCGCGCCGGGCATGCCGGCTGGGAGCGTTGGGGTCAAGCTCGGGGAGCTGCAGCTCGCTGCGGAGCCATTTGAAATAATCAACCCAGAGCGCGTCCAGATCGTTTATCCAGAAGCCATCCACCGCCGGGGCCGGGGTCTCGCGCATGATGATAATGGGGAAATCCGGCAGCACGACGGTGGCATTTTTTTCAAACAATGGCCGGATCATCCCATATAACTGCGGGTAGGACGTGTGCAGGGTTTGCCGGGCAAAATCAAAATCGTAGCAATCCGCGCGATAAATGTTGCTGGAAATCAGCGAGTGCTGCGCCAGCGCATGGACGTTGGTGCGGATGCACTCCTCCGCAAACGCCCGAAAATCGGCGAACACTTGCGGGACACGAAGTCGCAAATCATACTTGGCATCGTAGGCTAGTATCAATCCCGGTTCGCCTTGCCGGATCAGGCGCAAGAGGTTGACCAGAGCCTGATCGGCAAGCAGTTCGTCGTCGCCCACCACCCAGATATATTTCCCCCGGCCCATGGTGCGCACCTGGAGGATGTTTCTGTCAGCGCCGATGTTGGCGGGGTTACGTTGATAAATGACTCGGGGCACTTGGCCGGCAAATTCGCGAATCACCTCCGGCGTCGCGTCGTCAGAGGTGTTGTCCGAGATGTAAAAAACCACCTCTTCGGGGCCCAGACCGCTTTCAGCAACCTGCCGGGCGAAGGCTGACAGCAATTCGCGCAAATACCTGGCGCGATTGCGTGTGGGAATGCAAATGGACAAAACTTCTGAATTCATGCAGGGATATAATCCGTAAAACTTCGCGCGTATTTCGTCCGTAACCGGTCGCTCTGTCAAATCAATTGTGTTTTCAGACCACGCGCAATTTGCGCCGGCCGCAGCTTCTGAACGCGCCCGGGCCAGTTTCCACCGGCTGCAAATGAATGTGCGGCGATTCGCGCTTGCCCGCCCTGTTTCTTGCCGTTATTGTGCGCGCGGTCTGGTCGCAAGCCGGGCCCGTTTTGTTCGAATGACAAAGTCCACCCCACCCACCGTCCCCTCCCCGCGTGTCAGCGTGGTCGTGGTGAATTACAACGGACTGCAATGGTTGCCCCGCTGTTTTGAATCACTCGGACAACAGACGATTTTTTCTCAAATCGAAGTCATTCTCACAGACAACAATTCTTCGGACAACTCAGCAAGATTCACAAATGATTGGCTCGCGCGCACCAGCGCCAAAGGCTGCGTGGTGCAGAACCGAGAAAATTTATTTTATTGCGGGGCGAACAATAACGGCGCGGCGGCGGCCACGGGGGAATTTTTACTGTTTCTCAACAACGACACCTGGCTGGAGCCTGATTGCCTGGAAAAACTTTATCAGGAAGTGACGCGTAACCGCGCCGATGGTGGCGCGCCGCTGGTCATGGATTATGACGACGAAGCGTATCAGAGCGGAGGCGACACGGGCATAGATCTGTTCGGTGCGACCGTTGGCGGCCCTCCGGCCAGCCACACCCAACCGACGTTTGCCGCTCCGGGTTGCGGCTTGTTTGTGCGCACCGAATTGTTCCACAAAATCGGAGGCTTCGCGCCGGAATTATTTGGGTATTGCGACGAAGCCGATTTGGCCTGGCGCGTATGGATTGCTGGCGGCAAAATACTTTCCGTCCCGTCCGCCCGGCTGCATCATCGCGGTGCCGCCGCCGTGAACCCCGGGGGCAACACCAAAATCATCGAGTCACGCACTTCCGATTCAAAACGATTCCTCACCAACCGCAACGGCATCCTGCTGCTGCTGAAAAATTGCCAGCATATTCTTCTCCTGCTGCTGATTCCGCACCTCCTCCTGCTGCTGGCCGAGGCGGTGGTGATGCTGGTGATTGTCAAACGGTGGAGCTACATCCGCAAAGCCTATCTTTCAGCCATTGGCGAGGCTTTCAAGATGCACGCCCATGTCCGCGTCTGGCGCAAACGCATCCGCAACTTCCGGCAGCGCGGAGATTTTTTCATAATCCGTTTTTTGCGGCTGAAGCCAAACCGCTGGTGGGAAGTGAAACGGCTGTTCAAATTCGGCCCGCCGAAAGTGGATGCGAAATAAATCTCAAACGTCGCTAATTTTTTTGACGCAAAGAATCGCGGCCGCATCTTGGGGGTGACATTTGCTCCAGAAACACTGACCCGCCAGCGAAACCAGCCCCCAAAAAAAGTCGGGCCGGCGTTTTAACCGGTGGTATTCACCGCGCAGGCTTTTCGGCCCAAGCAGGCCGATGACTTGATAGCCCAACTGTTCCATCTCCGCTGGCTCCCAGCCGGAAAGATGTTGCTGTAAATCATCGCTGTCGGTGTGGCCTTGCTTCAAAAAACCGCTGGGCGTAAAAAAGATGACGCGCTTCCGCGCCAGTTTTTCCATGTCCGCAACGAGTTTGAGTCCGTCCGCCTTCGTGAGATGCTCAATGACATCCATGGCGATGCAGGCATCAAATTGTTTTGGTTTGAAGTTCTGGGAAAGATGGCGCACATCACATTCCACAATCTCGTCGTGCAGGTTCCGGCGTCGAGCCGCCGCCGCCGATGGCGCGTAAGCTTCCGCACCGACCGACCGGGCCACTCCCAGTTCACGCAAACTTGGCGAAATGCCGCAGCCAACGTCCAAAACCTCATCGCAACCCAGCAGCGCACGACGTAAGGCGAGTTTCACTAGGATTTGATTTGGATCGCAGCCAGCTCGCAATGAGCCAAGCGTCAGACCAAGGCAGCTTTGCATAAATCAGGAAACGGGCTTTGAATTTTTTGCCAGACCGCGCGGCTTGATGTGAAAACCCAGGCTGAACGGTTGAAAAAATGAAGCTGTGTAAGCCAGCGGCCAATACCAGAGATATTTCTGAAAACAGGGAACATAAGCCACGTCGTGATTTCCCAAGTCCGACCGCGACACAAAACGAGCCGCCACGTCGCGGAAAAACCCGACGCAATGATCGTGGTTCCAACCGAGTGCGTTGAGCAGCCAGTTGGCATTGTTCGGCAGGGAGATGAAAACCTGCGCGCCATCGCGCTCCACGCAGCGCGCAAAATGGTTCATCACTTCGTAGTGATAATTTAGATGCTCCAGCGTCTCCATGCACAGGATGACTTCCGGACGGTATTCGTCCAAAGCCTTGCCCAACGCGGCCACGTCGGCGGCGCGGTTCAGGTCGAGCGGATAATCAATCAACAACTGTTTTCCGGGCTGGGGCTGATCCACCACGCGGTATTCCCGCGACAGCGTCCGAATCTGCCGATAAGCCAGAGCGAATGGGCTTTGATCAAGTGGCGTCTTGGAAATTCCCAGTCCGGGAACTGAATGGACATCCGGTTTGTCGCAAGCCGGCATGCCCGCCCCGCCCACGTCCAATACTTTTTTCCCGCGCGCAAGCTCCTGCGCGTAACAAATGCGATCTTTCAACTCACTGGTCAGCCTGACCCGATTCTCGTTTTTCATAGTTTGTATTTTGGAAGAAATTATCAAGAAATCAACCATTGGTTGCCGCGCTGCTGTCTTGACACTCATGCAGGCCACAATCAAAATCCTTTTTTGACCATAATTTTTTGACGGGAAATCAACTGGCGAAAACCATGAACAACGCAAAACCAATTCCAGCAACACCCTCTCAAAGGTTCGGACTGTTAGCCGTTTTAGCCATCACACTGATCATTTTGTTCTGGCGCAGTTTTCTGCCGGATTATGTTCATTTCTCGAACGACGGACCTCTCGGCCAGCAGAATTCAGCTTGGCGACAGTTGCCAGCAGCCATGACGGGCAGCTGGTATGACCTTAACGATGTCGGCAGCAGCGTGGGTGCTTTGGCGCCCACACTCACCAGTTTTTTATGTATGATTCTGAGTCCGGTCAGCTTCTCCAAATTTTTCGCCCCCTGCACGTTATTCATACTGGGCCTGGGAGCATGGACTTTTTTCCGCGCGTTACAACTTTCATCCCTGGCTGCCATGCTCGGGGCACTGGCGACCATGTTGAGTTCGGCTTTTTTTGCCGGTGCCTGCTGGGGCGTCGCCTCGGTGGAAATCGCCTTGGGCATGGCGTTCTTCGCGCTCGCGCTGGTCGCCGCCAACACCTCGGAAACGCCCTGGTTCGTCCGCTGGACACGGCTGGCGCTGGCCGGCCTGTGCGTGGGCTTCAACGTCATGGAGGCGGCGGATGTCGGCGCGCTCATCAGCATGTTGATCGCCGCCTTTGTGTTCTTTAAACCATGGGCGGACGAAGCCGGCGCGGTGGCCGGCAAAATCGCCCGCGGCCTCAGCCGTGTCGCCATCGTGGCCGTCTTTGCCGGCTTCATCGCCTTGCAAACCGTGCTTTCGCTCGTCGGCACCAGCATTCAGGGCGTGGCCGGCACCGCGCAGGATGCGGAGACCAAGGCCCAGCATTGGGACTGGGCCACGCAATGGAGCCTGCCGAAAAAAGAAACGCTCGGCGCCTTTGTGCCGGGACTGTTCGGCTACCGGATGGATACGCCCAATAAAATGCTGCCAGCGTTGCAGGAGGCCTATCAAGGGGGAGTCTATTGGGGCGGCATGGGGCGCAGCCCGGAAATTGACCGTTTCTTCGACAGCGGCGCGCCCGGCACGCCGCCTCCCGGCATGATGCGTTTTGGCTACGGCGGCTACTACTGCGGAATTTTGGTGGCCCTGGCGGCCTTTTGGGCCGTCGCACAATCTTTCCGGCGGCAAAACTCGCCATTCTCCGGCGCGCAGAAAAAATTCATCTGGTTCTGGCTGGCGGTTCTGGTTGCGTCGTTGTTGCTGGCGTGGGGACGGTTCGCGCCGATGTTTTACGGGGCGCTTTACGATCTCCCTTATTTCTCAACCATCCGTAACCCGGCAAAATTCTTCATCTTTGTCGCGTGGGCGCTGGCGGTGCTGTTCGCCTACGGCATCCACGCGTTGAGCCGCCGCCATCTGGAGGGCGAAACCGCCGGCAAAGGAAAAATTGCCGTGAAAAAGTGGGACGCCTTTGACCGCAAATGGACTTTGGCCTGCGCGGGAGTTTTTGGCGCCAGCGTCATTGGCTGGCTGATGTTTGCCGGACACAAGCCGGAATTTGTCGAATACCTCAAAAAAGTCGGTTATGGCGACGAAGATTTGGCGCAGCAGATCGCCGCGTTCAGCATCGGCCAGGCCGGCTGGTTCATCGTCCTCTTTGCCGTCGCCATCACGTTGCTGACGCTGATCATCACCGGTTATTTTTCCGGGCCGCGCGCGAAACTCGGCGCGGTGCTGCTCGGGGCCTTCCTGATTTTTGACCTGGGCCGCGCCAACCTGCCCTACATCATCCACTGGGATTACAAACAAAAATACGAAGTCGGCTCGCTCAATCCCGTCGTGGAACTTTTGCGCGACAAACCCTACGAACATCGCGTTGCCGGCCTGCCGTTCGAAGCCCAGCAACAATTGCGGTCCTATGACAATTCTTTTGGTGGCAACGGGCTTTATCGGATTGAATGGATGCAGCATCACTTTCCCTTTTACAACATCCAATGCCTCGACATCATCCAGATGCCGCGCATGCCGGAGGATTTGAAGGCCTATCTCGAAGCACTCTCGCCCCGCACGCAAGCCGATGCCCCGCTGCTCGCCCGGCGCTGGGAACTGACCAACACCCGCTACCTGCTGGGGGCGGCCGGCTTCCTCAACGTGCTGAACCAGCAGCTCGATCCCGGGCAAAATCGTTTCCGCATTGCCCAACGGTTTGACATCGCGACCAAGCCCGGCATCCTCCGCCCGACGCAACTGGAGGAACTCACCGCCATCACGAACAATGACGGCGACCTGGCCCTCTTTGAATTCACCGGCGCCCTGCCCCGCGTCAAACTTTATGCCAACTGGCTCGTCAACACCAACGACCAGGCCATTCTGAAAACCCTCGCCGACCTGGACTTTGACCCGGCGAAAACCGTCCTGATTTCCACGCCGCAAAAAAATCTGCCCGCCGGGACGACCAGCGGAAATGCCGGCACGGTCGAATTCAAAAGCTATTCGCCGAAAAAAATCAGCTTCGCCGCCAACGCCGCCGCGCCGGCCGTGCTGCTTCTCAATGACAAATTTGATCCCCACTGGCGCGTGACCGTGGATGGCCAGCCAGCGGAGCTGCTGCGCTGCAACTTCCTCATGCGTGGAGTTTATGTGCCGGCCGGCCCGCACACGGTGGAATTCAAATTCAGCCTGCCCGACAAGCCGCTTTACGTCACCCTCTCCGCCATAGGCCTCGGCCTGCTGCTGTGCGGATTTCTGTTCTGGGCGTGCCGCCGCCCGGCCCCGGCCCAGCCCTAAATCACCACGAACGCCACCCGTCACGAAGAAACACCAGACATCCTTTGCCATCCCCCGCTCCAGCCGCCGAAAACCTGATCGTCCAGCTCGGCACCATCCTCGAACCGCTCGATCTGGCGAAACTTTTTCCCAAAACGCAGCCGCTCGAAGTCGAACTCGGCTGCGGCGACGCCTCCTTCCTCGCCGAATACGCGCGGCGCAACCCGGAGAAAAATTTCATCGGCGTCGAGCGCCTGCTCGGCCGCCTCCAGAAACTGGACCGCAAGGGCCGCCGCCTCGGGCTCGCCAACACGCGCGGCGTCCGCATCGAGTCCGCGTATTTTCTGCAATACCTTCTGCCGCCGCACACCGTGGCCGCGCTGCATATTTATTTTCCCGACCCGTGGCCGAAAATGAAGCATCGCCGGCACCGGCTCATCGGCGAAAGTTTTCCCGCGCTCGCCCACGCCGCGCTGGCGCCCGGCGGCACGGTTTTTCTGCGGACGGACGACGCGGATTATTTCCAGCAGATGACCGAAGTTTTTGGCGCGGCAAAATTTTTTGAAAAGACGGAGACGCTGGCGACCCTGGCGGAAATCACCACAGACTTCGAGCGCGATTTCAATGCGCAGGGAATTCCCACCTTGCGCGCCGCCTGCCGGTTGCGCGGCTGAAGTTCAAACGTCAATGACCGGTCCATCGCCGCCACCGGGAGGTTTCGGCGGCCCCGGCGGGCGCCGGCGCTGTTGCACCGAGACGCGGGCGTTGCCGGTGAGGACATTGAGCGCCACGGAAATGACGCTGATGATCACCGCGCCGAGGAAGGCGTAGCCGAAACTGTCCACCTGGAATTTGGGCGCGAGCAGCGCGCCGACGAGGTAGAGCAGCAGCGCGTTGATGACGAGCGTGAAGAGCCCCAGCGTGAAGACCAGCAGCGGCAACGCAATGAGCATCAGCACCGGACGCACGAACGCATTCAGGATGCCGAGCAGCAGCGACGCCACGAGGAGGTTTTCCAGCTTGTCGCCATAGCTGATGTGGTTGTGCAGAATGATCACGGCCACCAGCACCGCGACGGTGTTGATGACCCAGCTCTGCACAAAGCGCACGGCCTGTCGGGTGTGGGGACTCATCGTCAAGAAATCCGCTGCAAGATGCGGCACGCCTGCCGGAAAAACAAGGAACGATTTTGGTGGCTTCGCGGCGGCGTTCGCTGCAAATTTTCCCACACGCGATGAAAACAATCCTGTCCGCAATTCCGCTCCTGCTGGCGCTGACGGCGGCCGGGGCCGGCGTCGTCGCGCCGGGCGCAAAGCTGAAAAAGCTCGCCGACGGCTGCAATTTCACCGAAGGCCCGACGGGCGACGCGCACGGAAATCTTTTCTTCACCGACCAGCCGAACGACCGCATCCTGGAATGGAGCGTGGCTGGAAAACTTTCCACGTTCCTGCAGCCCGCCGGCCGCGCGAACGGAATGTATTTTGACACGCAGGGAAACCTGATCGCCTGCGCCGAAGCGCAGAACGAGCTGTGGAGCATCGCGCCGGACAAGACCGTGACCGTGCTCGTCACGAATTTTTCGGGCAAGCGGCTCAACGGCCCGAACGACGTGTGGCTGGCGCCGGACGGCGCGCTTTATTTCACCGACCCGTTTTACCAGCGCACTTGGACCGCCCCCCATGTCGCGCGCGTCGCCGGCGAAAATGTTTTCCGCCTTTCGCCTGACCGGAAAGTTTTGCGCCCGGTGGCCACGGATTTAAAAAAACCGAACGGCATCACCGGCACGCCGGACGGGAAGAACCTGTTCGTCGCCGACATCCGCGCCAACCAGACGTGGCGCTACGACATTCTGCCCGACGGCGCGCTGACGAACAAAACGCTCTTCTGCGCCAAAGGCTCGGACGGCATGACGATGGACGCGGAAGGGAACCTGTATCTGTGCGCCACCGGCGCGACGAACGGCGTGAGCGTGTTCGACAAAACGGGAAGGTTGATTGACCACATTGACGTGCCGGAACAATGGTCGGCCAACGTCAGTTTCGGCGGCCGGGACCACCGGACGCTGTTCATCACCGCGAGCGAGTCGCTATATTCCATTCGTCTGCGCGTCCGGGGCGCGAACCCGGCGAAATGACGGCACGGGCTGTTCCATGCCCGTTTTCCGAAAAAATCTTGTTGCCTTTTGCGGGGTTTGCCCGTAATTAACCTTCTGTCAAAGGTTCAAGTCTGGCGCGACCGGCGCGGCGGGCGTTTTCCAAAGTTCACTTTTCCAGCAATTTTCCGGAAGGGTTTCAGCCTTTGCACACAACAACTATTATGAGCGACACGCAAGCAAACGGCGACAAGCCGAATCCCAACTACGGTTCCGGCTATCTCGAAATCTCCGAGAAGGGTTTCGGTTTCCTGCGCACGGCACAGAATCATTTTCATCCCAAGCCCACGGACATTTTCGTGACGCCGGACACCATCCGCCGCAGCTTCCTGCGCGAAGGCAGCTTCATCGAGGGGCCGACGCAGCCGCCGCACCGCGGCACCAGCCCGCAGCTCCGCTCGGTGGACAAGGTCAACGAAATGCCGTTCCAGGAATACACCAAGGCCGTGCGCTTTGAGAACCTGACGACGATTGACCCGATTGAAAAATTCAAGCTGGAGACGACGCCCGAACTGCTGGAAACGCGGGTGATTGACCTCGTCACCCCCATCGGCAAAGGCACGCGCGGCATCATCGTCGCGCCGCCGCGCACGGGCAAGACCACCATCCTCAAGCAGATTTGCAACGCCATCACCACCAACCATCCCGAAGTCCACGCGATGGTGCTGCTCATTGACGAACGCCCGGAGGAAGTCACCGACTTCCAGCGGTCGGTGAAGGCCGAAGTCGTCGCCTCGTCGAACGACATGGATCTCGAAACACACGTCCGCCTCTCGCGCTTCATGATCGAGCGCTGCCGCCGCATCGTCGAATCCGGCAAGGACGTTTTCGTGCTGCTCGACTCGCTGACCCGCGTCGCCCGCGCCTACAACAGCGTTCACGGCGGCAGCGGCCGCACGATGACCGGCGGCGTGGACGCCCGCGCGCTGGAAATCCCGCGCAAGATGTTCGCCTCCGCGCGCAAGATCGAGAACGGCGGTTCGCTCACGATCATCGCCACCGCGCTGGTGGACACCGGTTCGCGCATGGACGAACTGATTTTCCAGGAGTTCAAGGGCACCGGCAACATGGAGCTGATCCTGGACCGCAAACTTTCCGACCGCCGCTTGTATCCCGCGATTGACATTCCCAAGAGCGGCACGCGCAAGGAGGAAAAACTGTTCCCCGCGAAAAACCTCGAGGCCATCCGCAAGCTCCGCCGCACGATGGTGGACTTGAATCCCATCGAGGCGATGGAGACGCTCACCGCCGCGCTCAAGAAATTCAAGACCAACGACGAGTTTCTGGCGAAGATGGAAAAAGGTTCGTGAGCCTCAACAGGAGGTGACAGAGAAAACGGAGTGGGTTCAATCCGTCAAATTTTCATCTCTGCCCCCTCCATTTGCTCCTGTTCAAATGAATCCCCCGCTCCATTCGCGCCCGCCGCTGGAGCGGATGCTGCGGATTCATCAGGCGCTCCAGGTCGGCGGATTTCCCAACGCCACGGGGCTCGCCCGCGAAATTGAAGTTTCCACCAAGACGATTCAGCGCGACCTCGAGTTCATGCGCGACCGGCTGAACCTGCCGATCGCCTTCGACCGGACGCGCAACGGCTTTCATTACACCGGCGAAGTCAGCGCGTTCCCCACGATGCAGATCACCGAGGGTGAACTCTTCGCGCTCGTCGTCGCGGAAAAAGCCTTGCAGCAGTATCGCGGCACGAGCTTCGAGAAGCCGCTCTTGAGCGCCCTCAGAAAAATGGAGCAGTCGCTGCCCGACACCATTTCGCTGAACCTCGCCGACATCGAACAGACCATCTCCTTCCGCACGCGCGCCGAGCCGGTTTTGAACCTGGACATTTTCGACGCGCTCGCCCGGGCCGTCGCGCAGCGGCAGCAGTTGGAACTGCATTACCGCAAGCCCGGCCAGCCGGCGGAGAAACGCCTCGTGGACGCGTATCACTTGGCGAACATCAACGGCGAATGGTATCTTTTCGCCTTCGACCACGCGCGCAAGGACCTCCGCACCTTCGTTCCCGCGCGCATCCAGTCCGTGACGCCGACGGGCAAAACTTTCGAGCGCACCGAAAAATTCTCGCTGGAAAAACGCCTGCGCGACAGCTTCGGCGTCCACGCCGGCGAAGGGAAATTTGAGGTCGTCCTCCGCTTCACGCCGCGCGCCGCCGGCTACATCCGCGAAAAAAAATGGCACGCGTCGCAGACGCTGCGCGACCTGAAGGACGGCGGGGCGGAATTGAAAATGACGCTTTCCAGCCTCGCGGAAGTCCAGCGCTGGGTCCTGAGCTGGGCCGGCGAGGCGACGGTGCTGAAGCCGCGCGAACTGGCGGAATCCGTCCGCGCCGCCGCCCGGAAAATCCTCGCCCCAAAAAAATAGAGCCGGGCGCACGGGTCTCTTTTCCCATGACAAGCGAGGCGGAGGACTTTACATTCCGCCCATGGGCCGGCCGCCATTGATTTTGATTTCGCCAAGCATCGAGAAGCGCGGCGTGGAGTTTCACGACCTGTCCATCAGCCTGTCGCTGCGGTATGAACAGGCGGTGCTGGCGGCGGGCGGCCTGCCGCTCATCGCGCCGGCGACGACCGACCGCGCAGTGCTGGCCGAGAGCGTGCGCCGCACGGACGGCGTGCTGCTCACCGGCGGCGACGACATCAACCCCGACCTTTACGATGAAAACCTCCCGCCGGCCATCCGCAAAACCGTGGGCCAGACGCCGGACGGCGGCCAACGCGACCTGGCCGAGCTGGTTTTGATCGCGGAGATTTTCCGGCAGCGCAAGCCGGTGCTGGCGGTCTGCCGCGGCCACCAGTTGCTGAACGTGGCCTTCGGCGGCGGGCTGGTGGCGGACATCCGGCGGCAGGTGCCCGGGACGTTGAACCACCAGCGCCTGGATAAAGCGTGTGAATTGGTGCATGAAGTGGCGTTGACACCAGGCTCTTTGCTAGCCAAGATTTGTCGAAAGCGCAGTCTGGGCGTGAACAGCACGCATCACCAGGCGGTGGCGGAGCCGGCGGGGCCGTTCGTGGCCACGGCGCGCAGCCGTGACGGGCTGGTGGAAGCGATGGAGCTGCGGCCGGACGTGGCCGCCGGAATGCCGTTCCTGTTGAGCGTGCAGTTTCACCCGGAGCGGCTGACGGAGAAAGGCGGCTGTTACCGCGCGATTTTCAGAACATTTGTGGCGGCCTGTAAAAAAAACGCACCTAGAAATAAATGAAAGGCAAAATTCTCATCGTGGACGACGAGGCGCCCTTGCGTGAAATACTCAAGTCGCTGCTCGAAAGAGATTACGTCGTGACGGAAGCCGAAAACGGCGCGGCGCTGCTCAATGCGTTTTCCCAGGATGCGCCGGACGTGATCCTGCTCGACCTGCGGCTCCCGGACGCCAACGGCCTGGACCTGCTGCCGCAGATCAAGAAAAACTGGCCGGACACGGAGGTTGTGGTGCTGACCGGCGAGGCGACCTTCGAGGCCGCCGTGCAGGCGACCAAGCGCGGCGCGTATCATTTCATCAACAAGCCCTTCGACAACCAGGCGCTGCTGGTCACCCTCGATCGCGCGCTGGAAAACAAGCAGCAGAAGGAGGAAAACAACTCCCTGCGCCGGGCGCTCTCCACCATGAGCGGCAGTTCCGCGCCGATCTTCCAAAGCACGGCCATGCAGACGGTCGTCCGCACCATTGAGCGCGTCGCCGCCAGCGATGTCACCCTCCTCATCACCGGCGAAAGCGGCACCGGCAAGGAAGTCATCGCCGACCTCATCCACGCCTTGAGC
>Ga0182021_10008232_pt1 | contig 12354 bp, 10 predicted proteins | sample 612E3MmetaG_FD_120493 | JGI IMG/M metagenome (GOLD analysis project Ga0182021, IMG submission 120493) | Permafrost microbial communities from Stordalen Mire, Sweden - 612E3M metaG (Illumina Assembly) | ecosystem: Environmental > Terrestrial > Soil > Wetlands > Permafrost | place: Sweden...
ATTGAGCGGTTTGCCGGCTGGACCCCGACCCAGCCGCTGTCTGGTATGCGGTGTCTGTCCCGGCAGGCGTTTGAGGCTGCTTCGCCGCTAGCGCCTGGTTGGGGCGTGGAGGTCGGGCTCACCATAGACGTTCTCGGCGCCGGGCTGCGCGTGCTCGAGGTGCCCTGCGATCTGCAGCACCGGGTCTCCGGTACGGACTGGAGAGCTCAGGTTCACCGCGCCAAACAATATCGGGACGTCTGGCTTGCGCTCGCCGTGCGGCGGATCCGTCGCATGCACCTTGTGCACCGGGACGGCGCACCGGTCAGAACCAGAGGCCGAGATTAGGGTCTCTGGCTCCGGCCGGTGGCTGGGGCGGCTGCGCGGCGCGGCGCTGGTCGTCTCGTTCGGCCTGCTCCTGCTGGTGGCGGCAGCTGGGCCATCGGCGGCCAAACCCGGCCTCGGCCCTCGTGGCTGGGCTCCGGGGAATCTGCCCATCACGTTGTCGTCGGCGGTAGTCACCGCGACTCTGTGGACCGCATACCTGCTGGGGGCCTTGGCTGTGGGCATTGGCTTGTGGCACGGCAAGGGCTGCGGCCACTACCGCTTACCGGGTCGGTGGCGGGTAAACCCCTGGGTGTGGCCGGTGGCCTTGGGTGTTCTCGCGCTGTTGACCGCGCCGATCGGCTCGGCCGACCACATCAACTACGCAGCCTACGGGCGGATCACGGCGCAAGGGGGCGACCCGTACCTCGTCGCGCCGAGCACCTGGGCCGGCGGGCTCGACCCCGTGACCAGCGCCGTGCAGCCCCCCTGGAGGATGACACCGAGCATCTATGGCCCCTTTGCGACCGCGTTACAGACACTGAGCTCGTTTGTGGGTGGCGACAACCTGCGACAGACCGTCTGGGTCTGGCAGCTGTTCATCGTTGTGGCCTGGCTAACGGTTCGCTTTCTGCTGCGCCGGGCGGCCGTCGACGAGGTGGCTCGAGGCCGGGTTGACCTGTTATGGACGGCCAACCCGGTCGTGTTCGGGGTTGCGGTCCTAGGTGCGCACGTCGATCTCATCGCCTCGGCGCTGGCCCTGGCGGCGGTCTTCCTGGCGGCGCGCCGGCCGTGGATTGCCGGCCTGGTGCTTGGAGCGACGGTCAGTACCAAGATCACCTTCGCAATCGTGGCACTGGCGATCCTGTGGTCCTGGCGTTTCCTGGCTCGCAAGGACCTGGCGCGAAATGTGGGCGCAATGGCTGTCTCGTCCTTGGCCATCTTCGTCTTGCTGCACCTCTGGGCGGGACCGCATGTCTTCGATCAGCTGCGCAAGGCCAGCCAGGGGGTCTCCCTGGTGACAGTTTGGCGCCCTGTGGTCAACCTTCTGTCCGCGGTGATGGCCTTGGATGCGGCCCGCACGGTGGTGTCGGTGGCCTCTGTCGTCGCGGTCATCGTGCTGGCATGGGTGTTGTGGCGTCTGGTAGGTTCGCGTGCGGCCACCGGCCGGGACCGGTTCACCCGGCCGACCTCGGCCGCCCAGCAGAGGCAGGCGGGCATGACGGCGATGTTTGTTCTCGCTACGGCCTACGCCCTTGTTACTCCCTACGCCTTGCCTTGGTATGACACGCTCACCTGGGCCACCCTCCCGCTGATGCTGGCCACGGCGCTGGACGGGATTCTGCTGGCACAGTTGACGGTGATGGCGATGGCGTACGTCCCCGGCCGTGTGGTGGCTATGAGCACTGACGTCGAGTCGCTGACATTGGGTTTTCGCAAAATCATTGGCCCCTTGGCGGCGTGGCTGGTAGTGCTGGCTATCGCCGGTGTCGCGAGGCGCGGGTGGTCCCGGGCATCGCCGCCCTCTGGCCCTCTAGCGTCCTGACGGCGATCGCAATCACCAGCGGACAGGCCAGCGTGGCACCCACGGCAGGGATCGCTGCTCCGGAATCATTGAGCACCGCGCCGAGCACCCACATGGCCGTGATGGCGATCAGTGACGACCGCAACAGCTGAACTCGCGTAAAGGACTGACGAAGTGGTGCACCTGCCCACCGGTCCGGGCGCCACAAGATGTAGGCGAACAGAACGAGTACGACCGGGATGAGCAATGACAGCGGGTTACCGAACAGAAGCGCGTTGCTCTGAGCGATCTTGCGCGCGATGATGCCCCAGCCGCCACCGCTCAGGACGGTTTGCACGAGTCTGCCCAGGTGTGAACGGGAGTCAGGTGGACGAAGCCAGTCCAGTAGGCCCAGAAGGACCAGGAAAGCGCCGATCCCACCCCCCATGGCCAATGCTCGGCGCCAGGTCAGCCTGATATTCAGAATGGCCAGGATTAGGACAATCACGCCCATCAGCAGTGCCGGCGGTCCTCCGAGGTCGCTGCCCAACGATGGTGATGCGACGAGGATCACGGCGCCCGTCCCGATGGCGGCCACCGCGGCTGCGGCGTGGCGGGGCTGCTCCATGCTCAGGAGATGGTCGCCCGCGAATGTGCAGATCATCAGGGTTGCCGTGGCAAACAATGCGAAGGTCACATTGCCCATCCCATAGAACCTGCCCCCAATGTCTGGTTGTAGGCCCATCAGTGAAGAAAGCTGCAGTCGCGAGCCGGTCATCAGGTCCACGGCCAGGACTGTCACGGTCGCGGTGCAGACCACGACCAACGGACCGAACAGCCGAGTACGCCACGGTCCCAGCAGAGCCAGCGCCGAGATTGCCGCGGTAAAGAGCGCAACGGAGCCGACCAGCGTGAGCATAGGGACCGAGAAACGCCACCACGGCAGGAGGTTGGCCAAGAACGTGGACACCGGGACAGTGGCAGCAACGATGGCCACCCGGCCAGTGTCCTTCAAGAGTTGCAGACGTTGCCCCTCAGCTCCCCACCCGAGCCTCCACAGTACGGAGGCGGTCAGGTACAGCCCCAGCTGGAGCAGGACCCACCCGTAGAAGAACGGCTCGACCATGCTGTGGACCTTGTGTGAGGCCTGGTCGTAGTCGAGCATCGTCCTCAGGCGGTCGGCGGCTGACTGGTCGGAGATCTCCTGGGCAGGCACGAACCGCAGCGGGGTGCCGCCCAGGTTCGGCGGCGCCGCGATAGCCAGATGCTCCAGAATGGTCGGGGTCAGATCCGTGAGCTGCACGAGCCCCGGCTGCCTGGTCGAGCTCGACTCAAGCGTTCCGCCTCCGAAGTCCGGTCCAGTGATGGCAATCATGCGTAGCCCTTCGGTGGCGCCGGCGTCGGCCAGGCTGGCAAGGATGACGTCGGCCCCCGCCGGGGCGACTTTGAGTACGGCGGCAACCCGGGCATCAAGGGCGGCGACCTGTTGGGCACGACTGGTCGTTGGTCGCAGCTCATCCTGGGGATTCACATCGGAGGCATCGCGGACCGGCCCGACGTCGACCAACGTCAAAGGGCAAGCGGCCAGAGCCGAAGGCGTAATCGACTCGTCGTACTGCTGGTAACGAGCCACCGTCCCGCTGGCGCGGGCCGCGCCCAGCGCGGCGCCAGGGCCGACTGCCTGGACGCATCCTCCGGCAGCGGCGACCTGGTCGCCGAGCAGGCCAAGAGAGGCATCGAACACGCTGCTACCTGCCGCGGCCCGGTACTGACTCCAGTGGGGCACCATTGCAGTGCTCATCTGCGCTGGCAGCGCTCTGCACGGGGCCTTGACGTCCGCCGTCCCGCTACCGCCACTGCCCACGCCGAACGCATCGCCGGCTCGCTCTCCTGCAGAGAGCGTCAGCCATCCCTCCACCGGACAGGTGTTGGAGTGAACCGAGCGGACCGACAGCGCGGCGGTTGCTCCGTCCCGCAACAACGACCAAAGCGTCGGTGTGCCCTGAGGTGACACGTCGCTCCACGACAACCCCCCGGTGCCGATGACCACCACAGACCCGCTGACCTTGCTCGTCGCCGTCGGCACGGGAGAAAAGGTCGTCAACGTGGAGATCAGGGAGCTCATCATCACAAAGCTCAGCACAACGGCGGCCGTGGCGGCGGCGAGCAGCTGGCGGGAGGTCATCGGGGTAAGGCTACGGCCCGCTCGGGAGCCGGATTGCGGGTGCGCGGCCCGCAGTGTGGACGTCAGCGCCTACAGCTGGCATCGGCTCGCTTGGCCACCGTTGCCGCCTTGATCTGGTCGCTAAGGCTCAGAGCGGCGCCCCAGCCAACGCCGACACGAGGCCTGGCAAGGCATAGTCCCTGACCTGACGACAAGCTCAGATCTGCCCTTTGGCCAACCCTCTTGGCCAGAGGGCAACCTCTGATCAGGGCAGGGACCGTATGACATCAAGTCAACTGTCAAGAGATGTCTCAGCGCACAGCCCCAGTTGGCCCTATCTCGCCCGACCTAGCCGGCTGTTCATTGGAACACCTGCGCGTCCAGCGGGTTACCCGTCATAGGCTGGCGAGGTGGATACGGACCTGAATACTAGCCCGACGTTATTCGTGGACGGCTAGCGTGAGGTCCCACCCACACCTCAGCAGGGGCGAACCGGTACCCGCAACCGCGAGGGCATCGGCTGACATCCTCCCGGCCATGAATGGCCAGGATTCCAACCGCTCACCCGGAGGCAACGTGTTGAGGTTCGCGCTTGACAGACAGGGCCAGAACTCCCAAGTCGCCACGCGCGGCGACGCTATGGGCTGCCGCGGTTAACTTCTGGTACTGCCAAACAGTGCCGGGCTTGGTCATCGCCCAACAGGATTGAACGTACAGCCTTCCACCGACAGGCCGGAAGGGTTTCTTCCCGGCCCTGAACGGCCGGGTTTCTACCCTAGGAGTTCGATGAGCACACGATATGGGTTCCTGGGTCCCGCAGGCACATTCACCGAGATGGCGCTGCGACAAAGCGTCCAGCTCGAGCACGACGGCGAGAGTATCCCGTTCGTCTCCGTCGACGCCGCGCTCCTGGCTCTGCGCGCGGGCGAGCTTGACTTCGCCATGGTGCCGATCGAGAACTCGGTGGAGGGTGGAGTCAGTGCCACCCTGGACGCGCTGGCCAGCGGGGACCCACTTGTGGTGGTTGCCAAGCAGGTCGTGCCGATCTCCTTTGTCCTCGCCGTCCCCGCAGGTATCGGCCTGGCCGACATCCGCACGGTATCCACCCATCCGCACGCCTGGGCTCAGGTGCGCGCCTGGATGGGGGTGCACCTTCCCGACGTGCAGTACTTGCCGGGTCCTTCCACTGCCGCTGCGGCCGCGGGACTGGCATCTGAGCGGCCGGCATACCAGGGCGCAGTCTGCGCGCCAGTGGCCGCAGCCAACCACGGGCTGGCCGTCCTGCGTGAGGACATCGGCGACGACAGGGGGGCCGTCACCCGGTTCGTGCTCGTCGCCCGGCCCGGTCAGCTACCCGCGCCGACTGGGGCCGACAAGACCTCTGTGGTGCTCTTCCAACGCGATGACCACCCAGGCGGCTTGCTTGAGCTCCTCGAGCAGTTCGCTGTCCGTGGCATCAACCTGACCCGGATCGAGTCCCGCCCCAACGGCGGCCGGCTGGGGGACTACTGCTTCTCGATCGACTGCGAGGGACATGTCAACGACGAGAGAGTCGGCGAGATGCTGATGGGCCTGCAACGAGTCTGTGCCCAGGTGCGCTTCCTGGGGTCCTATCCGCGAGCCGACGGTCTCGAGGCGCACATCGTGGCTGGCACCGGCGACAAGGAGTTCCTCGATGCCCGGGCCTGGTTGAGACGTCTGCGCAACCCCTGAGTCTGAGCGTGCTCTTTGGTGACGCAAGCCTGGTCCGTTAGGGCCAGGTTAGCTGTTGGTCTGCATTGGTCGGCAGCCTAAGTGGCTGTGGTCATGGGTTGTGTCGGTGCTGTCCGTTAGGTTTTGGAGCGTGAGTGTCTGCCAGTACCAGGAAACCGTCAGAGCCAAGCGGTTTTCCAGTGCGTCGATGCGCCATCAGGCCCATGGCGATACCAACGCGGCCGCCAACATCTTGCGGCTCGGTGAAATCAAAGCCTTCAAGAAGAGGTTTGCGCTCGGACAGACTGTCAACGGACGTCTCAGCCACGGCCCAAAGCCCGTGCCGCGTTAACCCCGAAGGCCGCCTGTACCGCGACCCCAGGAATCCCGACCCTTCGGGCCGGGAGGATGTCAATGTCGCCCGAAGCCTTGGTTCTTGGGCTGGGCTGGAGCTCAGCCCACCCGGACGACGAGCGCGAGGGGGTCCACCGTGGCCGAAAGGCCGCGGGAGCGGCCGACCGTGTCGCCGTCGATCTGGACCGCTTCGGGGTGGTCGCAGCGGATGGCCACCGACTTCAGACGGTGGTGGTCCACCCGTTCGTGGCCCTTGCGCTTGCGGGAGATCACGCGGGCAGCCAGGGCAACCCAGCCGACCAGACCGACCGGGGACAAGATGACAGCGTCGAGCCACCCGTCATCGACCTGGGCCTGGGGCAAGAGGACCAGTCCGCCGGTGATCTTGCCGCAGTTTCCGACCACGACGGTGCGCGCCCGCCGGCTGAACTCGGCCTCGTCGTCGATCTTGATCCGCACCTTGAACTGTGGGCCACGCAGGTTCTTGGCGCCCGAGAGGGTGTACGCCAGGGGTCCCACCGTCTTCTTCAGACGTTCGGGCGCATCAGCCATGATCGCTGCGTCGAAGCCGATGCCGGCCATGATCAAGAAGATGTGTTGTTCGGGGCGTTTGTGCTCGTCGGAGCGGTCCAAAGTGAGTCGGCCTACATCGATCCGCTTGTTCTGGCCGGTCAGTGCCACCTTGAGCGCGTCGTCCAGGGAGTCCGTGGGCAGGCCAAGGTTACGTGCGAGCAGATTGGCGGTGCCGCCTGGAAGCAGGCCGAGCGGGGTCTCGGTCCCGACCAGCGCTGCCGCCACCGCGCGTATGGTCCCGTCCCCGCCCAGTGGGCAGATCAGGGTTGCCCCGTCGGTGAGGGCCTGTCGGGCCTGGCCGGTGCCCGGGTCCTGCGCGGTCGTCTCGACCCACAGTGGCTGAGCCCAGCCGGCAGCCAGGCAGCCCTTGGTGACCTGTGCCCGAACTGCGTCGAGGTTGTTGAACTTGGTCGGGTTGACGATGATCGCGGCAACTCGTCTGGGCGTTTGGGACTTGTCTGCACCCTCGGGTCGGAAGTGGGCACGCGGCGGACGTCGCCTTCCGAAACGGCGGACGCCGACTGCCTGAGCGATGCTCTCCCCCGAGGCCGAGCGGAGCAGCCAGGCAAGCAGCAACAACAAAGCGATGGCTCCGATGGCGATCCATTCGGCAGTGTCTGTCACGTGGCGAGGTTACCGGAAAAGAACGGCCCGTCATCGTGGCGACCTGCGCCATCACCTAATCGAACCCCGCCTTCTGGCCGGCGGTGTGCTGGGCTGGGTCCTGCGTGTTGTACGCGTCGGCAATGGCGGTGAAGCGCGAACCTCAGCATGTTGCCTCCGCTGCGACTGGGCTCGCACGGGACGACGCAGCGGTGGCGCGGTCATCACCATCCAGACACTCGGCCAGTACTTTCTGCATGACCTGACCCATCATCTGCACGACGTGCGCGGATGACAGCAGGCCCCATAGCCAAGTGGAGGCGGGCGTCATGGTCATTGGCGCGGTCGGGAACGGGTTCGATGACCGCTACGCGGCGCAGATAGGCTCGCTCTCGTGATCGACATCAGACTCCTGCGCGACCAGCCCGATATCGTCCGGGCATCGCAACGTGCCCGCGGCGAGGACGAAGGGATCGTTGACGCGATTCTCACGGCGGACGAACGACGACGCTCGTCCATTTCCGAGTTCGAGTCGTTGCGCGCCCAGCAGAAGGCGTTTGGCAAGCAGGTCGCCGCGGCCAAGGGTGAGCAGAAGGCGGCGCTGGTGGCAGCAGCCAAAGCCACCTCTGAGCGGGTCAAAGAGCTCCAGGCAGCCGCTGACGCCGCTGATGGCGAGCTCGCTGTGCTGATCCGCCGCGTTCCCAACATTGTCATTGAGGGCATCCCCAGCGGAGGCGAGGACAACTACGCAGTCCGGCAGACCGTTGGCACGGCAAGGGACTTCGCGATAGAGGGCTTTGAGCCCAAAGACCATCTGGAGATCGCCGAGGGCCTGGACGCCCTCGACATGGAACGCGGCGCCAAAGTGGGCGGGTCGCGCTTCTACTTCCTCAAGGGTGTCGGTGCACGTCTTGAACTGGCCTTGCTCAACATGGCCGTAGCCCAAGCGGTCGAGACGGGGTTCACCCCGATGATCACCCCAACGCTGGTCAAGGCGGACATCATGGGCGGAGCAGGGTTCCTGGACTCCCACGCCGATGAGGTTTATCACCTGGAGGCCGACGACCTCTATCTGACTGGGACCTCCGAGGTGGCACTTGCGGGCTATCACGCCGACGAGATCCTTGACCTCTCCGGCGGACCCAAGCGGTATGCAGGGTGGTCCGCCTGCTATCGCCGAGAGGCCGGGTCCTACGGCAAGGACACCCGCGGCATCATCCGGGTGCACCAGTTCCAGAAAGTCGAGATGTTCAGCTACTGCCGCCCCGAGGAGGCTGAGGCTGAGCACGAGCGGCTACTCGACTGCCAAAGGCAGATGCTGGCCAAGATCGAGGTGCCATACCGCATTATCGACACGGCGGCCGGCGACCTCGGAGGTCCGGCTGCACGCAAGTTCGACTGCGAGGCATGGGTTCCGACGCAGGGTCGATACCGCGAGCTCACCTCGACGTCGAACTGCACGACCTACCAGGCCCGACGTCTCAACACTCGCGAGCGCGACCCACACTCCGAGGGCAACGCCACCCGCCACGTCGCCACCGTCAACGGCACGCTGGGCACCACTCGTTGGATGGTGGCCATTCTGGAGAACCACCAGCAGCCGGATGGCTCGGTCGTCGTGCCTGCCGCGCTGCGTCCCTTTCTCGGAATCGACGTCCTGATACCGACGCTCTGAACGGGGTACCCAGATGGTCAGAAGGCTGCTCGCTATCGATCTTGATGGCACGATGCTCCAGCGCAACGGCTTGATGTCGCCGGCGGTTCGCCAGGGTGTGCATGAGGTCGCTGAAGCTGGCGTGGACGTGGTCGTCGCGACCGGCCGCACCATCGGGTCCACGATGCCGATCCTGTCCCACCTCGGCCTGACGCGTGGTTACGCGGTCTGTTCGAACGGTGCAGTAACTCTCGAGCTGAACCCGGACGAACCCGGTGGTTACCGGATCCTGGAGGTAGTGACCTTCGACCCGGGGCCGGCCCTGGAGATGTTGCGCGGGTCCTGGCCGGACGCGGTTGTCGCGGTGGAGGAGATTGGTGTCGGTTTCAAGGTGAGCGGGCCGTTCCCCGACGGTGAGCTGGTCGGTGAGGTTCGAGTTGTTCCCTGGGCCGAGCTCTCGGCCTCGCCCGCCACCCGGGTGACCTTTCGCAGCCCGACAGGCACTGCCGAGGACTTCCTGGCTCTGGTTGAGCGGATCGGCCTGCACTCGGTGAACTACGCCGTCGGATTCACAGCATGGCTGGACATCAACCCTGAGGGGGTCTCCAAGGCCTCAGCCCTTGAGCTGGTCCGGCGTCGGTTGTCCGTCGAGCCCTGGCAGACCGCCGCCGTGGGCGACCAGCGTAACGACGTCGAGATGCTGCACTGGGCCGCTCGCAGTGTCGCGATGGGCAACTCGCCCGATGAGGTCAAGGCCATCGCCGACGAGGTCACTCTGGATGTCGACCAGGACGGTCTGGTCCCGGTCCTGAGGTCTTTTCTCGATTGAGGGTTGTCCTTGACTACTTCTGCATGCCCCGTAATGGCATGCTGGGCGGGTCATGTCCGAGCTCATCATCACCTCACCGGCTAACGCCCGCCTAAAATCACTAGTCTCTCTGCGTCGTCGTCGAGCGCGCGAGGAAGCCGGACTCACCCTCATCGAGGGGTATGACGAGCTGTCCCTGGCGCTGGACGCGGGTGTCGTGCCGCGAACCGTCTACTACTGTCCGGAGCTCATGCTCGACCCTGTCGGTCAACAGGATGTCGTCCAGCGGGTGCAGGCCCTGGGTTCGGACACTCAGCAGCTAGGGCGAGTGGCGTTCGAGAAGGTCGCCTATCGCGAGGGCCCTGACGGTTTCCTAGCCGTGGTGGACTCGGTGGTGCGCTCGTGCACCGATCTGAGCGTTGGGCCCGCGCCCCTGGCGCTGATCTGTCAGGGGGTGGAGAAGCCAGGCAACCTCGGCGCCATGTTGCGCACGGCCGATGCCGCCGGTATCGAAGCTGTTGTGGCAGTCGATCCGATCACCGACTGGAGCAACCCCAACCTGGTGCGGGCCAGCAAGGGCACGGTGTTCTCGGTGCCGGTTGCGTCGGCGGGAACACCGCAAGCCTTAGCGTGGCTGTCAGCCCATGGCATTGCGCTGGCAGCCACGACGCCGGACACGGATCTCGACTACACGGATGTGGACTACACGGGGCCGATCGCGATCGCGGTCGGGGCCGAGAAGTACGGTCTGACCGAGGAGATACTGGCGGCCGCGACATACAGGATTCGTATCCCGATGGCAGGGCGGGCGAACTCCCTCAACGTGGCGACCTCTGCGGCCGTGGTCATCTATGAGGCGGTGCGCCAGCGCAGGAGGGGGTTGACAAGCAGGTGAGCGATGGGCGTTGACCGGGGGGTCGAAGGGACCCCGGTCAAGGACACTGTGTGCCGAGGTGTCACGATAACGGTATGCGAGTTGACCACGTCTCTTATGCCGCCGAACCCGATGGGCTGACGGCGACTGCGGAACGCCTCGCCAAGAAACTCGGAGTTACACCGATCGATGGGGGTATCCACCCCCGCTTCGGAACTCGCAACATCATCATTCCGCTGGCCCATGAGCGATTTGTCGAGGTCGTTGCGGTCCTTGACCACCCGGCCTCCGACAAGGCACCGTTTGGTCAGGCCGTTCGCGCCCGTTCGGAGGCTGGCGGTGGCTGGCTGGGCTGGGTTGTCTGCGTCGATGACCTCTCCGAGGCTGAGCAGCGACTGGGGCGGGAGGCAGTAGTCGGCAACCGGCGCCGCCCCGATGGAGTCGAGCTCAAGTGGCGTCAGCTTGGGGTCAAAGGACTCATCGCCGACCCGCAGCTCCCGTTCTACATCCAGTGGGAAGACAAGAGTGTCCACCCTTCGGTCGGGGCTACCACCGACGTCACGATCAGCGGCCTGGAGATAGCGGGCGACTCTGAACGGGTCTGTGAGTGGCTTGGCCTGCCGGCTGACCAGACCTCGACCGTCATCGATTTCACGTTTGTCGACCCGCAAGGCGCCCCGTGCCTCAAGGCCGTCACCTTCGATACGCCCGACGGTTCAGTCACCATCTGAGCCGGCCACGCGGGGTTGGAGCAAGCGGTTTGGCCAGTTGAGACGCCCACGTTAGGTTTTGCTCATGCGCAGCAACTTCCGCTTCAAGGCCATGAATCTCATTCATCGCATGGTGCTTGCAGTCACTGGCGGACGCCTGGGGTGGACCGCGATGGACATGCCGGTGCTCGAGCTCACCACCACCGGTCGCAAGAGTGGCCAGCCCCACTCGGTCATGCTCACCTCGCCGTTGCAAGAAGGTGGGGTCTTGGTTGTCGTTGCATCAGGTGGTGGCGATCTACGCCCGCCCTCGTGGTTTCTCAACCTGAGGGACAACCCCGAGGTCGAGGTGAGGCTTCAGGGAGAACCCAGGGCCCGGATGCACGGGCGCGTGGCCACCTCGGAGGAGCGCGAGAGGTTGTGGCCACTGGTCATTGCCGATCACAGCAACTACGCCGACTACCAGAGGATGACCACCCGCGAGATCGCGTTGGCACTGCTCGAACCGGTTGGCTGACCATTGGGTCAATGCTGTTGGGCGCCCTCATGAGTCGTGCCGAGGTAGTCCACGAGCCGCGGCGCTAGCCCGACGTAGGTCTGCGGGGTCATCTGAAGGAAGCGGCGCTCGACGTCGAGTGGCAGGCCCAGGGTGGCGACGAACTCGCGCAGGTCGTCGCCGCTGATGCGGCGGCCACGGGTGAGCTCCTTGAGCCGTTCGTAAGGGTTCTGCATACCTTCGACTCCCTGAGCTCCAAGGGCCCGCATCACGGACTGGATCGGCTCGCCGAGCACCTCCCAGTTGGCCTCGAGGTCGGCGGCCATGGCTGAGGGCACGGCGTCTAGTCCAGCCAGGCCCCGGCCGGCGTTGTCGATTGCCAGCAGCGAGTGGCCAAAAGCGGTGCCGATGTTGCGTTGCATACTCGAGTCGGTCAGGTCCCGCTGCATCCGTGACTGCACCAGGGTCGAGGCGAGCACGTCCAGCAGAGCACTGGAGACCTCGAGGTTGGCCTCGGCGTTCTCGAAGCGAATCGGGTTGACCTTGTGCGGCATCGTCGAGGAGCCTACGGTGCCCTGGCCTCGAACCTGGGCGAAGTAGCCCATCGAGATGTAGGTCC
>Ga0182021_10008233_pt1 | contig 12353 bp, 9 predicted proteins | sample 612E3MmetaG_FD_120493 | JGI IMG/M metagenome (GOLD analysis project Ga0182021, IMG submission 120493) | Permafrost microbial communities from Stordalen Mire, Sweden - 612E3M metaG (Illumina Assembly) | ecosystem: Environmental > Terrestrial > Soil > Wetlands > Permafrost | place: Sweden...
GGTAGGCTCTACCACGCACAGCTTGCGGTTGCGCGAAGCGGCGGAGATGCTGTAAAATCAAGCACTTGCCACTCAAGCCGGGATGGCGGAACTGGCAGACGCAGCGGACTCAAAATCCGCCGGGCTTCGGCCCTTGGGGGTTCGACTCCCCCTCCCGGCACCAATGAAATCAACGGTTTTGCGAATCAAGGCATCTTCGGATGCCTTTGTCTATGCCCAAACTATGCCCAAACTTGAATTTCTTTCGAGCTTCCGAGGAGGAGAGCAGAGGCAAAAAGCTTTCCATTATTCCAGGGCAGGTGGAGGAGAAGACACGAAACGGGATTAAACCAAACTAAGCGGCTGGGATAGCCCCGTCGGGCTCTGGAAACCCATTCTACCCGCGTCCGGCTCTGTTCACCGCTTCGCAACTCTCGCTCTCCTCTTGCACGATATGATGTCCTGGTGGAAGACAAAAAGATCGAAGAGAAAAATGTAAACACTTGGGAGGAGTTCAAGATCGAGTTAGGCAACCTCCGACGAGAGCGCGGCCAAGCTCCCAATGCTGACAGCTCATACCCTCTGCTGTTTCGCGGGCAGGAGAACTCTTGTTGGCTGCTGAGCACGACGCTTAATCGTCGGCGCGAGCGGATGCTCTTTCGGGACTACTACCACGTGATTTCTAGGATCCGGCCGCAGGTTGAGAGTCTGACAGGCAAGGAGTGGCCGATTCCCGAGTACCCAGACGTGGAGAAACGATCCGCAACCTACGAGTTTGATCTCGATCTGTGGAGCGGGAGATGTCCGGCTTACGCTTACATGGCGTACCTGCGTCATCACGGTTTTCCGTCACCGCTCCTCGACTGGTCGCGATCTGCGTATGTCGCGGCGTACTTCGCGTTCAACAAGGCCAACCAAGCATCGAGCGGGAGAGTGTCCATCTACGTCTTCTCTGGCATTCGCAATAGGATCTCAGGAAACCGGATGAGCGTGGTGTATCGCCAAGGACCACACGTGAACACCCACCGCAGACACTTTCTACAGCAGAGCGAATATACGCTGTGCCTCGGCTTCGACACAGAGTGGCGCTTCGAGCAGTATCACAAGGTATTCGATGACGGCCTTCATCAGCAGGGCATTTGCTGGAAGATCACCATTCCCGCGGCCGAGCGGGTGAAGGTTCTCCAGGAACTCGACGAGTACAACGTAAACTCGTTCTCGCTGTTTGGCTCTGAAGAAAGCTTGATGGACACCTTGGCGACGCGGGAGTTCTGCTTTCCCCAAGAGAACAGCGAATAGCAAGTAGCGAGAAACACGTTGATGATTGGTCCGAGCTCCATCCACTTTCCGGCACAGGATTGCCCTGTCTACCTCGTCGCGCGCTGTGGGCGCTTCTGGCTACTCATTCCGCTGATTGGCCCATCGTCCACTCCGCCACCTAGCTCGACCGTGAATGGTCCCATTTGCAGGCTCCATCCATTTCCGATGAGTACAGACGGCCTCGAAACCATCTGTGCACCGATCACCCAGGGAGAGAACGCGGCTGAGTATTCAGGCGATACAAACTTGGAACCGACGAATCGAGCTGGATGAATCTCCTGAGGAAAAAATGTGACACGCACGAATGGACGGACATGCGGCGGCGCGAGAAGAATACTCATGCAATTCGGTCCTACATACGGATTCCGTGCAGCTACGGTCCGAATCGTGTCAACGATTGTTTGCTCGAATTGACCTGCAGGCAGGGAGTGCATTCTCTGTGCTAATTGCTTGAGTTCTGTTTGCGATAGGTTTAAGTCTCCCTCAGGTGAAGATAGAAACCGCGCTCCCGGTTTCCAATACCAGTGGCGTGGCAGGCGTTCGACATCATCAAAGGATTTGCCGTAAGACTTGCGTATGAGACAACCCATCGGAACAGGCTGCCTCCGCCCCACTAGCGGATGCTTTCCCTTTTTCCATTGCCAGCCAACGATCACAAGCTCGAAATTCTCTTTGTGAGCAGCAATTTCGCACAGCTTAAGCTCGCGCTTCAAGAGATTGATGGCTTGTCCGATGTCCCACCAGTGTGGCAGAGGACCGGTACGCATTCCAAAATCCATCGAAACATCTAGCCCAGTAAGCTTCCCAGCTATCCAATCGTCGGTTGGAAGGCTTCCAACATAAGCTGGCCCGGTATAGCCCATGCACGCAATCGCATCGCGTGCCCAATAGATCAGATTCTTATTCGCGAGAGCATCGAAAGGTTCCGATGCACGACCGGCCTGTGTTTTCATCACAAGGCGATCCGCTACTTGCAGGACAAAACCACGACATAATTGAGAAACAATCTGCGTCATCTGTAGTTTGAAATCCTACGACCCGGTGTTCCTCGAAAAACTCAGGGCTTACATTAGCGGCACTGCCGTTTTGGTACGTACAGTTTAGCTTGCTTCGAGCTTCTTCAATGCATCGGCGATGTCTGTTTGTGAAACGATTGCATAACGCTCAAAGACGCTCCGAGTTCGCCAGCCGCCAATTTTCATGATGACGCCTTCGGCGATTCCGGCCCGGCGCAGGTTGCGGGCAGCGGTGCGGCGCAGATCATGGAACAACAGACCGGGCACACCGGCAGCCTTCGTCGCCTTCGCCCAGGTATCCCGAAAATCCCGTACAGGTTTGCCATCCGAACGGGTGAAGACAGCATCTTCTGAGGATTTCCCCGCCACGCATTGCGCCAATAGACTGTGGACGGAGGTGGTCATGGTCACTTCTCGCCCATCTTTGTTCTTCGTAGTGCCGGGCTCCAGGCGGATCGTACGCTCATCGACATCGACCTGTTTCACTTGGAGGTTTATCAACTCGCTGATGCGCCACCCATAGGTGCGTCCGATCTCTACCAGAGCGCGAAACCACAGGTCCGGGCAATATGCAATCAGCTTCTTGTATTGGGCGTCCTCAAGGAATCCTTTTCGGATGTTGTCCTCTGCGAGCTTTGGGAATTTCGGCAAGCGGAAGACTTTCGGCGGCGTGGCGTACATGCCAATGCGAAACATCCTCTTTAGAGCGGCCATCTCGCGGTTAATAGTGGCATTTCGGGCATTCTCACGCTGCCTCTGGTCTACATACTTCGCAACCAGATCGCTGGTGACCTCTAACACCCGACGCGACTCGAAGACAGGTTTGAGGTGCAATCGCCATCGTGTCTGTACGTCGTCGGTTGTCTTGCGGCCATTGATCCGGTAATCGCGAAAGAGATCCTCCGCCAACTCGCCAACGGTGATCCGTTCGTGCGTAGGTCCGACAAATGACCCTGTATTGATTTCCGCAAGACGTTTGGCGAGGACGCGGCTTGCCTGCCGTTTCTCCGTCGTTCGCGTGGATTCACGAAATGATGTTCCGTTGCGGTGGTACTTGATCCACCATACCGCGCTGTCTTTCTGCCGATACAGACTTCCGGTTCCGCGTGGGCGCGGCATAGGTTGCTCCTTTCAAACTGGAAGAAATCGTGTTGGCCGGAACGGGCGTCGGCCCTAAACCCAAGTTGTCCGTGCCGTGGTGTTTATTCCGCTCGACGTATTCGTCGAGGTCACGAATATCGAGCAGAAACGGTGCGCCTTCGCCGTCGTGCAAGTAGGGTAGGACTCCATCCTGAATCAAGCGCCGGAGTTTCCATTCGCTCATGCAAAGGTATTCCGCAGCTTGCTTGGTGCGGAGGAGGCGATGCTGGGGTGGGGGAGAAAGACGCATGTGCACCTCGACTATGACATCGCGCTTGACAATATCGCACTTGTACACATAGAGTCAATAGCGTAACGTTACTTATTTACGGTCTGTAGCATCCCAGAAAGGAGCCAAATGGCAGAGAAGGCAGTGCCACCGCAGCAGCCAGTAATCTCCATTCGCATTTCCGAGGCGCTGCGCTTGAGGCTTGAAACCTTGAAGGTGCTGATGTCCATGAAGAGCGGCGAACCCGTTTCAACGTCGGAGGCGGCAAAGCAACTTCTTGAGTCCTCGAAAGAAGAGCGACTTGAGCTAGTAAATCTACTCACCGATCCGACGGATTCTCTGCTGAAGATTCGCCGAAAAGCAGACTCAAAACTGCCGCTTTCACAGGCGGAATGGACCCTCGTGGCCTACTACTGTCTGCACGGCGCGGAGACATTTGCCAATACAGCACAGACCGAGATTTCATACGAATCTCTCGGCGGAATCCTTGAGGCATTCCAAGCGGTTTACGGCCTTCTTCGCAAACAAAATAAGACGCATTTGGACTCCTTTTTCGTCGCACATCTCCCGTCAGATCGGCAAGCCGAAGCAAAGAAACCGGAGGAGATCGGAAGCGATGATGTACGCCGGGCTGTGAGCCACACCATACGGATGCTGAAGAACCCCACGGAAGAGCGGCAGAGACCGATATTTGTTGCCCGGAATCTTTACTTTCTCCTCGACGAATTGGAGTTCCCGAATGTCGAGAAGTTGAACGAGGCACTCTGGCCGTACTGGCCAATCCTGTGGCGGGTGTGCGCTCGCGGGCACTACTTCCATCACGCGGAGCCCTTGCAAGATCCGAACTCTTCGGCAGGGAGCATGGACGCTCCGTTGAATCCGCCATTACCGAAATTTGAAGAAGGCGAATACCGTCTCGAATTCGTGCGCTCGCCGAGCGAAGGTTTTTCCGTTTGGTTGTCCTTCCCAGGAAGACTTTCCCCCCTTTATCCCGTGGAGGGATACCCAAAGATTTCGGAGTTCAGGACGATCCTGGAACGACTTGATGTAACGCGGGAGCTGATCTTCTGGGAGGGCCGTTATTTTCTTGCGTATACGGGGTTCTACGAACCGGAGGTAATCGGGGTCAATTTTCGCGGTCGTGACAACGGAATTACGTTTAACTTTCGTGGCGAAGACTGGCAGTCCATCAAGAAGCTATTTCGGCGCGCGTGGCAGGCTCCGGAAGTGCGCCGTCTTTGGGACGCGCTGGCTCTTGAGTATGGCGAGTTGTAAGAACGCGGTGCTTCGCACCGGAAGAATTGGGGACACGACACCCCCAAACGGGAACTGCGGAGCGACGGATTAGCGGGTTTGATGTTTACGCAGGTTAACGTTCACGGTATCAGCAGATTGGATCAGTTAGTGAAAATGTTCGCGGTAGGGAGCGATGACGTTATTTTGCGACAAATTGCTTCTGGCATCGATCACGTAAACGCGTTGAAGCACAAGAACTTTCTGTGAACCAGCATTTCGCCGCTTGACGGCGGCAGAGCAGGACGCGGTATGAGCAACAAGGCGGTTTCCTCAAGGAGTATTCGCCGCATTCAGGCCGCTCCACAGTCCAGTCTGCCATTTAGCGAAGAGGCGAAGCCCGGATTCCGCACAAAAACAGCCGCCACGCGGCTGACTCCCGACGAGCTTTCCGAGATCGAAACTGCCGCCGAAGGCGCGGGGCAGGCGCTCTCCGAATGGCTGCGTGCGATCGCTTTGCGCGCCGCGCGACAGCGTCCCGCCGACCCTGCGGAACTGGTGTTGGCCGAGGTTTGGGCGGTGCGTTACACGCTGCTTAATCTCTTTCATGCAGTCGCTGAGGCAGCATCGGAAGGTAGACAATTTGTGCCCGATTCCATCCTCAAAATCCGCGACGAAGCTGATGCGCGCAAGCTCCAACAGGCTCGTAAATTGCTCGGCGATTTTCTCGCACCGCAGGGCGTGGAAGAAGGACGGAAACCATCCGATGCAGCTTTCGCCAGCGGCGCGACAGGCCGGTTGGACCGGCCTGCTACAGGGGCCGGATGAATGGCTCCAAACAATCAGACTCCAACCGTTTCTTGAGGCGCAGTTCTATGGCGGAAAGAGCTTCTGGCGATTGCTGTTGACGCTGCTGCTTTGGGGAGCCGCGATGTTCTTTTTTCTACTGGCGGGGGAAAGTACATTGCGGAGCCTGAACGCATATGACCAGTGGGATTTGGAGAGGATCGAATGGGGCGAACCTCCGACAAGTTGGCCGCAGAGATGGAGAAAAAAGATCGGCAGAACGCGATTCGTCCTGCCGGGATTTGCGAGGCGGAAGATACCAGTGATTGCGCGGAGGGCAACGCCACAAACACAGGCCAGCATTCACGCCGAGTCGTTGAAGAAGCCGATCCAGCCGGTGCTTCCACTCTTCGGTTCGACCATCGCTGCCGCCGAGGACAGACCCAAAGAGCGGTTTACCTCGAAGGAGACGAAGAGAATCGAATGACAGGCAAATTGCCGAGAACACGTTCTTATTGCATTCACCGTCGGCGCGCAGACGGTTCCCCGCACAGTTGAGGAGCGCTTATGCTTACGATCTCGACGCCGCTCTCAGCCAGTCAGGCGCGAACATACCATGCGCGGGAGTTTGCCGCGCAGGAACAGAACTACTGGAGCCGCGACCAACAGGGCCACAGTGAGTGGCAGGGCAGGCTCGCCGAGCAGTGGAAGCTCACCGGCGCAGTTGAGGCCGAGCACTTCGCGCGGTTGAGCGAAGGCCAGCATCCGCACACCGAAGAGCAGCTTGTCCGGCACCAGGTTTCAAGAACCTACGAAGGAAAATTCGGCAAAGAGGTGACCAGCGCCGAGCACCGCGCTGGATGGGACGCGACGTTTTCCGCGCCGAAGTCGGTATCGCTTACCGTGCTTGTGGGCGGCGATGAACGGGTGCGAGAGGCGCATCGAGAAAGTGTCCGCGTGGCGCTGCGGGAACTTGAACGATACACGCAGGCACGGATCGGCAATGTGCATGCCCCGGAGACGACGGGAAAATTCATTGCCGCCACCTTCGAGCACGATACCGCGCGACCCGTCGATGGCTATGCTGCGCCACAACTTCATACCCATGCCGTAATCTTCAACATGACCGAGCGAGAGAACGGTCAAACACGAGCTTTGCAGCCGCACGAGATGTTTGTGTCGCAGTGCTTCGCCACGGCGGTTTACCGATCAGAGTTGGCGCTGCGTCTGGAAAGGCTGGGCTACGAACTGGAGCGCGGCAAGCATGGGCAGCCGGAAATCCGAGGCTACACGAAGGAATATCTGGAAGCTTCCAGCCCGAGGCGAGAACAGATCAAAGATCATCTCCGGGAGCAGGGAATCGACGGAGCGGCAGCAGCTCAGATCGCGGCCCACCATACGCGCGACCGCAAGGAACTGCTAGCGCCGGAAGAAGTGTCGCAGCGCCACCGCGAGCTGGCCGCGCAGCATGGGCATCAAGCCGACAAGGTAGTAGCGCAGGCGCGAGAGCATGGTCAGAGACAGCGGCACGCCTACGAACCCGACCAGGCGGCGCAGCGGGCCGTGACCTATGCCCGCGATCATGTTTTCGAGCGGTCGGCGGTCGTGGATCGGCGCGACATTCTGGAAGCGGCGCTCAACCGTGGGATGGGGCAAACCACATATGCTCAGGTGCGGCAGGAGTTCGAGCGCAGGGTACAGGCGGGCGAGTTCCGCACCGTCGAGCACGTTGGGACGGGCCAGCAGTACACGACCGCCGCGATGCTGCGCATGGAGCACGAGACCATCGCCCACATGCAGGAAGGCAACCGGCGCGGTTATGACGATCCGATGCTGGTTCCGGGAAACATTCGCATCGAAACGGAAAACCGGCACCCGGAGCTGAACGCCGGGCAGCGTCAGGCGGTCGATGAGGTCTTTCTCTCGCGCGAGAAGATAGTGGGTTTAGATGGAGTCGCAGGCGCGGGCAAGACGACGACTTTGGCCGTGGTGCGCGAGGGCGCGGAGTGGGCCGGGAACAAGGTGGAAGGCTTTGCGCCCACGTCCCGCGCGGCGCAAACGCTGGCAGATGCCGGGATCGAGACCATGACCTTGCAGGCGCATCTTGCCCGAGGTCCACGCCTGGATACGGGAGAGCACCGGCTCTATGTGGTGGACGAGAGTTCGCTTGCGTCCACCAAACAGATGCACGAGTTTGTGGGTCGCCTGCATCCGAACGACCGCGTTTTGTTAGTGGGCGACGACCGCCAGCATGAATCCGTCGAAGCCGGACGCATCTTCGCGCAGCTCCAGGACGCGGGTATGAAGACGGTGAAGTTGGAAGAGATCGTGCGCCAGAAAGACCCGGAGCTGAGACAGACCGTCGAACAGCTTGCGCGCGGTCAAGTCGGAGAGGCCGTCGCCGGGTTGGAGCGGCAGGGCCGCATCCATGAGATCAAAGGCCATGAGGAGCGCATCGCGGCGATCGCGAAGGAGTATGCGAAGTCGCCCGAGAACACGCTGGTCGTCTCGCCCGACAACCGTTCCCGCGCGGAGATCAATCAGGCGATCCACACTGAATTGCAGGCGAAGGGCGTGGTCGGAAGAGAAGAGCATCGCACCCAGGTACTTGTGCCGCGTCAGGATCTCACCGGAGCGGATCGCACTTGGGCCGAACGCTACAACGTGGGCGATGTGCTGCGCTACAGCCGCAACTCACACGAGACCGGCATCGGGAAAGGCGAGTACGCGCGAGTAAAGAGCGTCGATGCTCCCAGCAACCGGCTTATCGTCGAGCTGAAGGACGGCACGGACAGGAGCTACAATCCACGGCGGCAGCAGGGTGTCTCTGTCTATCGGGAAGAGGAGCGGGCGTTCTCCACCGGAGACCGGGTGCAGCTCACCGCGCCGTCGCGCGAGCTGAAGGCGGCGAACCGTGAGCTGGGAACGGTGGAGGGGATCGGCCAGGACGGGCGGCTGAGTCTGAGGATGGACGGAGGCCGCGCGGTGCAGCTCGATCCGCGTCTGCATCCGCACCTCGATCATGGCTATGCGGTCACGAGTCATTCCAGCCAGGGGCAGACTGCGGACCGTGTGTTGATCCACGTCGATACCGAGCTGGGCGCGAAAGACCTGCTCAACAGCCGCATGGCTTATGTTGCCGTCTCGCGTGGCGCTTACGATGCACAGCTCTTCACCAACAACCGCGACAAGCTGGGCGCGGCGCTCGGCCATGATGTTTCCCACCGCAGCGCCCATGCGCCTGAGGTGAAGCAGGACCAGGCAATTGCGCCACAGCGGGAGATCGGGCCACGGCAGGAGCACGGCCCGAGCTTGGGAATTAGTATGTAGCGCGCTTCTTAACGGAGGTCTTCGGTTGGATGTGCTTACTACCCCGAGAATGGCTCCATACCGATGCGATTTCGTATCGTCAGACGAGAATGCAAAATGGAACGTCAGGAAGCCGGTTTTTGCTGGCAGGCGTCTCGGGAGGGCAAACACACACCTCCACTTTGCACTTCATGACACGAGTGTTGGGTCAAGGCCTACTACCCCTAATACCCTATACTTGTTCCCAAACTCGCAACGGGAGGACGGCGATGGATCATTACCTCGTGGAGTATTTGGTGTCGGGGAAGGCTTGGCTCCTCATTGGTTCGGGACCATCCACAGCAGCTGGGTACGCTTCTTGGGGAAAAATGGCGGCAGCAGCCCTTGCCCTTTGTCGCGAGGAGGCTGTGGGTCGCGACCTCACCCAAATCGAACGTGCCTTTAATGCAAGAGACTACCCAGCGGTATTCGGCCCCTCCGCGGACCTGATCGGGATGCCGCGGCTGTTGCAGCATCTCCGGGGAGTGCTAGATGCATACCCTGGCGGGCGGCCACAGAACGACATCTATAACCATATCGCTCGATGGCCAATTCCCGTCTACCTGACGACGAACTTTGATCACGAAATCCACAGGCATCTTTCTGCGACTGGGGAGGCCTCGTACATCGAGTACTCGAACTCTGAAGACCACTTGAGTTTTCTGTTGCCTGATACCTCCGGCGCCATCGTGCACTTACATGGTGATCTCCGATCTGAAACTGGCCTCATTCTCACCGCGAGACAGTACCAAGACATTTCCTCGGGACGTGAATGGGAATACTGGCGCACGAAGATGACCTCAATCTTTCAGATGAACCCCGTCATTGTGATAGGGCACTCCCTGTACGACCCACACATCAGGCACGTTTTGGAAGCCGCAAAGAAAGGTGCGGGTGTGGTTCAACCTGTATGTTGGATCGCGCCGGACGTGGAACCAAAAATTGTTCGAGAATATCTGGAAAAATACCGCATTCGTGTCGTTAGCTATGACAATCGCGATGGAACACATCGCAATCTAGTCCGACTAGTCGAGCAGATTTCCGATTTTGTCCCGCCCCGCCTGTCGATCCATCTCGGTGCTGCAATTGAACGTGCGGTGGTGTCCCCCCTAGGCGCTAGCGCTGGAGCGCCGGGATTTTTCGTGTTTACGAAACTCTCCGCTCAAGCAAACTTCGAGGAAAAGCGCATTGCGATCATGGTAGCGGCCTTGCGAGCCGCCGTTCCGCGATTATCGGAACTTCCATCGTTTTCCGTGCAGCAGGCGCTTGAGGTCTCTGGGTGGCCTTCCTCTCTAGCCGTGCCCTCCGATCTCGCTGCGCGTGTGGCCGCACAGTCAGTGTCAGATGGTCTATTGGCCGCACATGGAAACGATTTCAAGGTGGGAGAGAAAGCTCAGTCATTGGCGAAGGTCGATCATGATAGCTTTCAGCACCTTCGCAATCGATTTCACGTCAGCATTGCGCACCGCCTTAAGCGCCAGTTCGAGAGCCTTTCAAATGCAGAAGTAAATGGAGTGACAGGTGACATAGATGCCGCCCTGACGGGCTACTTCCGGGAAGGTGGTCTCACATTGGCCAGCACCTTGGTCGCTAGTTCTCAGGGTACCGCGCCAACTCTGCCGGCTTCGGTTCTCAGGTTCATTAACGAGGCTTCGGCAAAGTACGACGACCATTTGAGGCGGCAAGCGTTTGCAGCAGTATCGTTACAAGCATTTGTTAGGGCTGATTCTGCGGAGCGAGAATATTTGGGCAGAGTTTCGCAAGGGTTTTTCGCCTTTCACCTCCTGGGTGTTTTCGGGGATGCTGCCCGCGAGCGCCTGCAGCACGCGAAGGAGACCTTGTGGATCGTTGACTCGAATGCCCAGATTGCTGCAACTGCTATCGGTAGCGCGGCGAATGGGGTATTCCGCGAGGCCTTCCGCAGTCTCTCCGAGCTTGGCGTCCGACTTTTCACCCTAGAAGGGCTGTTCGATGAGACGCGGGAACATCTATGGTTCGCGGATCGCATTGTCAAAGAAAACGGTGTTTCGTCTCCTTCGGTGCTGGCATCGGCGATGGGCGATGCGCCCTACCGGAAGGCCAATCTATACCTAGAGGGTTTTGTTAACTGGCGAGCGGCTGGGAATCCAGCAGATTGGGAGCAATATCTGGTTGCTGTGGGCGGCGATTCAATCACAAATGCGGACGCGGTGCGCTCAGCAGTTCGCAAGCTTCCAATCGAGCCGGTTGAGTTTCAGGATTGGCCGGGGTTCACCCAGGATGATTACGCAGAAGCAAGTACTTTTACGGAGCATATCGTAGACGCTGGGACGCGTTCTTCGGCCGGGGCACGATCCCGAGATGATCATGCGGATCTGTACAAGAAAGCAAAGCCGGAGGCTGAAGCATTGGCGGTTGTACTGCACGAACGTGACGGGAAGTACCACATGCTTTCGGCAGCAGGTCAGCCATCGAATGCATGGTTCCTTAGTCAGACGGCGATTCTTAACAGCATTCGCAGCGGCCCTAAGATTACTTGGCATCCCGAGGCCTTCATTCGGTTCGCATCTACTCTCGCTCCCACGTCGGACCAAGATGCCGCGAACCGTGCGTTTGAAGTCTTGCTTTGGTCGCTTGCGCAATCAGGCGTGACTGTTCTGGACGAACGGGTTGCCGCAAGCGTCTTTGGCGGCGTCATTGACGAAGCCAGGCTCAACATCCGAGAACAGCACAAGTTGTACGAGGAAGTGTTGGGCGCGAAATACGGGGAATCGTTGGAGAAAGTTCTCGAACATGTTCCTCCTCTCTACCAGCCATTAGCGGCCCTCCAGCTTGCGAATGAGACAGCTGCGCGGGAATCGGAACTGCGGGCCCAGGCACAGACTGTGTCGGCAGAGGCCGTCAAACGCGCAACCGTCGCGGAAGCGGAACTCTCAAATGTCCAACGTTATCGCCGCAAGCTCCGGGAAAAACAGGAGGAAGGTCAAAAGCGAAAACGAAAAGCGCGCTCGAAAAAAAAGAAGAAGCATTAGGCTACACCTCAAGAAAGGGAAATTTAGGCACTGCTATCATCGCTCGGATTGGAGGGCGAGGAATATGCATGTGGCTACATTCAGAACTGGTTAGCTGGAGCCAGAATCCAGGAGAAATCGGCCCAGAAGATTTTGGGGTTGGGGGAGCAATGGAACCGGAAGTACGGTTAAGGAGACTCTGATTAAGTTCTCCATTTTCCACTGATGTTCAAGATAGATTGAGGAGAGCATCGGAGGGCTGGCGAGGATGAAACAGCGGACACTGGCGGCGCAGAGCGGGTTTGAACGGTA
>Ga0182021_10008234_pt1 | contig 12353 bp, 9 predicted proteins | sample 612E3MmetaG_FD_120493 | JGI IMG/M metagenome (GOLD analysis project Ga0182021, IMG submission 120493) | Permafrost microbial communities from Stordalen Mire, Sweden - 612E3M metaG (Illumina Assembly) | ecosystem: Environmental > Terrestrial > Soil > Wetlands > Permafrost | place: Sweden...
ATTGCTGCCGATCTGTGCCAATTGTAAAAAAATCCGAAACGACAAGGGGTACTGGCAAGTCGTAGAGGGATATATTGGTGAACACACCGACGCAACATTTACACACGGAATGTGTCCGGAGTGCATGACGATATTTTATCCGGACTTTGTACAGAGTGATTATGAAAAACCCACAGGTATTTAGTAGAGAAGATATTTCATAGGCTCCACAAAGTGCTTAGAAAAAGTCATTGTGAAGATATCGAATAACAAAGTCCGTCGGGAGATCAAGCAATCTGCAATCCTAAAAAGAAAACAAAAATGAAATTGTTCTGCTCTGCCTACACCGGCATAAACAAGAATTTTAAGGATAACCTCTCAAAATAATTGTTGGTAGAGATAAATATTATTTATTAAAACCTCTCTATGTTTTTTGTCTATCTTCTTGAAGGATTTGTGATAGGGTTCTTACTCGCGATGCCGGTGGGGCCTATCGGAGTTCTCTGTGTCCGGCGCACTCTCACATCCGGCAATTATCATGGATTTATTGCCGGACTCAGCGGTGCCTCGGCAGATATCGTCTATGCGCTCGTCGCAGCTTTCGGTATAACACTCATCTCAGATTTTGTCAACGGATTTCAACACTGGATTCGACTCGCAGGCGGAGTTTTATTACTCGTTCTAGGCCTTTTCATCTTCCGCTCCCATCCATCTCAACAGGCCGCACTCAAGCGATCAAACGGACATACAAAGGTTTTTATATCTACATTTCTCCTTGCCCTCACGAATCCGATGACGTTGTTTGCTTATGCGGCTGTTTTTTCAGGGGTCAGAAGCGGGCAAATCGTTAGCAACAGAATTTTTCTCCCGATGCTCGTTGCAGGTGTTTTCTTCGGTTCGTTATCATGGTTTTCGTTACTCACAAGCTTGACTTACTTCTTCAAGAAAAACATCATAAGCGTTGGGCTTACTACCGTTAACAGGATCGCTGGCTGTTTATTAATGTTATTTGGCATTGTTGCTATTTGGTCAGGTGTGAATAAGCTCTAATACCTGTTTGAAAGAACCCTGCAAATTCTATTGAGATTCTGTTCGTTTAATTCATACTTAAGAAAAAGCGCGCTGCCCGGAAAATGATAAAGAAAAATAGCCCTTCCTACGAAAAGGATTAATCCCTTTTTCATTCTTTAGACCTATTACTTTTCAGCATAGTCATAAGTATACTTGTTCACGATTCAGGGGGAGGCCTTCATCCCTTTATCGACCGAAGGGAATTGTTATGGATCAACACTGAGAAAAATAAGGAACTTGTACGATGAGTTGGAATCGAATTGAAGGACAATGGAAGCACCGAAAAGAGAAAGCGGTGCACCATTGGGGGAAATTAATGAACGACGAGTTTGCTGCCATCGCGGGGAAACACGTGCAGCTCGTGGAAAATCTCCAAGAGAAATACAGGATTGCCAAAGGGGAAGCCAAGCGACAAGTCGATGAATTAAGAAAAACGTCGACCTCTTGAAAAAATCCAATGCCAACATCATGAGACCTCAAAAGTCATCGATGAAAAAGAAAAATGTTAATCAGAATATCGGTGAAAGCAAAAACATCATCGAGAAGATGACAATCATCATGAGCAGATGTGCGGTCCTGATCTCAAAAAACTTTATTCATTCAATAACAACTTACGGAGTAAATCCATGAAACAGTCAATAAGTAGAGACATGCATCATTCATTTTCTATTCAGGAGGGTAGTCGTATGCACAGATCCATGAGTCCTAAATTTTTTAACGCATTGGTGCTCATAACACTCCTGGCCGTTTTTATGGGCGGCTGTAAAGAAGAAACTCCGGGAATCGTAAATGTCTGTATCACACCCACAGTGATTCGCACATCCCCCGCAAATGGTGGAACGAATGAACCCCTCAATAAGACAAGCGGTAGTACCGGGTTGTCTAAGGTCGCTGCGGTCAAGATAATCTCGGCAACCTTCAGTACGCCGATGGATCCGAATACAATTTCTTCAACTACATTTACCTTGCAACAAGGTGCTACTCCTATTTCAGGAACGGTAACGTATACTGACACGACTGCACTTTTTGTGGTACCGAATGGCCTAGGACCCAATCTTCCCTATACGTGCACAATTACAACCGGGGCCAGGAATCTGGAAGGCGTTGCACTGGCAAATAATTACGTGTGGAATTTCTCCACCGGTGATATTACTCCGCCAACGGTGATTTCCACAGATCCAATCAACAATGCGAGCGGAGTAGCTCTCAACAAGAAGATCGCTGCAACTTTCAGTGAGACGATGAGCCTGTCAACGATTAACACCACTACCTTCACATTGCGGCATGGGACAACGGTTGTTTCCGGAACGGTAACCTTTGCAGGTATGACAGCACTGTTTACATCGGGAAGCTCTCTCATAGCAAACACTACGTATACTGCCATAATGAGTACGGGCGCGAATGATCTTTCAGGCAACGCATTAGCAGTTAACTATATATGGAACTTTACGACCGGTGCTGCTGCAGATGTTACTCCACCGACAGTGATTTCCACAGACCCTGCAAATATTGCAACAGGAGTCGCTTTGAACAAGAAGATTGCGGCAACCTTCAGTGAGGCAATGGATCCGTTAACGATCACGACAACAACCTTCACTTTAACGCACGGTACAACGTCAGTCTCAGGTTCGGTTATCTACGTAGGCACGACGGCGCTATTTGCACCGGCAAGCTCCCTCGCAGCGAACACCGCCTATACTGCCACGCTGAGTACGGGTGCAAAAGACCTTGCAGGCAATGCACTAGCAGTTAGCTATGTATGGAACTTTACCACTGGTGCAGTTGCAGATATTATTCCGCCGACAGTCATTTCCACAGACCCTGCAGATCTTGCAACGAATGTGGCACTCAATAAAATTATTACGGCAATCTTCAGTGAGTCGATGGATCAATCAACTATTTCCACGGCAACCATTACAATGACTGGACTTGGCGGAGCTTCTGTCACAGGAACAGTCAGCTATTTCAGTGGTACCAACACTGTCTCTTTTATACTGGCAAGTAATCTCGCAGCTAACACGACCTATACCGGTACAATCAAAGGGGGCGCGACAGGGACTAAGGATCTAGCAGGTAATAGACTGGCGAGTAATTATGTATGGAGCTTTACAACAGGTACGGGACTTGCACCGGGTGCAGTGCCGCTTGGTTTGGCCGGCACTTACGGGATTATGGCAACTTCCGCTATCACTAACACCGGTAACTCCATTATCAATGGCGATGTTTCGTTGGACCCAGGCACTTCAATGACCGGATTTCCGCCGGGAGTAGTGAATGGCACGATTCATAATAATGATTTAGTGTCAGTGCACGCCAGAAACGACCTGTTGGCTGCGTATAACTTCGCCAAGGGCTTAGCACCAGGAACCACCATATCTGGTGGTGCGGACTTGGGAGCGTCATATCCTTCGGGTATTCCTCCCGGTACTTATACATCTGGCAGCACTATGTTAGTTTCCACTTCTCTCGTCCTCGACGCAGGGGGTAATGCGAATGCTGTTTGGGTTTTCCAGATCGGTTCCTCGCTGACGACGACTGCTAATGTTTCGCTGGCTAATGGCGCTCAAGCCAAGAATGTGTTTTGGGTTCCTACTTTGGATGCCACAATAGGAGTAGGTACTATTTTCTACGGAACCATAGTGTCCGGAAGAGATGTCTCTTGTGTAACCGGTGCCGTGATAAATGGCAGAATACTGGCCGGAGCGACCACTGCCGGCACGATTGCTTTGCAGAACAATATTATCAACGTCCCTTTGCCGTAATGTGCGATGCCTGCCCGGCTGCCGATGCAGTCATGCAGGCGCGTATTTTTTTCGGTGTGATACGAAGATGGATATGATTTTAATGAAGATGATGGAGAAGATGAAGAACATTGAGGTCAATAAATAATCAATATTACTTTAATAAAAGGAGTCACTCATGTATCACTATCGCACACTAATCCGAAGTCAGAGACTTATGAGTCTTTGGCTTAAAAGAATTATCTTCAATTCTTTGATACTGATTTGTGTTCACACAGCAATTCTCGCGCAAGAGGCGCAAAGAGCACAGCCAACGTGGTGGTTCGGCGGAGCTGGAGCCGTAAATTTGAATTTTTACGGTGGAACAACTCAAATGCTAAACTCCGCGTTAACGACTCCGGCTGCTTTTCATAAAGGTTTTGGAGCCGGATGGTACTTAGCAGCCCTGATGGAATATCGCCCTGATCCTGTCTGGGGTGGAATACTGCAGATAGGATATGATGACCGGCGTGGATCGTTTCATGAAACTCCCTGTCCATGCGGTGAAATGTCGACCTTATCAACGACGTTAAGCTATGTTTCCATCGAACCGAGCATACGGATCTCACCGTTCTCGGATGGCTTTTACATTTTTGGTGGCCCTCGAATCGGTTTCAATTGGGCTCTCAATATTCCACAATCATCCACGAGCGATGAAAAAACATTCGTCTACACGCGGGGATCAAATTTTGCCTCCAAAGCTGAATTTAGTGATATGAGAAGAACAGTCATATCAACACAAATCGGAATAGGTTACGATATTGCACTCGTGTCTGTGAACGATAAGAACCAAGTCAATATTTCGCCATTTATCTCATTCCAACCCTGGTTTTTTAGCCGAGAACCGCGCGAGGTGGAAAGCTGGGCAGTATCGACTCTTCGTGTAGGTGTCGCAATCAAGGTTGGAAGTGGGAAGATTATTCATCAGGCCGAGCATGCGGCAGTTCCTGCTGTTGTCGAGCGAGACGTTCAATTTTCGCTTCGAGCTCCAAAATCCGTACCCGTTAAACGCAGGATGAGAGAAACATTCCCCCTTCGCAACTACGTATTCTTCGAGGAAGGATCGACTGAAATACCGAATCGATATGTAGTGATGACAAAAGAGCAAGCCGCAGGTTTCAAAGAAGAGCAATTGCAAGAGTTTCAACCGAAAAGCATGGAGGGCCGGCCACTTCGACAGATGACCATCTACTATAATATCCTGAATATTCTCGGTGATCGTATGAAAAGAAGTCCCGGTACGTCCATTTCGCTCAGTGGAGCGTCGCCAGGGAACGGGCCAGAGTTTGGCAAAGAAAGGGCGGAAACCGTCAAGCGGTATCTTGTGGATGTATTTGGAATTGACAGCTTGAGGATAACAACTGAAGGGCGAACTGAACCACGTATTCCATCAGAAACACCGGGTGGTACAAAAGAACTTGCTCTTCTCCGAGCCGGGGATCGTCGGGTTGATATCGAGAGTAATTCGCCTGAGTTGTTGATTCAGGTTGGAGGCGGCTCTCACTATATGCTGAAACCGTTGCAAATCGTTACAGAAGTGGAAGACCCTATGGACAGCTATGTAATTTTCTATGTCGCTGGAGCAAAAGAAGTACTCGCTTCGTGGTCGCTGGAAATTACTGATGACAAAGGAAATGTTCAACATTACGGGCCATCCACGCGAGACCAGGAAAGCGTTTCGGGGAACACTATACTAGGTGATCGTTCCCAGGGCGACTATAAAGTCGTGATGCTGGGACAAACCAAAAGCGGAAAATTTGTGAAGAAGGAAAGTTCTGTCCGCCTGGTCCGCAGAGAGGCACCTATGAAAGATGCAGTGCGGTTCAGAATTCTTTTTGATTTTGACAAATCGAAGACCATCACAAGCTACGATAAGTTTCTCACCGAAACTGTCGTACCGCTCATTCCGGATAGCGGCGTCGTTATTATCCACGGCTATACGGATATTATTGGAGATGAAGAGTATAACGAAAAGTTATCCAACGAACGAGTCCAGGATGCGCGGGATATCATAGAGCGCGCAATATCGAGCAGTGGCAAACGCGGGATTACATTTGAAACATTTGGATTTGGCGAAGATCTCCGATATGCAACGTTTGACAACTTTTTCCCGGAAGGACGATTCTATAATAGAACAGTCGTCGTCGATATCGTCCCCGACTGAAGTCTTTAGTAGATAAGTTCATCATTACTAATTCGACAGAGGTTCTTATGAAAACTTATGCAGCACATTCAACAGGTATTTTAGACCGATGGACGCACTTGCCTCTTGCACTTAAGGGAATCCTCGGCGTGTTGTTTGCCGCTGCTTTATTGGTCCCTTCTATCGCTATTTCTCAGTGGTCAAGCGACCCCAAAGTCAATAACCTGATCAGCAATGCAGCAAACGACCAAGTCAACTCTGTGAGCGTTAGCGATGGAAGCGGCGGTGCCATTATTACTTGGCAGGATAAACGCAATGGTAATTATGACATCTATGCGCAACGCGTCAGTGCAAACGGCGTAGTGCAGTGGACGACAAACGGTGTAGCAATCTGTTTAGTAGACAGTGACCAGGTCGATCCCGCGATTATTAGCGACGGAAGTGGCGGCGCTATTATCGCCTGGCAGGATAAACGAAGCGGCAATTATGATATCTATGCACAACACGTTAACGCAAACGGCGAACTCCAGTGGAGTCCTTCAACCGGCGACTCCGTATGCAAAGTGGTATTCGATCAAATTAACATTGCGATGGTCAGCGACGGAAACGGTGGAGCTTTGCTTGCGTGGGAGGACTATCGCAGCAACGCAGGCCCTGGCCTTGCTGATATCTACACACAGAAGGTCAATGCAACAGGCGAATCGCAGTGGATCGCAAACGGCATTGGCGTATGCACACAAGCAGCCGCGCAACATGGCCCGAAGATTATCAGTGACGGAAGCGGCGGTGCTTTTCTAACGTGGTATGATCATCGCGCAGGAAATTACGACATCTATGCGCAACGTGTGAGTACCGGCGGCGGACTTGTGGGAATTGCAGACGGTGTTGCAGTCTGCACATCGGGAACCGACCAAACGAATCCTGACATTTGTACCGACGGAGCGGGTGGCGCTATTATTGTCTGGCAGGATTTTCGCAGTACGACTGATATTGATATCTGGGTACAGCGGATGAGTCCGGCCGTTGCAATAATGTGGCCTGTGGATGGTGTTGTCATGAATAATAATGTGGCATATGCCCAGATTAACCCGAAGATTGTTAGCGACGGAGCGGGCGGTGCTGTAATGACGTGGGAAGACTTCCGCACCGGAATAACATCCGATATCTATGCGCAACGCGTGGATCCGACCGGTGTAGTGGCAACGGGGTGGAATGTCAACGGTGTGGCGGTCTGCGTATCGGCAGGAAACCAATCTCATCCACAGATTATCAGCGATAGCAGTCACGGCGCCATTATCACGTGGGTCGATAAACGTGATAGCAGTACAAACAATAATACATATGATGTCTATACATCGCGCATCACCGGAAGCTTTGCACTTCCGTGGACTGCGAACGGGGTTCCAATTTGTACAGCGGACAGTACCCAAACGAACCCCACTGCCGTCTGTGACGAAAGCGGCGGTGCCATTATTGCTTGGCAGGATAATCGTAGTGGTCATTATGACATCTACGCTTCACGCGTATTCCAGAGCGGCAGCACGCCAGTCGAGATTGTTGGAATGACACCTACAGTATTCGCACTCTTGCAGAACTATCCGAATCCGTTTAATCCGTCCACGAAAATTCGATACAGCCTTGAGAAGGCTGCCCAGGTTTCCCTCAAGATTTACAATGTGCTTGGTCTTGAGGTTGTTACACTCGTCAACGGCCGTCAGGAAGCCGGCAGTTACACCGTGCCGTTCAATACCAATGAAGGACGACTCAATCTTTCCTCCGGTGTGTACTTCTGCCGTTTGGAAGCAGGGTCATTTGTCTCGACGAACAAGTTGATTCTCATGAAGTAATATTTTGGATAAAGGATGTATCTATATCAACCTGTAAATACTTTCATTGTTCCATGCTTGAGTTTGAAGTATGTTATTTCCAAACACGATTGAATTTTTAATACAACAGAACATATTGTAAATCATTTTCACGTACTTATTTTTATGGAGGATTTTATGAAAACTTATACAACTCGTACAACAGGTATTTTAGACCGATGGATGCGCGCCCTCGGTGCAATACTGGTGGCAGCATTGATGATACCTGCCGTTGCCGGTTCTCAGTCGTCGATAGTAAACCTTGGAACATCCGGCGATTTCGTGATTTTGGCAGAAACAAAAGTTTCAACCACTGGAAGCACCGTCGTTGTTGGAGATATTGGAATTAGTCCAAAAGCTGCGAGTTACATAACTGGATTTGGATTAATACTGGATGGTGCAACGGGTACATTTTCGACATCATCTTTAGTGACTGGACAAATATATGCCTCCGACTATACTACACCGACTCCGGCTAAGATGACTGCGGCAATAGGCGACATGCAGACTGCGTACACCGATGCAGCTAATCGGACGTTGCCTGATTCTACTGAGCTGGGTGCTGGAAATATTACCGGGAAGACACTCACTCACGGTCTCTATAAATGGGGAACCGGAGTCCAAATAGATGCTGCTGGCGTCACTATCTCGGGCAGCGCAACCGATATCTGGATCTTCCAGATAGCAGGAGATCTCACCGTGGCCAACGATGCCCATGTTACTCTCATCGGCGCGCTGGCTTCCAACATCTTCTGGCAGGTTGCCGGCCAAGTCACTATTGGAACGACCGCAGTCATGAATGGAAATATATTGTGTCAAACACAGATTGCGATGAACTCGAGCGCAACGCTGAACGGCAGAGCGCTGGCACAGACTGCAGTTACGTTAATCGCCAATACTGTTAATAAGCCGGCAACAGTGGTCGCCGTCGAACATTCTGACATAGCACCCCAAGAATTCGCACTCTTGCAGAACTATCCGAATCCGTTTAACCCGTCCACGAAGATTCGATACAGCCTTGAGAAGGCTGCTCAGGTTTCCCTCAAGATTTACAACGTGCTTGGCCTTGAGGTTGTTACACTTGTCAACGGCCGTCAGGAAGCCGGCAGCTACACCGTGCCGTTCAATACCAATGAAGGACGACTCAATCTTTCCTCCGGTGTATACTTCTACCGTTTGGAAGCAGGGTCATTTGTCTCGACGAAGAAATTAATTCTCATGAAGTAATTCTTGAGGATCAAGCTCTGCATAAAAGAACGGAAAGGAAGTGTGCGATGAAAGAATTAATCATCAATAAGAAAATACTGACAGTGATGGCCGGTTTACTTTTCATCGGAGGTGTAGCGGCAATTCTCGAAATCTATCGCACGGCGAACAAGACCGAGCATCCACTCGGCTATGTTCATGAAGAGCAATATGGAGACATCTTTGTGTAGGAAAGCGCTGCGGAAGCAGAAATTTTTTTTGAACGGATCTTTTCGGATTCATGCCTCTGAAGGAACTGCAAGGACGAAGAAGAGCGGCTTCGATTCCTTGCATCGGCCGGAGAGGATTCATCTGCATATGGGACAACTGAGGGCATAGTGAAACTGTATTCTTACTCAAGTGATTTGCTTCGATTCGTAGATGCGAAGTGGATTATAGCAAAGCTCACCCTTGGTGGAATTCTTCTCGGGATTATCATTCTCTTTGGTGCTATAAAACTAAATCAATCTGTTGATAGTGCCGTTGGATATCGTTCAGCAAGTACGCTTACTGCAGAAAACAACTTTTTGCGGCAGCAGGTGAGTCTGATTTCACCGCGTGTAAGTAAGTTGGAAATACAGGCGAGACAGTTGGATGGACAGGCCAAAAAACTTCATATACTTCTCCACTTCCGCAAGATTGCCGGGGACACGGTTTCAGGCCTTACGAATGCAGCCGCCGGGCTCAAATCCCAATCATCGATTCCTGCAGCGAGAACCTTCCACCCTTAATTTTGACCAAGAGTTGTATGCGATTTAATGAAAATTATTGAATAAAGAGGACCGGATGGATGTCCTTTGCGTTGTCGCGATCATCGGTGAGAAGTTATCGATATCTACCCTCCCTAAAAAGAATTAATCCCTTTTTCATCCTTTTGGGCTATTCCCGCCAAACAAAAACATTAGTACTATTTTACGCCTCACTCGAAGAGTGATTTCTCTTTTCGAAAAGAGATATGGGGTTAAGGGAAATACGTACGTCAAAATTGCATCGGCCTAAAAATTAAAGAAAAAGGATGAGCTATGATGAATCATAGAGTATTTGAACAGACAGCGCTCCCGCATATTCCTGTTTTACGTACATATGCATTGCATCTGACGTTGAATTCAGAGAATGCAAAAGATTTGCTTCAGGAAACATACCTCAAAGCGTACAAATTCTGGGGCAATTTTGAAAAAGGAACGAATGTCAAGGCATGGTTATATTGTATTATGAGGAATTCATATATCAACCTCTATAGAAAAGAAACAAGGGGGCCGAAGAAGATTGAATATCAGGAACATCACCTGCCATATAGCACGACACAAGAAACATCTTTTGATCATAAACACCTTCCGGAAAAAAATTACGATGAAATATTCGGTGACGAGATTGCTCGTTCCATCGAATCGCTCAAAGATTCTTTCAGGAATATCGTCCTTCTCAGTGATGTTGAGGGGCTTACGTACAAAGAAATTGCAAAAGTGATTGATTGCCCGGTAGGTACTGTACGTTCTCGCTTATATAGGGGCAGGAGTCAACTAAGGAAGAAACTCTCCAAGTATGCCAAGAAAAACGGGTATATTCTCCGCGAACCTTAAATATATGCTTTTCCTTAAAAGCATATATTGAGCCAAAAATCAACGAGATTCATCCCCAAAAGGGATTAATCCCTTTTTCATCCTTTTGGGCTATTTCCAACAAAGTAATTTGTTATTACAATTTTACACTCATGCTGGGGAGTATTCTGTTCTCGAAGGCTGGAAGAGAAAGAGCCTATAAAGCAGAGTAAAGCAAAAAAAGAATACTTTCCCGCCAAAGGATTAGAAAGGATTCTGAATCTCAAGATAATCACAGAATAAGATTCCTTCAAAAAACCAACGATTTATATAAATTTTAAATCGTTGAACTTCTCATGGAGTTCTCTATTTCTGTTTTAGTCTTTGATACAAACGTACGACTCCTACGAAGTCATTTTGGAAATATTCTTTTTCATATCAATCCCATTGGGATTGAATATTTGCAGTTTTGGATAATTAAGATTATTCAGGATTCCAGAGGAGTTCCGCTGGCTGAGTAAGTCTGAAAAAAAGATGGTGGTTTGATCAAAGTATGAATATATGAGCAGACTCTTCTAAAGGAAAGAACGATGCAACAGATTTAATTATTGCGATATTTTTTTTCAGCCATTCAATAAAATCAACAGGTGGAGGGTTTTCAATATGAAAAATGAGAGGAAAATAGATCACGAACTGATTGCAGAACTGGAATCTGCCTACCAAAGAGTGTATGAAATGGAAGCAATGCTCAAAGAACATGGGAGCAGAGAAGGGAGTGGATTGGAACGTCCTCAAACGATGAGCGATGTACGCGAGTCCGAGGTCCGCTACCGTCGTCTTTTCGAAGCAGCCAAAGACGGTATTCTGATTCTCGACGCCGACTCAGGCGCAATTACCGATGCGAATCCTTTCATCACGGACATTCTCGGATATTCGCCGGAGGATTTGATAGGGAAACGATTGTGGGAAATTGGCGCATTCTTTGACGTTGTGGCAAGTAAAGCCGCGTTTGAAGAATTGCAGCGGAAAGAGTATATACGCTACGAGAACCTCCCGTTACAGACGAAAGACGGACAGCTGCGTGAAGTGGAATTGATCAGCAATGTCTATGAAGTCGATTTAAAAAAAATGATCCAGTGCAATATCCGCAACATCGCCAAACGCAAAGAAGCAGAAGAAGCTCTGAGGGAATCTGAGATTCGTTACCGCCGGTTGTTCGAATCAGCGAAAGATGGCATTCTCATTCTCGATGCAGAAACAGGAAAAATTATCGATGCTAATCCGTTTCTCCTCAGGATTTTGGATTATTCTCAAGAAGAAATGATTGGAAAGGAATTATGGGAAATTGGACCCTTCAAGGATATTGTCGCAAATCAGAAAAGTTTTCATAAGCTGCAGCATCAGGAATATGTTCACTTTGAGCATCTCCTGCTTCAAAACAAATCCGGCGTAACTATTCATGTGGAGTTTGTCAGTAATTTTTACTGTATGAACGAACGTAAAGTAATCCAGTGCAATATTCGTGATATTTCACAGCGAAAATGGCTGGAAGAAGACAAGCAGAAGCTGGTGCGTATCCTTCAGGAGTCGCTCGCTCAGGTCAAGGAACTGAAAGGATTGCTGCCGATCTGTGCCAATTGTAAAAAAATCCGAAACGACAAGGGGTACTGGCAAGTCGTAGAGGGATATATTGGTGAACACACCGACGCAACATTTACACACGGAATGTGTC
>Ga0182021_10008235_pt1 | contig 12351 bp, 9 predicted proteins | sample 612E3MmetaG_FD_120493 | JGI IMG/M metagenome (GOLD analysis project Ga0182021, IMG submission 120493) | Permafrost microbial communities from Stordalen Mire, Sweden - 612E3M metaG (Illumina Assembly) | ecosystem: Environmental > Terrestrial > Soil > Wetlands > Permafrost | place: Sweden...
TGAGGTTTCCGACTATTATCGCAGGAGCTTTCAGCGCAATTGCGATATATGTCCTTTTGAGGCAATTTTTTAAGAAGAAAATAGCTTTAATTGCTTCTTTGATTTTTGTATTTTCTTATCAGCATTTTATAGTCTTCAGGCAATCCTACGAAACAGGGGAGAGTGTGCTTTTTCAGATCGTAGCTTTGATATTTCTTTACCTTTTATTTAAGAGAAAAGATATCAGATCTTTAATTGCTTTTGGAATGGCTATCGGAGCCAGCCTGCATTTCTATATCAGTATCAGGACTATTGCTTTTTCCATGATTTTACTAAGCATTTATTTTTTGAGAAAGCTTCCTTTCAAAAAATTCATGCAATATCTTGTAATTCTTCTTATTTCTATTTTTATTTCTACGACTGTTTTGTCCAGTTATGCGCTAGTCCATTGGGATAAATTTTGGCAAAGAGTGCCTGCTCTTTCCGTTTTCGGCAGAAACCTGCCGGCCAAAGACGTTGAGGGTGAGATATTCGGCAGCATCAAAAACGATGCCGGTCTTTTTATCCTTTCCGGTGATCCGAATCCCCGCTACAATCCTTCCGGCGTTCCGCTATATGACTTCGTAAGCTCGACTTTAATAATTTCAGGTCTTATCTGGCTGTTTTTTAAGCAAAGAAAGCTTTTTTATATTTTCCTTTTCCTATCATTGCCGGTCATAGCAAATGAAATTTTTGCCATAGAAGTTTTTCCCGAATTTCATTATTACGGCACGGGACATCCGAACTCCTTAAGAATCTCCGGTTTTATTCCTTTATTTTATATGTTAATGGGTTTTGCCCTTGCGGCTTTGGATTCGTTATTAGTAAAAATCAACAAACAACTTTCAAACATTGCCTTAATTTCCATCTGTATCTTTACGGTTGCGGTTAATCTTTATTTCTATTTTGGGCAATTAAGCATAAATCCGACTTTTTTTATGTACAACTACAGATTCGGAGATGCTTATATGCAAGATATTGTTAAGTTTATTAACAATAAAAATATACACGAGATATATGTTCAGAAGCCGTTTTTAAACGGCAATACATACCTATTCTTGAATAAAAACATAACGTTAATACCGATAGATGAGAAAGATATTCAAACAACGCTTGATTTAATAGCGGCCTCAAAAGTGGTTATTGTCAATGAAGTTGTAAGCACGGTTCTTGACACGGATTATTTTAGTAAATTAGCAGAGGAAGTGGGCGAGAAATCGATTCCCTACATCCGTTTGAATACTCCATTCGGGCCTTACGGTGCAGTTATCTTTAATTTAAGATAAAATCCCTACTTAAGCTCAAAGGGGACGGCTGTTAATTGATGGGCGACATTGGGCCAAACTCCCTTGCCATAATAAAGATTTCCCTTGTTTTCGGTTACGCCGTCGGTTTTTTCGCTGTTATCACTTAAAAGTGTAGGGTAGCTTATCCAAGAGTCACCTTCTTGTCTGTCGGACTGAGGCTGAACAAAGCTTAAAAATAGCTGTTCATTATTCCAGCTTATTCCATCCATTGAAGTCGCCGAATAAAAGCCGGTGTTGGTTTCAAAAACAGCCAAATATTGATTTAAGTATTTATTAAAGGAAATGTCGGGAAGGGAAACATATCCCGCATCTGAACCATCCGGAATTGTAATGACGGGTTTCATGATCGCAGCGTTTTCATAAAAGCCGTTGGCGGTCAGATACTCAAACGTCCCCAAACTACCGTCCCGGGAAATTTTGGTTCTGGCCAAATATATCTCATCGGGATGGGAGATTTTTACGCCTGACGCCCAGTCGACAAAATAGACATAAACATAGCCGTCTTTTATTATTGCGGATGGTTCTCCTGCGCCTGTAATTTTGCTGCCCGGCGGCAGATAATCTTCTCCTTTTATGACCGGTCCGAAATCTTTCCAGGTCTGTCCGCCGTCGTTAGACTCTAAAAGTCCGATTGAAGAAGTAAAGTTGCTATAGTCGTTAGTGCCGTTTGGCTCTATTGCCTGTTGTTCATATTGAGCAAAAGCCATTAAATGATTTAAATTATCGGGATTTGTCTGAAGGACGGAATCGATAGTTGCGTAAAAGTTTCTATACGGGACATTTTTATCGGGGCCAAAAACTTCTTTGATATTAGGATTTCCGGATATAGCCTCGGTTAAAGACCGGGAACCGGGAGCGTCAATCATATAGCTTTTTTGGTTTCCCGAAATAAAATACCTTCTGTTGCCGCCGGAAAGAGTTATATAAGAAATATGGCCGTCAGGTATCCATTTGACATTTTTTGACAGAAGCGAGAGGTCCCTTTCATTTCCCAGGGTAAAATTTGCATTTTTTACGGCAATAGCGTTGGTGGCAGCTAAGCCTCCGACAACTACAATCATCAACATGAGTAACGCCAATAGAATCTGCTTCATAACCTATAGTTATCAATTATAGCAAAAAAGAGCGTGGATGTCAACTATAGGATATTTATTTGAGGCTATATGATATAAAGTGCCGGAGTATTTCTTTCTTCAAAGTTTTGTGATAAAATACTTAAACTGTTAAATCCTGCTTTGCAGGATTAAGAAAGGTGAATTTAATGAATGCCAAACTCAACTTCAACTAAAAAAGCGACAAACATGGCGGATTTAATGAAAAAAGTAGCCGCCGCTAAAACTCCGTTTGTTTCTCCTCACAAAGGCGATATGTTGACCGGAACAATCACCAAATTAACTTCAAGTGAAATTTTGGTTGATATAAATGCCAAAACCGAGGCTGTAGTTCTGGAGAAAGAAAGAAATATCATGAACAAAATTCTTTCTTCCTTCAAGGTGGGGGACGAGATTCGGGTTCAGGTCTTAAATCCCGAGTCGGATTTCGGTTATCCGGTTGTTTCCCTAAGGCGTTCGGTTGGAGATATCACCTGGGACAGGTTGGCGAAGTTGCAAAAGAGCCAGGAGCCGGTCGGAGTAATGCTGGATATGGCCACCAAAGGCGGATTTTTGGCTACCACCCCTGACGGAATTTCCGGATTTTTGCCGAACTCCCACACTTCAAGCTTGGAGAATCCGCAAGGATTGATCGGCAAGAAAATAAAAGTGGTTGTCTTGGAACTTAACCGCGAACTTAATAAAATCATTTTTTCCCAGAAACAAGTCATGGGTCCGGCGGATTTCCAGAAGTTAATTAAAAATTTAAAAATCGGACAAAAAATTGACGCAGTTGTTTCGAATGTAGCTCCGTTTGGTATCTTTCTTTCTATCCCGGTGGATGAACATCCCGCCGATGATGGGACAGGCAAATTAGCGGAAGGCTTCGTTCATATATCCGAAATATCCTGGGAAAATGTTGAAAATTTAAACGATCTTTTCAAAATCGGAGACAAAATTACAGGGATTGTTATTGGATTTGACAAGGACAGCAGAAGAGTAAATCTTTCGGTCAAGAGACTGACGGCCGATCCGTTCGAGAAAAAACTGGATGAATTTACATTTGACAAAAAACTCAAAGTCAAAATCATTAAAATCATTTCTTCGGGAGTACTTTTGGATCTCGGAGACAATATAACCGGATTTATCAAGAAAGAAAAAATTCCGGTCAAAACCACCTACAAAGAAGGAGAGGAAATAGCCGTTACGGTTTCTGCAGTTGATAAGAAACGTCATAGAGTCGAAGTCTCTCCGGTTCTTGCCGCCAAGCCAATAGGGTACAGATAGAAATTATTTTTTAATTCCTTCGGGAAATCTTTCTACTCTTTTGTAGTGGGCATAAATTAAATCTATAGCTTCATTTACTCCTTTGATATCGTTTTGTGAAGGCAAAAGTCCGAAGAATCCGCTTGATTCTTTATCTCCCTTAACATAATCCTTAACCGGATTTTCGGCATTAAGGGGTGCTACATTTGCTTTAATTTCTTTTTTATTTTTCATGGCCGACAAATCGGTGTTGGCATCTCCGAAATAAATCGGCATATTTTTCCCTATCATTTCATTCAAAGTTAATAATTTATCTATTCCCGAAGGCATGATTTCGACGGTTTTCGGAGTATGAGTGATATTTTTGGATATTTTTTCAATCACATCTTTATCCTGCGGATTTTCTTCTCCCAAGGTCTTCAAATATTCTTTTATCATTCCTTCATATGCTTCGCCCGTTATGCCGTTAGGCGGATTAAAGGTTAATCTTATCTATTTTGGTTCGAGAGCCCGCCCATATTTTCACGAACGTGCTTGATAATAGTAGGTTTATATTTTTCTAAATTTTTTAAAGATCCTTGATCAATGTTTTTGGCAGGCCTTAAATTCCATTCATTATTCTCTCTTGGGGAAGCAACCATTGCTCCGCCTTCTATAATGGCGTAATCTAAGCCTTCTTTTGTAAAAAGGACATCAACTATCTTACTCGTGTAATCCCAACCTCTGCCGGTACAAATACTTACCTTGAAATCACCGGTTTTTTTCAAAGCATCAATCCTGTTTTTAAATTTAATTATATCTTCTTTGTGTTCGCCGGCCCAGGCATTTAAGGTTTTTGGATTGGCGGCGGTCTCCAAACTTATTTCCGTGAGGACACCGTCTATATCAAACATAAGATCTCCTTTTTCGCCATTTTTTATGCGTTCAAAAACGGAATCTAAATATTTGGAAGTGCTCTCCGTGATAGAATTTATCTCTCTGGGCAAAACTTTTTCTCCTTTGAAAAATATATCCGGTTATTCATAAGGCTTAACCAAGGAATGTGGGGGTTCAGATGTGGAAGACTTGATGCTCGGAGCAATTTCCATAGCTCATAGTTTATCATCTTTTTAAGCTATTTTTCAACTTCTCTATTTAAACTCGAAGTAGTATAATTCAGATGATGAAAAGCAGGGTTTCATATGTTTGTCAGGAATGCGGTTATGACTCACCTCAGTGGCTGGGGAAGTGCCCCGAATGCGGAATGTGGAATAGTCTCAAGGAAATTAAAGTAGCATCGGTTAAATCGCAAATTTTAAATAATGTCTCTAGGCAATCGGTCGAACCCAAAAGACTAGATCAGATAAAATTTGAAAAAAAACAAAGAATGTTGACGGGTTTCTCGGAACTGGACGGAGTTTTAGGCGGGGGAATAGTTAAAGGCAGCGCAATTCTATTGGCAGGAGATCCGGGAATAGGGAAATCAACTTTACTTTTACAAATCGGACTTAAAATGTCGATGGGTAAGGAAAAGGTTCTGTATATTTCGGGAGAAGAATCGGAAGAACAGATAAAACTCCGTGCGGAAAGAATTAAACATAGTAAAAATGATTCTAATCTTTTGCTTTTATCAAATACAAATACCGATCTCGTTTGCGACATAATTACCAAAACCAATCCTGCGCTGGTGATTATAGATTCAATCCAGACAATGGAATCGGAAAATGTTTCGGGCCTCTCGGGATCCGTCGGACAAGTCCGTTACGGTGCTGCCAATTTTATAAAACTGGCCAAAACTCAAGGAATTCCCGTTATCATGGTCGGTCATGTTACCAAAGAGGGAATGGTGGCAGGGCCGATGGTTCTGTCTCACATGGTTGACACGGTTTTATTTTTGGAGGGAGAAAAATTTACCAGTACAAGAATTTTAAGAAGTCTGAAAAACCGCTTCGGTCCGGTTGACGAAGTCGGGCTTTTTATAATGGAAAGTGATGGAGTAAAAGAGTTGAACAGCCCCGAACAACTTTTTTTATCAAAAACCAATGATGGAGGAGTGCCGGGGAGTATTCTTGCGATTACAATGGAAGGTACCAGAGCTTTCTTAATTGAGATTCAAGCCCTGGTTGTAAATTCCAAAATTCCCATTCCAAGACGTGTTGCTTCGGGAATTGATTACAAGAGGTTGGAACTTCTTTTGGCGGTCCTGCAAAAACACTGCAATCTTCCTTTGGGCGGGATGGATGTTTTTGTGAATGTTGCGGGCGGAATAAAACTTTCCGATCCGGGAGCAGATTTGAGTATTTGTCTGGCAATTATTTCCAGTTTTCATAACATAAAGTTATCCAACAAGGTTGGTATCGGAGAAGTCGGACTTTTGGGAGAAATTAGGCGGGCAAATTCTCTGGAAAAACGCATCAAAGAAGCACAAAGATTGGGTTTTAAGAACATATTCAGTTCAAACAAATTCAAAACTTTAAAAGAAGTTATGGCCAGTCTTACCAAATGAAAAATAAAAAAGAGAAAGTAATTATTGCCAAAAAAACAGAAAATAATAATCCCACAATAGAGTCTGCGCAAAAATTTCCGCAGGGATTTGTCAGTAATCTGGCAAGCGAAGTAGCCAAAACACTATCAAAAATGCCGGGATTTAAAGGGGGACCGAGAAGAAAATCTAATCCCAAGAAAAAGAAAATAGATAATCCGATATTTTTAGATACCTCGGCAATTATTGACGGAAGAATTTTTGATGTTATTGCTTTGGGCGTATTTACGGGTACATTCGTAGTTTTGGAAAGCATACTTTCCGAACTAAAACACATCGCGGATTCTCAGGATATGGTCAAGAGAGTCAGAGGAAGAAAAGGATTGGATTATTTAGAGAAACTTAAGAAAGGTCGACTAAATAAATTCATGATTTTGCAGGACCTGGAAGATTCCAAAAACAAAGAGGTTGATGAGAAATTAATTTTAGCGGCCAAAAATAATAAGGGAAGAATTATAACTTGTGACTACAATCTGGAAAAAAAAGCAGCTATCGGCGGAGTTTTGGCGATCAATGTAAATACTCTGGCCAACCATTTGAAAATAACTGCCGTTCCCGGCGAAGCTTTGCATATAGGCATTTTGCATAAAGGTAAAGAAATGACGCAAGGTGTCGGGTATCTGGATGATGGCACTATGCTTGTTGTAGAGAATGCCAGCGAGGACTTGGGCAAAACAGTGGATGTAGTAGTGTCCCGGGTGATTCAAACGACCGCAGGACGTATCCTGTTCGCAAAAAAGATATAAAGATTTTCTCCGGAGGACTTTGTTGGGTTTCGCTTCTAGGATTGGAAGAAGTAGGAATCCCTGCCCAAGACTCCTACTTCATCCAATAATAGAAACAATGAGCATAAAAAAGTCTTCTAAACAAATCAATTCAAATCAATATAAACGATCAATTCCAGCCTCACCTTTTTTTCTTGACAATAAATATTAATTTTGATATTAACTTAAGTTGACATTTAGTTTTGTCCTGCCTGAAAAACTAACTGTCAAATTCATAAGAGCATTGCTTATCGTACCTGAACTTATATTTTGAGTAACGAAAGCGATGCTCTTTACTTTTTTATCGACAATTTACAAAAGTGCGACCGGAATATTGATTCCTTTTTCAACTAACTTCTTGAATTGATCTCTGCCCTGTTTCACCAGTGTTTCCATTTTGTAATCGGAGATCTCTTTGGCAGATGTCTTCTTTTGTTTTCTAAATCCGAATATCATACCTAAGAGGATTCTATCATACGTTGTCAAGTATGTCAAACCTATAGCAAAAAAAATGTTGAAAGTAGTATGGCCTAGAGTAATATGTGGGGAGTTTAGATTGTAAAATCAATATAAATAATTTAAGAAAAAAAATGTGGATAACTTGGGGAGACGAATTTTAAATTGAAAATTGAGAGTTTACGATTGTTTTATTAGGGGAGTAAAAAAGGACCTAACGGATAACTGGTAATCATAGTTAATGATCGATTTTACCCAAAGTTTCATAAGGGAAATCAAATGAATTCTTAGGTCTTCAAAGTAGGCTTTCGGATCGTTTCTGTGATAATGAAGATATTGGGGAAGATTTGCAAATTTTCCATAGGGAAGAAGTTTCATCAAGACGTCGGAATAGATAAAATGTTCGGAATTAGCCTTAAAACGGAGCAAATCCTTGGGAATAAGTGCGGTATTGATCAGAACAGTTTCGAATTGCATGGAGATTCCGTGAAGGGGAGAAGCGTAAATAAGCTGATTTTCTTTGGGGAAGTCCGATTTTCCGATAAGTTTGCCTTTTTTGTTCATGAATCTGCATTGTGCTCCGACCGCCACCACCCCTTGATTTCCCAGGAGAAAATCAAGCTGTTTTTTGATTTTTGATTTGGTACAAATGTCTTTTGCGGACATAAACGTAACGTAATTTCCTTTGGCCCGCTGTAATAAGCGGTTTAGGGTCATAACTATTCCGTATCTTTTGACGTTTTTATAAACGCGGATTTTTTTGTATTTTTTGGCGAAGGATTTAAGAATTTTGAGGGAACCGTCGGAGGATTTGTCATCAATTGCTACAATCTCAATTTGCCTATAATTTTGTTTGACAAGACTGGTTAGGGAATCAGCGAGAAAACGTTCGCAATTATGGACAGGAAGCAAAACAGAAACTAAAGGTTTATCGGCATTTTTCATAAAATTAATTATTAAAGTGTGGGGCAAACTTAAGCAGAAGTTACATAAGAAGGTAATATTATAACACCACTTTTGTTAAAAGGTCAAGTCTGCGAAATATTTTGCGATAGGTAGAAATAACGATTAAGCCTTAAATTCTTGACAAAGTTATTTGGATATGTCCTAATTAATTGTAGAGGAATAAATATGACGGAAGGTCAAATGTCGCCGGAAGATGCGACAATAAGGCTGGAACAAGCAGGTGAGGTAAGGAAAGCTGCTAATAATATCTCAGTTGACGTTAAAGTATCGCCTCTGGTAATTCCCGCTGAACAAAAAGCAAATGTTATACCACCTATGTCCGCATCTGAGCAAAATACTCGAGAAGCATGGGCTGCGGCAGCAAAAATTGGTACACAGGTCAGACGGGGGGATGTCACCGATCTTCCCGCAAGAGAGGCAGCGGATGCTTGGGATACTGCAAGTAGATTGGGTAAACAGATGGAGGAGGAAGGCGGAAGCGGAGATTTGTTGGCAAGAATGGAAAAAGAAGGCAAATTAGTAGATTATGATAAAAATGTAGATGGAGAAGCAAAGCCGGCAGAGAGTGAAGTAAAAAGAGCAACAACCGGAGAAAAGGTAGCACCTGAAGTAGTTGCCCAAACGCCTCCAGGATCGGCCACTGAGCAAAAAACTGAGGCAGAGCAAACAACGACCACATCATCCGTTACTGGAAAAACCGAAGCAGAGATTGTAGCACCAAAAATGGAAGCGGAAGAACGCATTGCTCAAGTAGATAAAGAATTGGCAGAGAAATTAAAAGGTGTGCCTCCTGAAGACCAAGCTAAAATTACCCGTAAATTTTATATGGATAGATTGCCGGGTTATGGAGTAAAAACTGGCGGCCTGCTTTTGGATACGAACATTATCACAAACGAAAAAGGGGAAATAATTATGAAAATTAACACTTTTTATTTTAACAGAAAAGAAGCCGCAACAAACGGTTTTTTGAAAAGTGAGCTTGAAAATAAAATTAGAGGAAAAACGGAGGAAGTTGCGTCCTCGACAGGATCGGAACCGGTAGTACCGCCGACAGAAGCCGCCTCTCCGGCAGCAAAAACACCACCCGAAACAACAGCTCGGGCAGATTCTGCAGTTCAGCCCACAGAAAAAGCATCAACGGGAGAAACAGATAAGTCTGTAAATGGATCTCCGGCTGAAGAGTTGATAGATCCGGAAAAACAGTTTAAAGGTCTTCTTGAGGAATTGAGGTATATCGACAAAAAAGGAGCGACAGATTCTAGCTTTCATACGTTGCTCGACGAAAAAGGAGAACCTGTTGTTGACAAAAGAACCGGAAAGCCGTTTGAATTCGAATTTTATAGTGAGGCAAATGAATTTCTAAAGCATGAAGCTGAAAAAAACCCGGCAGAAACAGCGCAGGCTCCGACGTCGACCGAAACACCAATTTCCGAAGCTAATTCGGCTATTGGGTTAACACAGGAGGCAAAAGATATATTGGAGAAAATAGAGAAAGAAAAAGTATTTATGCCATATGTAGCAGAAAACTTATCTCGAATATTGAAAGAAAATGGAATTTCTCAGGAAGATATTAATAAAAAAACGCCACAAGAACTTATGGAAATATTAAGGAACAAAAAACCTACAGAAACAACGCAAGCTCCGGTACCGACCGAAACACCTAAACCGGAAGTTCCCGCAGAAGCACAAAGACAACCCGTTGAAGAAGTTGTATCCAAGGAAACATCCGGCAATAATGCAGCGCAAGAACCTTATATCGAAGCTGTGGGAGTGAGAAAAATGATTGAAGCTGTTCAAAGAGCAAAAAGACTTAGAGAGGGTACTGCAACTGAAGAAGATAAAAATTACGTTCCCGTTATTCGTGAAAACAGAAGTCAGGAGGAAATTGAAGACGATGAAGCAATAGCCATGTTTGAAGCTATTCAAAGAGAAAAGAGACTTGTCGGAAGCAAAGCCTAATCCAAATATTTGACAAGATATAAAAATACTGCCAATATATCATAAGATATGAATCCTGTCGGAGAAGGGGGTAATCAGTCGCCTATAACAGCGCCCACCTCGGTTGCGGATGCCCCTCCTGCAATTGGAGGAACGGAACCAATTAATCAACCGGTTAATCCGGGAGATTTGCTTGGAGCAGCACCTAAAATTCCGGGAGATGCTATTGCTGAAGCAAAAGCAAATGAAGCCGAAAAAAACGTTCTTAAAGCTCTTGATATGGCGGCGCAAACCGGTTCATCTCCGGGAATTTTAAAAGAAGATCCGCCAAAATCTCCGGTTGAGGATTATCTGGCTAAATTCGGTGATAAACCCAATCAAATCAGTGAAGAACAAAAGATTATTGATCTTTCTCCGGAAGCTCCTACTTTAATAAATGTAGATCAGCCTCAATCTGAAGCTTCGACCAAGACAACATCATCCAGTCCTGTTACTTTGGATGATTTGCTTACGAAAGGGCCACAAGCGGTTTTTAATGAGCCTGTTCCGGCAGCAAAAACAACACCACAGGAAGATGTATCAGCAATCGGCGATAATACAATTCCGGCAACCGAAGTTGGGCCGCAAATAGAGAAAACTCCAAAGGAAAAGATTATGGAAGAGTTTTCAAAAATTTTAGATAACTATTCGGTAAAAGAAGCTACGGAGAAGGTGCCTGCTTAGGTTTCCTCTTTATAGATACCGTTAAATATACAATAGATATTATTAAAATCCCAAAACCCAAATATTCCAAATATTGAGGCCAGAATATAGGTACGATTTCCGAATTATTGCTGCCGGAGCTTAATATCCAGCCGTTTTCCCAGTTATTTACCAAGACATGCTCTTTTAATTCCGTTCCGAACAAGAAAGGAAAGGCGGTATCTAACCAGTTTACGTTTTTAAATTCGTAAGCTTTCCAACCTTTTTCATACGATTTTGCTAAAACAAAGACATTGTTATCTTTTTGCAAAGAAACATTGCCGGTTGAAACCTGTGAAAGATATCTGTAGGGGAATGGAATAATTTCTATAGATTTCAGATCGTTTATGCTCGGATCATTCCCGATACCTAAATTATTGATATTCAGATCAAAACCGAACTTGTCTTTTAATTGAGCGGGAAGCAGAAACACGTCTTTTGAAAAATTTTCAAAAGAAGAAAGGGCAGCGTAAATATCACAATGCTTTGTAGTCTCATTTATTACGCATAAATTCAAGGGAAGACCTTTGACATTTCTTGAAGTCACGGCGATAAGATATGCTCTGTCCTGGGGAAGATTCCTGTAGGCAAAATTATCCGAGAGAGAACCATTCGTAGAGGTATATCTGATGTAATCTCCGCTATCGTCTTTAATAGTCTGCTTATTTGTTGAGTTCGATGAGGAGTCGGTGGTATAAGTCGGATTTTCATCGGAGAAGATACTTGATGTTCCCAACGCTTTTTCTCCGGAAAAAGGAATCATGAAAAGCGGATTTTGGATATTATTTGCGGTTGTATCTCCGACAGCCTTTTTAATATCTTTTTGCGGAATATTAGTCTCAGATAAAGGATTTATGATATCTATGGAGAAGTTCTCAATCAGAGCCTTATTGGCTTGAATCTCGGAATTTGTATTCACGAAAAGTTTTATGGCTAATTCGCCGGCACTCTCCTTATTTATTGCCGCGTAATTCGATTGATTATATTTTATGGGTTGAGAGATACACGCATTGTTTCTGGCAATACATAATTCGGAAGGAATGAATGATTCATAATTAAAATTCATTCCGACCAACGTCTCAACGGAAGATATTTGACTCAGGAATTGTTCCAAGGGGATAGTTAGGCATATCGGATTATTTTTGCCGAAGATATAAAAGCTATTTTTATTAAGACCCTGCTCAATGCCGAATATTTCCTGATTTTTTGCTTGATTACAGTAGGAAAGGGAATAATTCAACTTAGATAAATCGGAAAACGTAGTTTTTTTAGAACTTAGAGAA
>Ga0182021_10008236_pt1 | contig 12351 bp, 16 predicted proteins | sample 612E3MmetaG_FD_120493 | JGI IMG/M metagenome (GOLD analysis project Ga0182021, IMG submission 120493) | Permafrost microbial communities from Stordalen Mire, Sweden - 612E3M metaG (Illumina Assembly) | ecosystem: Environmental > Terrestrial > Soil > Wetlands > Permafrost | place: Sweden...
GTGGGGCAAGACGCCTCGCTAGTAGGATTCTCTGTGTGCAACACCGAAAAGGGCAAAATCAGGAGTGCAAGTGCTTAAAATCGCTGAAACTGAACTCGGGTTGGCCGTTCTGAACGGCGATCCGCTTGGATTGTGGCCGGGCTACACGGCCGAGGCCGCGGTCGATTCGCTGAAGCGCCAGTACAGGGTCAGATTCTGTACCTATGGACACGCCAAGACCGGAGATTGGTTCATCTCGCAGGGCAAAGCCAGGGTATGTCGCGAGTGCCTGAAGGAAAGGGAACTCGTGAAGTACATGCAGGGCAAGGCCGCGACGCCCGTCTCTGAGCTGAAAGTCTCCTTGATGAGAGGGGTTGCTGAGACGGCCCGCGCTCTAGAGATCGCTAAGAAGCGGAAGCGAATCCGCGTGCGCAATGCGCCCAAGTCCAGACGCTGGAAGCTGCTCGAGTCATACGGACTGACGCCAGAGACGTACATGGCGATGCTCGACGCTCAGGATCACAAGTGCAAGATCTGCGCGGTCGACATCAACGATGTCCTTCAGCCGGTGATGGATCGGACCGGGCGCATCCAACTCTCGTCGACCAAGTTTCGGGCATGTATCGATCACTGTCACGCGACCGAGAAGTTGCGCGGCATTCTCTGCATGGGGTGCAATCGTGGCCTCGGAGACTTCTGCGACAGCCCCGAATCGCTCCGCGCCGCCGCGGCCTACCTCGAGGAGAACCGCCGTGGCGAGTAAAATCCAACTCGACACCGACGGTATTATGTCGTCCAACGTCGAAGCGTTGCGGTCCGCGCTGGAATCCATCGAGCTGCACGGCGACGGGGAGCACAAAGCGACCGTGCAGGACCTCGCGCGCATCTCCGTGGCGTTGACCACGGCCTGCGCCGAGGTCCGCCAGCAGGCCAAGGCGCGCAAGCGCGAGCTAGCGGCCTACACCGACGACGAGTTAACCGACTATATCCGCGGCCTCCCCGAGCGTCGCCGCGAAGCCATCATCACCGCCGCACAGGGCGCGTCCCTCGCCGGCAAACCTCTCTTCGGTTAGGAGCACCATGACCTACACCGTCAAGATCCGCACCCTCCCCGGCTCGCCGATGATGAGCGAGTACGAATGCCCTGACATCCCGCTCGCCCCGGGGATCCTTGGGTGCGGTCGCTTCGAATTGCTTGTGGCGCGCGACGCTTCCGGCGACCCGCCGCCGCACGTGGACTGCCCCGAGTGCGGAGGGGTCGCCGAACTTCAGATCAGCGCACCGAAGATCCGCTACTGGTCGCGTCCGCCGGTCCCGATCGGCTACGCCTCCAAGAGCGACGTCAAGGACCCGCGAGCGCTGGACACCGAGGACCTGGCCACAGGTAAGCTGACGCGCGCGGAGTGGGGCAAAAAGCAACGCGCCATTACGCACGAGCGCCGCTATCAGAAGCGGCTGAAGGCTGGGAAGATCTCGAAGCGCGTGCAGGTGGGCGGAGGATGATATGGGTCGTGGTGAAACGCGGGGATGGCGGCTGGGAGGAGATCGTGTCTAACGAGTTCCGGCTCCCGACTCACGCCCATGATTGCGCGGAGCGGATGTCAAGGGAGTCGCTGGGCGCTGAATTTAGCGTCTGCAATTTGGTCCGCGAGAAGACGTATTGCAGCAGGATTGTCACGACGACGAGCGGCGGCGGATGATCCTGACCCGCCACGCCACCGCCGATGACCGGCCGTTCATCGTTAGCGGCTGGTCGAGCTCGTACCGGCCGTCACTCAACGAGACGCGGCCGGGCGCGCTGTACGCCCGGCAGAAGCACGAGGAGGTAAACTACTACCTCGACCGTTGCGATACGCTGGTGGCGCACGGTGAGGCCGGCGTGCTGTTCGGGTTCATCGCGTACGACCCGACCACGTATGTCGCCGGCTCGGGCGAGCGCCGCCGGACGCTGCACGGCTCCGTGCTGTATCTCTACGTCGCGGAGCCGTTCCGCCGCCGCGGCATCGCCCGCCGGCTGCTTGCGATGTCCGGCATTGAACGTTTGTCGCGCTTTGGCTATCTCTGTCAAACGCGCTGGAGTTGGTTGCTTCGCTCGAAGCTGCCGCTCGCTGAGCACGAACCCTATCGAGCACGCTACGAGGAGATCAGCCATGGCCGACGCACAGACGCAGAACACACCGAAGCACCAGCCACCACAGGAGGCCCCGAAGGGCCCGGCGCGGATCCCGGTCAATAGGATCTACCTCCGCGAGCCGATGGATCTCCCGGGCGGTAACAGCCTGATGCAGATCATCGACTGCGCGCCGCAGGATCGGCCCGGTCGCCAGTTCTTCGTTGGGCACTTCGTGCCGATTCACCAGGTCATCGAGCTGGAGTATTGGCGCAACGAGCAGACCGAGCCGCAGCGCATGCGGCTGCCGCTGGCCGAGGTGCGGAGGTTCGAGTGACGCTCTACCGCGAGGTCGGCACGCGATGCGTCAACGACGCGCGCAACTTCACCGAAGTCAAGCTGTCGTTGCTGCTTGGTGTCGCGGCGTTGGCGATGGCGCTCGTATGGGTCCCGCACGGCCACACCCCAGCGCCACAGTACGCGAGCACGCGACTTGACTGCTGCACGCCGCTCGTCTCTGGCGGCATCGCTGCTGGTACCGACGGGCAGATTCTGACGGTCACGGCAACCAACGCCGTCACGCTGCTCAACGAGGACGTTTCGCGACGGGCAGGCGAGCGCTACAGCTTGCCCGGTGGAAGCGACTTCGAGATGTCATCAGGCACAAAGGCGACGCTTGCTTACGACGGCGTTTTGGGCAGGTGGCGTCTGATTACGACCGCCCGCTAGCCCCACGCGCCATCGGTGGCGCCGTCCATCTCGGATGCCGAGGTCCAGCCGCTCGCTTCGGACGCCCAACCGTCGTCATCGGGCGGCGGTGGGACGACCTTGCGCGCGGACGGTGACGGCTCGGACGGCGACTGCGTAGCGCTCGGCTGAGGCGCGGAGAATGCGGGCAACAGCGCCGATACGGAGTGGCGGAAGTAGAGCAGCGCGTCCGTGGCGTGGTTCGGCTGGCGCGGGTTTTCCATCCGCTTGCCGTTCGCGTCGACGATCCACTGTAGCGATACGAGTTCGGTAGCGAGCGCCGAGCCGGCCATGATCTTGAACCGGCCCTCGAACATATCCGCATTGACGATTTCGATCGCCGGGTCTTTGTATCGCGGATGCTTGTCTACGCCCTTGAGGACGATGCCGAAGTCTTTGAGCATGTTCTCGGCGAACATCGCGCCCTGACCGGCGTAGTCGGCGACCATGAAATCTGGCCAGCCAAGCTCGCCGATGATGCCGCCAGGCTTGTCTAGGCTGAGCTGCTCGCCGAGTAGCAGCGTGGCGACCGCGCGCGAGCCCTGCTTGGTTTTGTACCACTCGCCGATCTGCCACATCGTGCGCGACGGGTCAGCGTACGAGTACGCGAACGCCTCGAGCGCGAACGCATCCTTAAAGCCGATGTCCATCGCGATGGCGTAGCTCCATGTCTTCGGGTCCCAGCCCGGCGGCAGGCGAGCCCATCGCGTCGAGTCCGTAGACTTCGCGGCCGGCGTCCACTGGTTGAACTCGGCGCCCGCCTCGTCTCGCGCGCGGTAGACGTAGACGCACGTCGTGTTGTCTTGAGCCCACTGGCCCATGCCTTCGCGTAGCCATTTTGGGTTGCTATCGGAGTACCCCTTGGCCTCTTTGTCCGCGAGCTGGTTGCGGTGGATCTCCGCGATGGCAGGAATGCTCGCGCCGTCCGCGGTGCTGAAAGCATGCGACGACCATTGCCAGCCGTCCGGCCATTCCTCGTCGCGGCGCGCATAGGGTCGGTGCAGTGGCGATCCGGGCCGCGACGCTTCGTAGAAGGTGCCCTCGAGCAAGTAGCCAGGAGTACCGAGCACCACGAGCGCGCCGACGAGCCGTGGCGCGATGACTTCGTCGATGAAGCGCGCGAGGACATCGACGCGCGCCGAGCCGGTCTCATCGATCCCGACCTCATGCCACGTCTTGCCGCGCGCCTTTTCGATCTCGTCGCGCTCGTCGAAGCCCAGGAGTTTTAGCCACGAGCCGTTACAAAGCGTGAGTTCGGCGCGCACCTCGTCGAACTTCGCGACCGACTCAAAGCCGAGCCGGTAAATGAACTCCTTCAAATCGTTCCACACGATGCCGCGCGCCTGCTCGCGATTCTTGGCGACGTAGAGGCAGTTCGCGCCCTTCTTCGTCGTCAGGTCGCCGCGCATCATCGCGCGGATGATTCGGCACAGCTCGTCAAAGGTCTTGCCCGCGCCGCGGTTGCAGAGCAGTGAGATCCACCGCGCCGGATCAAAGATGAAGTCCTGCGCCTTTTCGTGCGTGGACGCGCGGACGCGACCCTCAAAGGTCGCGATTTCCTCGTCGGTGAACTTGCGACGCTTCAAGCAGCCATCGGAGCAAACACGCCGGGATTAAACGTCTGCGTCGGAGCACCGGGCCCGAGCTGCGGCATCCCAGTCGGCATCCCAGGACCGCCAGGCATCGGCCCGCCAGGCATCGGCATCCCCATCTGCGTAGGCGGCATCTGCGGCGGTGCGGGCGGATTGAGAATGCCGGCCGCGGTCGATGCGAACTGGGATAGCTCCTCGAGAATGCGATCCGGTGCGCCCTGCGCCTGAATCAGCAGGTACTCGCGCTGAACCATGGGCACGGCCATCTTTAGATTTTGAAACGGCTCCGGAATGATGCCGGTCTCGCCGTTCTCGATGCGCTCGATGATCCATTCCACCGATTCGCTCGCCGCGTTGTAGAGCGAGATCTTTCGGTCAATGTCCGGGTGGTCGATCATCTCGCGCGCCTCGTCGAGCGTAATCACGCCCGCTTGCGCCAGCTCGTTCACGCGCTGCGCGCGGCCAGCCGGCGTGTTGCTCATCGCCGATGAGACCGCCATCTCATAGCGGAGGTCATCAAGGTTGACGTCCTTCCACTTGAGCATGCGCGGCCGGACGCCGCCGTACTTGGCGACGTGCAGCACGTCGGGCACCTTGCCCGCGCCGAGCTTCTTACACATCGCGATGACGAGCCACATCGTGTCTTCAATAAACTGCTCGTAAGCGCGCTCCTGAATGGAGAATCGCTGCGAGTGCGTCTGTCGCGCCTCGCGCACGCCTTCGCCGCTCTGGAGGCCGCCCGGCACGCCGCCGGACACCATCATTTCGTTGATGCCGGTCTCGCGCTCGGCCTGCGCGCGAATCCGGTCCACGTCCTGATAGGTCTCCTGTCCGACGGCCTGGTAGTCGACGCCCTCAGGCTTCGATACCTTGTAGCTACCGACGGTGAGCCCGACCTGCGCGAACGTCTTGAACGCGAGGTTTTGGTCCTGCTTATGGACCCACACCATCGGGTTAGCCTTCTTGTCAAGGCTCGTCGTGATCTGCCACTGCCGGCGGTTTAGCAGCGCCTGGTGCGGCAGGATGCGCTCCGCGAGCGAGTGGCCATAGAAGCCCCACACCGCTTCATTCCACCGCATGATCGAGAACGGAAAGAAGTCGTCCTCGTATTCCTCGTCGAGCAGGTCAACGCCATGGACGCAGATGGTGTGGCGGCCCGGGACGTGACTCGGGTGATCCTTTGGTCCGATCGGCAGCCGCCACGACTCGATGACGACGATCTCATTCTTCGCCATCGGCCGATAACCGGCCCAGCGGCGCCAATCTCCGATGGTCTGTGCGCGGAAGATCTGCTCTGCGAATTCGGGATACTGCGCGATCAGCAGCTCACGATCGTAGAACTCGCGGTAATGGATCTGCCGCGGATTTCCGTCGCGACACTCGAGCTCGTCGACGATGATGTTTTCGATCGGGACGGGGCGGACCTGGATCTGATCGAACTGGTCGACCCAAACCTTATTGACGCCGGTACCCTTGAGCGCCGCGCCGAGCTTGAACCCGTATTGGCATTTCGGGATCACCTTGAACAGTGACATCAGAGCGTTCGTGTAGCGCTCGAGCCGCTTCGCGTTCTGCTGGTGGCTCCAGTCCGCGCCGTCCGTCTCGATGCGAAGCATGATGTCGCTGTCCGCGACGTTGGCCGCGATCGTGTCGACGCCCTGCGCGATCAGGTTCTCCGTCATCACGCTTTTCGACGACGAACCGTGACGATCGTTCGAGCCGCCGCGGCCTACAGAGCGGCGGTTAGTGCGCGGGTTCTGGTCGTAGAGCGCCTCTTCGCGGAGAAACTTCTCGAACTGGAGAACCTGGAAGTTCTCGATCGTCCGGACGTAGGCCAGGACGTTCTGATTGACCTTCTTTTTCTCAGCGTTCCACCACGCCGAGGTTTTGTACTTCGCCGCGATCGCCATCAGCTATCGAACCCCGGGATAGCCGGCATCTCGTGCACGTCGTCGATGTCGCCGAGTGACGGGACGTGGCCAGTCGGGTAACTCGCGGGGTTTTCCCACGGGTTCCGCTCGTCGTCGTCCGCCTCAGGCGCCACGTCGTCGTCGTCCGTTACGACAGGTTCGGCCGGCGCGAGCACAACCGAGTTGCCATCGCAGCCGAGTGACATGACGCCTGCGCGGCGCAACTCGGGACCCCGTTTTAGGATGAGGTCAATCCATGTTTCGGCGTCCATCGCAGGCACGGTAACACGAGTTGGGTCTATTTGGACACGGGTCTTGACGGACACATGGCATTCGTGCCACACCTACGGCTAGTGGAAGCCGCGACGACCGACACTACACCTGTTGCGGAAGCGCCATCGCTGCCTGCCGCACACCCGATCAGCCGCTTCGAGGCCCGCGCCGGCCGACGCGCTGCGGCTATCGCTCGTATGCAGTCCGCGCCCGCCGAGGCGCCCGCCGCTCCGGTTGTCGTCACTGCGCCGAAGCCCGCCGCTGTTGCCACGGTCGCGCCTGCTCCGGTCGCAGATGCCGTGGCCGAGAAGCCCGACCCGGCGACGGATCGCGGCCTGCGCGCCATCGAGCAGGCTCGGAAAAAGTTCCTCGACGAGCAGACGTCCTCAAAGGCCGAACTCGAGGTGCAGCGCGCCGAGATCGCGCAGCTTCGCAAGGCCGCCGAGGGCAAGGTCACCTCGCTCGAGGCGGTCAAGAAGCTATCCGCGATCGAGTTGCTCGACGCTCGCGACGACCTGACCGACGACGACTACGACATCATCTCTCGCGCCAGCTACGCGCGCACGAAGGCCGGCAAGGCTGACCCGCGCGCACAGGAAGCGGCGCAGGAAGCGTCACGCCGGCAGAGCGCTCGTGGCACGACATCGGAGCTTGCTGACCTTCGCGAGACGGTCAAGCAGCTCGAGGCGAAGCTTACCGGCGAGTTCACGCGACGCGACCAAGCGTCGTTCGCTGAGCGCTGGGTCGGCGATGCGGTCAAGGCTATCCCGACGGATAAGCCGACGTTTCTCAGCAAGCTGTACGCGAACGAGCCCGACACGGCGAAGCGCGAGCTGATGCACATCGGCGCCGAGCTCGAGAAGGCGAACGACGGCGAGGCGCCGACGCAAGCCGAGGTAATCGAGGAGTACGAGAAGCGCAAGCACGCCATGCTCAAGTCGATGGGCATCGACGGGGCCGCGCTGCTCGCGCCGCCTGCGCCCGCGCCGGCCACCAAGGCAGGCGGCCGCACGCTCGATCCGGGCGCCGCGAACCTGACGCGCGCCGAGAACGCCCCCAAGACGCGCGAAGAGAAGCGCGCCACCGCTATCGCAAACCTCCGTACTCGCCAGCGCGCGACTGCGGATCAGACCTGACGCGCGAAGACCAGAATCAAACAGCCCGCGAGACCACTGGGCACAACCCGACACCACTAACGGCATCACGCCGACGGGAAACCCATGTCTCTCATCTCTCAGGTTCAAGCGTATCTAAAGGACATCTGGACTGACGGCTTTGCCGACGAGTCCACGCGCATCCACACCCTTCTGGATCGGATTCCCAAGCCGGACGAGCTTGGCGATCTGAACTTCTACTACCTGATCAAGTACGCCAACTCGCAGAACATCTCGTTGGGCGACGACAACATCGCGGCGGCGCAGGCGGTCGGCTCCAGCTCGGCGGCCATCCGCCTGAACATGCAGCCTTCGATCATGTCGGGTGAGGCGATCTTGCCGGTCACCCAGCTCGAGGCGTCGCTGCGCGGCAATCAGTTCGCGTTCGGCTCGCTGATCGAGACCGAGGTTGACGGCATGATGGATGAGTTCCACAGCCGCCGTGCCTTCCAGCTCTACCGCGATAGCTACGGCTCGCGTGGTCAGATCTCCGGCATCGTCGGTAACGTGATCTCGTTCGTCAACGCGTTTGACGTGATCAACATCATGCAGGGCATGACGCTCAACGCGTCGACGAACTCGAATGGTTCGTCTCCGCGCGTCGGTGTCATCACGGCGCTGTCGGTCAGCGTCGGCGACGGCTCGGTGACTGTCGACAACGTCGGTGCCATCTCGGGTCTCGCCGCGAATGACTACCTGTTCGCGGTCACGGAAATCGGACAGTTCGGCATGGAGGGGCTCTCGCTCCTCACGCCGGCTGCCGCGCCGACTGCCGGTGATTCGTTCCGCGGCAAGGATCGCTCGGTCGATGTCTCGCGCCTCGCCGGCTCGCGACTGACTGCCGGGCAGGCGACTGGCCCGCTCGAGCAGAACATCGTCAAGGTGCTGACGTACATCCGCCAGGTCGGCGGACGCTCGGACTTCGCGACGATGAACTCGACGCGCGCGATGGAAGTTCGCACGCGGCTCGGCGCGAAGGTTCGCTACGAGGCCGGTGGCGATGCCACCTACGGCTTCAACACGTTCCTCTTCGACACGCCGCAGGGCCCGGTCAAGGTGCTGGACGATCCGGACTGCCCGACGTCGGGCGCGTGGGTCGGTCTCGAGGCGAGCCACAAGATCCCGACGCTCGATGCCTTCGTGCGCATGGACGAGACCGACGGGAATTGGGCCTACAAGAAGCCCAGCAACAACCAGATCGGCGTGCGTATCCGGTCGGTCGCCAACTACCTCCAGACCGAGCCGCGCAACTTCGGCTACGTGCCAATCAGCTAAGGAAGGGAGCCGACCATGCTCGACCAATTCCCAGCATACGGCACGGAGCCCGAGGGCTACCTGATGCCGATCAACCTCAAGGGTGCGGGCGCAGCGGTGCCCACGCTCCTCAAGGGGCGCGTTAACTACACGCTCACGCGGACCAGCGCCGGCCTGCTCAAGATCTCATTCAACGATGATCCGGGGCCGACGTTCATGGGACTCGCGGGCGTCGGCTACGCCGACGCTACCGCGACGGTCGTTGCCGGCTGGACCGCCGTAGCCGGCGCGTACACCGCGCCGAGCGGCACCACCAAGGCCTCGCTCGTCGTGACCACTGCTAACTCGTCTTTCGCGGCTGCCGACATGGCGGCCACTTCCTCCGTAACCCTGCTGCTCGCGTTCAAGCGCGCGGCGTCTGACCTCTAAGGATCAAGCCATGAGCACGTCCGATACCACCAATGCACTTCTCACCGCGAACAAGGCGCTTGCCGCCTACCTGACCACGGGCCGCGGCGCCGTCGTCGAGGGCTCGCTCACCTACCCGCGCGGGTCGATCTACGGCGAGCAGCTCGTCCAGAACATCCACGGCGTGCGCACTCCTGCTCTCGTCGACGAAGGTTCGTACTGGGTTCAGACCAATGTCCCGGGTACGCCGGTCGTCGACACGGCGGCGCTGACCGCGTTCGTCGCGACGACCCCGACCATGGTGTTGTTCAACAGCAACCCGGTCGGCGGAAAGAGCATCTACCCGACCCGGTTTAAGTGCCAGGTCGCGGCGGCCGGCACCAACGGTACCAACTGGCTCAACCAGTGGGTGATCGACACCGGCAACCGCTGGACCTCGGGCGGCACGCTGCTCACCGCGGCCAACCCGAACCTCGGCGTGCTCACGACCGTCACGGGCGGCGTGACGCACTTCGGTGCGGTCACGGCCCCGGCCGCGAACGGCTCGCGCATCATCGCGGCGTCCGAGATGCGGACGGTCATCAAGGTGATCGGCGACGAGTATACCTTCGAGTTCGGCGGCTCGGCGCCCAGCTCGGTGGGCATGCCGACGGACGGCACGCTCCAACTGCACCGCACGATGCAGCTGCCCCCGCTCGTCATCGCTCCGCAGCAGTCGCTCTGCTGGTACGAGTACGCGGCGGCGCAGAGCGTCGCGGCGAGCTTCGACTACATCCAGCTCGAGTACGTGGAGCGCTAGTCGCTGAGGCCCCATGCCTCGCGTGGTCACCATGTCGACGGTCGTTCTCCGTGCTCAGCAACTCGCTGACATGGAGGGCGATCCGTCGATTGATGCCACCGAGTGGAACGCTCTGATCTCAGAGGCGTACGGCGAGGCATACGAAGTCGTCGCGTCCGAGGGCAATCGGTACTTCGAGTACACGGTCACTCTCACGACTGACGGCACGAACTACCTACCCGAGCCGGCCGACCAACTCGCGATGGTCGACCAGCTCGAACTCATTTTGAGCGCGACGACCGGCCAGTGTCGCCGGTTGCGCGCGATTCAGCCGCAGCAGCGCGCGGCGCTCTCAGGGCGCACCGGGCAGCCGCGATACTTCGAACTCGTCGACGGCCGGTACTTCCTGTACCCGACCCCGCCGACCGGCCAGACGTTGACGCTGCGTTACATCGCGCAGTGCCCCGACCTGACCGCGTACACCGGAGCGAATCAGATCGACTGTTACTGCGCAGCCGGCCTCAAGTTCGTGCAGTACGCCGCGGCAGCTGCCGCCGTCTCCAAGTCCAAAAACGACGCGACCGCATTGCTCGCCGAGCGCGAGGCGGCGCGGAAACTCCTGTGGGAATGGGCATCGGACCGGGCCATGAACGTGCAGCCGGTCTGGTACGTCGACGATGGCGACGACGGCGATTGCCTGCCGTCGAATTGGACCTGGTAATGGCCGTCAAGATCGGCACCCACCAGCTTCGCCCGCCCGCCACGCCAAAGCTGCAAGACCCGGACGCCGAGCAAGTTCGGCGCGAGCACGAGGACAAGATCCGCGAGCTCCAGGACCTCGTGCGCAAGCTGGCGGGCTGATGCTGCCTCGTCAGCTCAAAGAGATTGCCTTCGGCCAGGGCCTCAGCACGAAGGGCGACGACCGCGCGCAGCCCGAGCAGTTGCTTGACATCGCGGTCAACGTCGAGTTTGACGACATCGGCGATTTGCGCTGCCGCTATCCGTTCGATGCCGTGCGTTCAAACATCGTCGGCGGCGGCACGCTATCGGGCGCGCGAAAGCTCGCGTTGCTCGATGATGAGTTGTTGTGCTTCACGTCAGATTCGCTCTACTCGTGGATTCCGGCGGCGTCCGCCTGGCAGCTGCGCGGCACGCACCTCGCCGTGGTGGCCGACGAGCATTCGGTATGCTCGGACCCCGGCGACCAATTCTCTTGCGACCGCGCCGAGTTGTCCGGCCAGATTGTCTACTGCTGGCAGGCCGGCGCAGCGGGCAGCGCGAAGGTCCGGATCGCGGTGGTCGACAAGGCGAGCGGGACGGTCGTGCAGGCGCCGACGACGCTTAGCGAGTTCGGCGCGTCTAACCTCCAACGCCCCAAGCTCGTCGCGCTCAACTCGTGCGTGATGATTCTCTCGTACGGCACCGCTTCAGCCACGGGCGTCTTCGTCAGCAAAATCACACTGTCGCCGTTCACGATCACGAACCAACCGAATTTCGGCAACACGTTCGTGGTCGGCACTGGCCTGACCACGAGTTCCTATGACGCGGTCAAGGTCCCCGGCCAAGACCGCATGTATGTCGTGGTCAACGAATCAGGAACCCCGTTTGGCGGCGCCACCGGATACACGATCGCCGACTGCGACAGTAGCTGGACGAGCGGCGTGGCCACGCTAAGCTATGCGCTCGCCGAGGCGCTCGGCCCGATTGCCTGCGCGGTCGATCCAACGTCCTCGTTTCTGATCGTCGCGCGCGGGCAGAAGTCCACGACGAACACATACGCCGAGGTGTGGAATGTTACGTCGGCCGGGACGCCGGCAACGTGGACGAGTCTCTCGGCGACGCTCGGCACATTCGGGACCGGCGCGGTGCTCTCTCAAATCACCGCAGCGTTCCGGCTCACGCAGGACAGCGGCAAGTATCGCTGTTACGTGTTCTGGAGCTGCGACGAGTCGAGCACGGCGGTCTTTGAGTGCCGCTCGAACTGGATCAACACGGCTGCCGCGATCGGCACCGCCGCGCCCTTTGTCTACGCGCTCGGCGTCGGTTCGCGGGCGTTCGCTCGTGATTCTCACGTCTACTTTTGGGGCACGTTCGCGGGGCTATCGTTCGCTCCTAGCGACCCGACGGGGACCCACAGCGAGCTCCA
>Ga0182021_10008237_pt1 | contig 12350 bp, 13 predicted proteins | sample 612E3MmetaG_FD_120493 | JGI IMG/M metagenome (GOLD analysis project Ga0182021, IMG submission 120493) | Permafrost microbial communities from Stordalen Mire, Sweden - 612E3M metaG (Illumina Assembly) | ecosystem: Environmental > Terrestrial > Soil > Wetlands > Permafrost | place: Sweden...
AAGGCGCCGCCCTTGCCCGGCTTCACATGCTGCGACTCGACGATGGTGAACGTGGTGCCCTCGACCTCGATCGCCATGCCGTTCTTGAACTCGTTCGTGTTGACTACGTCAGCCATGCGCTCGTGACCTCGGTGCGGTGGACTTGGACGGAGCGCCGAGTCTACCAGATGAGCCCCATTACGGATGTGCCGCCCTGCTCAGGCGACGACCAGCAGCTCTTTGTCCGACACCGTGAGGCGCTCGCAGCCGGCCTCGGTGACAAGCACCGTGTCCTCGATGCGGACGCCGAAACGGCCTTCCAGGTAGATACCCGGCTCGACGGTGTGCACCATCCCCGCCGCCAGCGTGTCTCCGACGGTGCGACCCAGGCGCGGCAGCTCGTGGATCTCAAGACCGACGCCGTGGCCGGTGCCGTGACCGAACAGGTCACCGTAGCCGGCCTCGGCGATGAGATCTCGGGCGGACGCGTCGACGACGCTGCCGCTCACACCCGGCCGCACGGCCGCCAGGGCGGCAAGCTGGGCGCCCAGGACCACGTCATAGATCTCTTGTTCCAGCGCGCCCACCTTGCCGGCCGCGACCGTGCGGGTGATGTCGCTGCAGTAGCCGTCCACCCGCGCGCCGGCGTCGATGACCACCAGCTCGCCCGCGCCGATGCGGCGTTCGCCCGGTATGGCGTGTGCGAGCGCCCCGCGCTCGCCGGCGGCCACGATAGTGTCGAAGGCCACGTCCTCGGCGCCCCGCTCATGCATGGCCGCCCGCAGGCCCCAGGCGACCTCGGCTTCTGTGCGCCCCACCAGTCCCGCGGCCAGCACGTCGGCCAGGGCGCCTTCGACCACATCGCAGGCGCGCCGCAGGGCGGCGATCTCAGCGGCGTCCTTGACGATGCGCAGGCGGCCCAGACGGTCGCCGACGTCCCGCAGGCGGCCGCGGTGCAGCCGCCGCAGACGGCGATGGCCGGCGTAGCTAAGGTCGGCGCCCTGAAAACCCAGGGCCGCCCGCTCGCCGAGCTCGCGCGCCAGAGCTGTGAGGCTGTCGTCGGTGACGCGCTCGATCTTCTCGAGCGTGAAGCCGTGCACCTCTTCGGCCACCTGCGGCCAGTAGCGCGAGTCCGTGCAGATGAGCGCCAGCTCGCGGCCCAGCAGCAGGTACGTGTCGTCGCCGCGGAAGCCGCTGAGATACCGCACGTCGGGAATGGCGCTCACCAGCAGGGCGTCCAGCTTCAAGCCGTCGAGCACGTCCCTGGCCCTGGCCACCCGCTCCACCAGCGATTCCGCAGTCACGCTCATCTCCTTGCCCGCTCCCCCGGGCCGTATCGCCCGCCGCTCTGTGTGTACCTCGGCTGGCGGCGTCTCAGCCCCGTCTGCGTTGGGCATGGCGCCCGCCGTCGTACGCCCCCCCGTGTCTACCCCGTCGGCCGGCAGCTCGGCAGCGCCTGCGCGGCAGCGTCTGCGAGGCGACGCCACTCAGTCGTCGCTGGGATATCCGCGCGCCGGCGCCCGGCCGGCGCCCACCTCGCGTACCAGCCGGTCCACGGCCTCCAGGTACCCTTCCAGCCCCTTGCCGGAGATGCGCACCAGGGCAAGATCGGCGATCACGGACGTGCGGCGCCACTCCTCGCGCTCGTCGACCGCCGAGAGGTGCACCTCGACGACGGGGACAGGCACGAGCTCCAGAGCATCGCGGATCGCGTAGCTGTAGTGCGTCCAGGCGCCGGGATTGAAGATGATGGCATCGACGCCACTGACCGCCAGGTCGTGCAGGTGATCGACCATGACGCCTTCGTGATTGGTCTGGAACGTGTGCGTGTCGAAGCCACGGTCGTGGGCGTAGCGGCGCACGCGGCTCTCCAGCTCGGCGAGGGTCAAAGTGCCGTAGTGCTCCCTGGGACGGCTGCCGAGCATGTCCAGATTGACGCCGTGCAGCAACGCGAGTTGCTTCACCGTGTTGCCAGCCACGTGACCACCTCCTGGACGAGCTCGGGTGCTACCGTCACCCCGCGAACGGGTCGCCCGAAGGCGGAGAGCAGGACGAACTCCACGCCGCGAGGACCGGCCTTCTTGTCGCGCTGCACGAGGTCGATCACACGATCCGCGTCCGGCCCCGCCAGCCGTTCCGGCAGGTGCGCGGCACTCAGCAGCTGGTTGCCGCGCGCAGCCTCGGCTGCCGACAGACCGGCCAGACGCTCCGAGAGCCACAACGTGGCCCGCAGACCGAGCCCCACGGCTTCTCCGTGTGGCCGCTCGCCGAAGCCGCCAGCGGCCTCGATTGCGTGACCGATAGTGTGGCCCAGGTTGAGCAGCTGCCGTTCGCCACCTTCCTCCCGTTCGTCGCGCGACACCACGTCGGCCTTGACGGCTACGCAGTCGCCGATCAGCTCAGCGTGAAACGTCCAGTCCCCGACGGCGACCGCGATGCGTTCCAGCAGACGGCCGGCATGCAGGAACCCGTACTTGATCACCTCTGCAGCGCCGTTGCGGAGCTCGCGCTGCGGCAGGCTGGCCAGGGTACCCGGGTCGGCCAGAACGAACCACGGCTGATAGAACGTGCCCACGTGGTTCTTGCCCGCGCGGAAGTCGACCGCCACCTTGCCGCCCACCGAAGCGTCGACCATGGCCAGCAGGGTGGTCGGCACCTGCGCCAGGCGGACGCCGCGCAGGTAGGTCGCGGCGGCGAAGCCGGCAAGGTCGCCTATGACCCCGCCGCCGAGGGCCACGACCACGTCTGTGCGCCTCAGATGGCGTTCGTAGAAGACTCCGTACAGTTCTTCCGCCACCGCAAGCGTCTTGTGCTGCTCGCCGGCAGGCAGCACGAGCTCGGTGACTTCGTGACCGGCCTCGGAAAGGCTCGTGCACACCACCGCCGAGTAGAGAGGCGCCACGTTCTCGTCGGTGACCACGACTGCCCGTCCCGCCGGTCCGAGCCGCAGCAGAGAACTGCCGAGGCCGCTCAAGCCGCCGGCGCCCACGAGGACGTCGTAGTCGCGCTGACCGGTGTGGACGTGTACCACCGGCACGGTCAGCCCCTTGCCAGCGCGGCGATCTGCGCCGCCACCTCGTCGATGGAGCGCGAGCCGTCGTTGGAAACGGTCGCGGTCGCCAGCCGACGATAAACGGGCAGGCGCTGATCGAGCAGGCGGCGGAACGAGGCCTCTTCCGCCGCCAGCGGGCGACCGCTGCCGGCGGCGCGAACGAACAGCACCTCTGGCGGGGCGGTCAGCCACACGACGTGCGGCAGGCGGCCCAGCGCCTGCCGCACGTCGCCGTCCATGACCGCCCCACCGCCGAGCGACGCGACGCCACTCAGGCGGACCTGCTTCTCAAGCACCGTCATGGCAACGTCGCGCTCTACGGAGCGAAAGTATGCCTCGCCGTGCTGCGCGAAGATCTCTTCGATCGGGCCCAGCTGCTCGGCGATGAGGGCGTCGGTGTCGACGAACGGCGCGCGCAGCAGGGCGGCCGCCAGCATCCCCGCGTGACTCTTGCCGGCACCCATGAAGCCGATCAGCGCCACGGCGACGGCCGGCGTCATCACGCGTCGCGTGTGCGCCGGCCGGCGGCAGTCACGGCGTCCAGCAGTTCGGCCAGCGAGGCTCCGCCGAAGCGCTCGAGCATGGCCCCCGCCAGCGCCAGGGCCACCACAGCCTCGGCCACGACCGCCGCCGCCGGCACGGCGCACACGTCGCTGCGCTCGAACCGTGAGACTACCGACGCGTGTGTCCCCAGCTCGACGCTGCGCAGTGGCGAGCGCAATGTGGCAATGGGCTTCATGGCGGCCCGGACGACGATGTGCTCGCCGGTGCTCATGCCGCCCTCCACCCCACCGGCCCGGTTGGTCGCATGCCGGTAGCCGTCCTCGGCGCTCCAGATGATCTCGTCGTGCACCTCGGAGCCGGGCGCGTCGGCCAGAGCGAATCCGCCGCCGATCTCGACGCCTTTGATGGCGGGGATGCTCATCACGGCGGCCGCCAGGTGTGAACCGAGCCGGCGATCCGCCTGCGAGTAGCTGCCAAGGCCGGCCGGACAGCCGGCGACGATCACCTCAAAGATGCCGCCGAGCGTGTCGCCATGCTCGGCGGCTGCTCCGATAGCCGCCTGCATGCGCGTCGCGGCGGCCGCGTCCAGGCAGCGCACCGGATCGGCATCGGCCGTCTCCGGCCAACGATCCGACGCCAGTTGTGCGACCAGGACCGACCGATCCGCCTGCTGCCCGCCGATGGCGACCACGTGACTGGCGATCGAGCAACCGGCTTCGCCGAGCAGACGGCGTGCGACGGCGCCGACGGCCACGCGCGCCGCCGTCTCGCGGGCGCTCGCTCGTTCGATGACGTCGCGCAGATCGGCATGACCATAGAGCAGCGCGCCGCCCAGGTCGGCATGGCCCGGGCGAGGCACACGAACCGGGTCCGCGGGCTCAGCCGGCAGTTCGACGTCCAATACGCCCAGCCAGTTAGCGGCGTCGCGGTTGGCAACGACGAGCGCGATGGGGGCGCCGGTAGTGCGCCCGTACCGGACGCCGCCCGCAAGGGTCACCTGGTCGCGTTCGATGGCCATACGCGCCCCGCGGCCGGCGCCCAATTGACGCCGCCGCAGGTCGCGGTCGATGTCTGCAGCGGTGAGCGGCAGGCCGGCAGGGCAGCCTTCCAGGATGGCCGTAAGCTGAGGGCCGTGAGATTCGCCGGCGGTGAGGTAACGGAGCCTGGTCACAGGGCCGTACCCTATATGGGGCGGCGCCGGCAGGCAACGCCGCCGCAGTGCCTACTTTGTGACCTGCTGGCCTACGTGCAGTGTGAAGGTGGCGTCGCCGTGCATGAAGGAGACCGTCTGGGCGCTCGCGTCGACGGCGAGTACCTCGATCTGTCCCCAATCGGTGGTGAACACGGCGCCCACCTGCTTGTCCGCAGACGTGGTGCCGTCCACCTTGAAGGTGGCCGAACTCACCCCGTTACGGGTGTTGATGCTCAGCAGTTGGATCACGTGGCCGCTCACAGGCTGCACCGTGGTGCCACCGGTGCTGCCGCCGAAGTTGAGTTGGGTGACTTTCAGTGTGTACGTGCTTCCAGTATCCGCATTGGTGACCGAGACCTGCTGATGCTCTGCCACCTGGACCGACGTGCTGCCGTCTGCGAAATGCATGTTGCTGAGCAGCTTGAAAGTCACGCCGGCACTGGTGAGCGTGCTGATCGTGAACACCGGGCTGGAACTGGGCACCTTGCTGCCGACCTTCACGGTGTAGGCATGGCCGGAGACGAGAACGGCGGCCGATGTCGGGTTGGTAGGCGTCGGGGTCTCGGTCGGCGTGCTGGTCGGGGTCTCGGTCGGCGTCGCTGTGGGCGTGGCAGTCGGTGTGGGCGTGGTGGTGGGTGTCGTGGTCGGCGTCGGTGTGGACGTAGCTCCCGAAAGAGTCGACATGTCAAAGGGGTCTTTGCTGACGAACTGGTCCAGTACGGGTTCCTGCTTGGCCGGATCCAGCGATGCGCCGGCGGAGGTCTGCGCTGTGGTCGCGGCGCTGGTGTCAGCCACTGAGGGCTGTCCGGCGGACCCGCCGTAGGCCGCCAGGCCGCTCGCACTGGTCTTGGCCGGCCCGCCGGCGACCGCCATGGCGATGCCGGCGGCCAGCAAAATGATCATGACTGCGATGAAGAGCAAACGTTTGGCGCTCACGGTGTACTGCTCCCAGTCGGCGTGGCCGTGACTGTAGGCGTCGGCGTGACGCCTGCCGTGGAAGTGACTCCCGGCGTCGGCGTGCTTGTGACACCCGGCGTCGGGGTCGCCGTCGTCGTGACACCCGGCGTCGGGGTCGCCGTCGTGGTGACACCCGGTGTGGGCGTACCGGTCGTGGTGGCGCCGGGGGCTGGAGTCGCCGCAGCCGTCGGCGTGGTTTGGGGCAGTGCCGCTCCGCCGCTGTAAGTCTGCGGCTCCGTCCACAAGAACGCATGAAGCGTTATGGTGATTCCCAGCGTCGTGGCGGACGTGCCTGCTCCAGCCGTCAGGTTGACAGAGGCGACCTGCAGCAAGCGACCGGTGACAAGGAACGCGTTGTTGCGATACTCCACGTAACTTTCCAGCCGGAACAGGAAGTCCTCCAGGTCATAGTAGCGACCGGTGAAGGTCAGGCTCATGGTCTCCACGGCGAACGGTGTGCCCGCGACGACGCCAGCCGGGGTGATGCTGACGAAGTCCAGCCCGGACTGCTGCGCCGTCTGCTGGATCTCGATTATCACAGAGGGAATACCCGCCTCGCCCGGCATCATCTTGTTCAAGCGCAGCAAATCCGACTCAGTCTGCGGCGCCGTCTTCTGATAGCTTTGCAGCTTCGGCAGCTCTACGCTTGTGGCTGTGTCGTACGCCTGCGTGACCTGGGTGAGCTGCGCACCGGCAACGCTCAACTTGTTGGTCAACGGCTTGAAAAGCAGGAAGAACCAGGCGACTGCCACGACGACCACGATGACGCCGGTGATGATGTAGACCTCTTTGCCGCGCAGGTTCATTGGCCGCCTGCCGGAGTCGTGGTCCCGGATGCCGCCGCTGCCGCAGCTGCGCTCTCGAACGGACGCAACTGGGCCGTGATCTGGAAGCCGACGAGCGACGTGTCGCTCGTCGACGTATCGGTCCCGCTGGACTGCGAGGCAGCCTTCGTCGCCGACACAAGCTGAATGTTCATGAGCTGGGGCATGAGGCCCAGCCGCGTCATGAAATCGGCGACGTCCTGGTGTGAAGCGGCCTGCCCGGAGAACGTGATGTCCGCGCCACCCGTTCCGGTCCCGGCGGCCGCCGTGCCGGACAACATGCTTGCCGGCACCGCCGCCGTGAGGCCGGTGAGCCGGACTGTGTCGGGAATCAGCAAGCTGACCTCTTCAAGAATGCTCGACCAGATGACCCGGGAATCGACGATCGTAGAGGCGGACTGGGTCATGCTGGCTCGCTGAGACTGAAGCGCCTCGAAGGGCTTTAGCTTCGCCACTTCAACATTGACGGCGTCGAGCCTGCTCTGCTGCGTGGCGACGTCCTGATTGCGTGCTGTCAGCCTCTGGCTCTCAAAGACGTACAGCACGCCCAGCACGGCGACCACAAGGATCAGAAAGAGCAGCGCATACATGAGGCCGCGCTCGCGAGAGGCCTTGCGACGCTCTTCCGACGGGAGCAGGTTGATCCGCTGCATCGGCATGTCAGGCCTCGTCGTCCAACGCGAGACCGACAGCGATGGAGAGCCGCGGAGCCATGACCTCGAGCTCGGCGGCCGAGAGCTTGGACTTGTTGTCGGCGAGACGCGCCAGCGGACTGGCGAGCTCAACCTGTAGATGCAGCCCCTGGCTCAGGTAATCCGGAAGATTGCGCACCAGCGACCCGTCGCCCGTGAGCAAGACCTTGCCGATGAGCCCCTCGTGAGCCTGCGTATGATAGTAGTCGACGGAGCGGCGAATCTCATCGGAGAACGTCTCGCACGGTCCTTCCAGGCTTTCATGGATCGCCTGGGCCGCGTCGGCGTTGACGTCTTCGGGCAGTTCTGAGGCGGGCCCCGGCAGACCGACGGTGACAGCGAGACGCCATGCCTCGTCGATGTCTACGTTGCGGTCGGTGGCAAGCGCCTGGATGAGCGATTCGGAGCCGAGGCTGATGACGCGTGTGAACTGCGGCGTATCGCCCATGACAACGACCAGGTTCGTGATCCCGGAGCCGATGCTGACAAGCGCCGTGGCGCCGCCAGGCTGATCGTCACTGTCTGCCCCGAGGTCCGGCAACGGCGCCAGAGCCCGGGCGAGGGCGAACGCCTGAAGGTCGATGCCATCGACCGTCAAGCCCGCCTTGCGCGCCACTTCGACGAACTGCCGGATCATGTCACGTTGAGCAGCCACAAGCAGGATGCGCTGCCGGGCCGAGCCATCGTCTGCCGTGAACGTGGATGTGACCTGATAGTCCAGGATGGCCTCTTCGACTGGTATGGGGATGTGCTCCTGAGCCTGGAACTCCACCGCTGCGCGGAGCTCTTTCTCGTCGATCACCGGGAACTCCATGGTGCGTACCACGATCTTCTGGTTGGCGACGCCCAGGAGCACCCTGCGGCCGATGAAATGGTTCTTCTTCCAGAAGGCCTTGAGCTGCGCGGCCAGGGCTCCGACGTCCACGATCTCGCCTTCGGAGACGAGACCCTCCGGGAGCGGCTGCACGGCGGCGCTGGTGAGCACCTGTGACTGGCGCGACCCTTTGACCTGAGCCGCGGCCATGAGTGTCTGCTCGAAGTCGAGACCGACTCGAGGTGTAGTCCTTGCCACTTTCATCTGCTATCCCTGTTGAGACTCGTGCCTGCGCTATCTTCGGCACGAAGTGGCATCGCCTTTAGACGGTTGCCTCGCACGGTACCTGACGACGCTGTTGTCAATCCTGGCGACGATTCTCTCACACTGGGGTGAACACTGCATAAGAAGCGTGTGGAGTCACCGTGATCCGGCCAGCCTGACATCAGCTGAGCACTTCGCTTCGGCACGACCGAATCCCTGCCCGCCGGAGATCCTTGCGGGTATGGCACGCCGACGCCATGCCTCCGCCGCCACGCCGAATCGGACAGTCTGCTGGGCTGGACGTTCACCACTGCGAAAGCACCTCCGCCGACAACGAGCCGGGCGGCGGCTGGTCCCGCCAGCCCACCGGCAGGTCGACGACCAGCGGAGCCTCGACGTCCAGCGCGCCGGCCGACATCGAGCCGTGGACGCTGGTGGACGTCTGGACCGTAAGCGTCCCAGTGACGATGAGCGCCCCGCTCATGCCGACACCGTCGGGCAAGGGGATCGGCCCAGCCACGATGCGCGCGTCTCCGAGGACGACGAGCGTGACTTGCGGGGCAAGCGGCGGCTGCGCTCGCCAACCCGTGATACTTACCGGCTGAGAGTCAGCGCACGCAACGACAATGAGTCCGCCGCTGCCGTCGGTCGGCCCGGCGAGAGTGCCGAGGTCAAGCGAACCGCCTGGATACGGCGTCTGCAGGACCAGGGACCGTCCCGTCAGGTCGGCCAGCAGTTCCGCCGAGGGCAGCGCCGTGACGAGCTGCGGCGCAGGATCACCCGTGCACGCATCGGTGTCGGCTGACCATGCACCGGCGCCGGCATGCTCTTCCGAGCCTGCACTGTAGATGTGGCCGGCGGCGTGCACCGCCGCCTCCGGCCACAGGTCGCCGTGGGCGTAGTCCGGAGGCGAGTCGCCCGTCGACTCCGCAGTGTCGTCCGGCGCCTCGAACCTGATCAGTTCGCGGCCGTGGAGGTCGGCGCCCACACAGACGCCACAGCCGCGCAGTGTCATCCCGGCTGCGCAGGTCGCCTGGCCCGCCACGGTGACGCCGCAAGGCAAGCGGGATGGCGCGACCTTGACGAGGGCGTGCAGAGTGGAGCTCGCCGATCCATGCTCGCCCGTGACCTCCACGTCGTAGCTGCGTGGCCACCCAGCGGCAGGCAGCCGCTGGGTGAGGCCGACCGTGTATGACCCCTCCCCGTCGAGCCCCGCCGTATAGGACTCGAGCACCTGAGCGCCCGCCGTGCCGGCCAGGCCCCACATCAGACGGTCCGCCACATCGACGAGGCCGCTGTCCGCGGCGGCACGCGCGAGCTCCGACCTGCGATCCGCGCCGGCTACGTTGGCTGAAGCCATGGCCACGGTGAAGACGGCCGCCGAAGCCACGGAGGCCATGGCGCCGATGAGCATGACCGCCACGAGCGCGAAGCCAGGTCGTTCGCTCGAACGAGCCGGATGCCATCTGGTGGTCACGGCACGTTCCTGAGGGCGACGACCCAGTCGGCGCTCATGGCGACGGCCTGGCTGCTGAGGGCGATTCGCAGGCCGACGCTACGGACGCCGCAGAGCTGCGCGGCGGTCAGCGAGCCGCCCTCCGCCGGCTCGACCGGCCGACCGGCGGCGTCGTAATAGGTGACCAGGAAGCCGGTGACACCGTCGGCGACATGATTGGACGATGAGGCGCGCCACAGCACATCACGTGCCGGGTCCCATACGTACTGGATGAGCCCCGTCGGGGTCTCGCCGCCGGGCACGAGTGCCAGTGAGTGCGGTCCACACCCTGGTCCGGCCGGCGCAGCAGCCAAGGACGCAGCGCCGCGAAGCTCGCGGACGACGAGCCGCCGGGCAAACGCCAGCGACGTGCTTACGTCGGCGCCATGAGCGTTGCACTCGACGCACTCGTTCACCGTCCAGAACCATCCCCAGGTGGCCGCAAGGAGACCGCCGGCCACGGCGAGGACCACCAGCAGCTCGACCAGCGAAAAGCCCGGCTGAGCGGAGACGGCGCCGAAAGCACGCGCCTGTTCTGGCGCTCCCGCGCCCCTCACGGCGCGCCGTCCGGGCGCGACGATCCAGCAAGCACACCAACCAACAGGTCTGCCCGATCGTCGGCTGAACGTATGCGTATCTGAAGACGACCGGCAGGCGGGGCCAGCGGTGCATAGGCCGTCAGTCGTCCGACTGGCAGCGCCGTGAAGCCACTGGCGCTCGCGAGGCAGAAGTTGGCGGCCACGCGAAAGGTCAGTCCATCCTGTTGAATGGTCGTAAAGAAAGTCCCCGGCGGGCAGCCGTCTTGAGCTTCCACACACAGGTGGCCCCCGGCCTGGTCGGCGTTCGTGTCCGCACGCGGGAACACGGTCTCGGCGAGCGTTCCCTGCGCCGATGCCGCCGGATCACAGAACGGCAGCGACCTGAGCCGCTCCCACAGCGCAGCAGCCGCGGCCAGACGTGCCCCTGCGGCCTCTCCACTGTGCTCTAGGCGCTGCGCGGCCAGCACCGAGCCCGTGGTAGCCCCGACGACCAACACGGCGACCACAGTGGCGGCTAGAAGCTCGATGAGGCTGAATGCCTCGGAGCGAGCGGCGGATCTCATGAGCAGCGGATGCGGCCGGACATTTGGACGACCACCGAGCGGGAAGAGCCGGGCGAGAAGAGAAACGTGCCGGCCCTAGGCGTGCCCGTTCCGGCGGCCAGCGGCCAACCAGCCGGACCGAAATCGATGGCGTCTGCCGGGTAGTTGGTGGAGCAGAGCGCACCCCCGAACTGGCCCGTCTGCTCGACCAGCTCAGGGGCAGCCAGACGGATCACCGAGTAGCCGCTACCGTCGGCAGAGAGCGCCACGCGCAGGCGGCAGGCACTGCTTTGTGCTTCAGCCTGCGCCTGGCGCAGGACGGCGGCGAACGAAAGGGCGGCGTCGGCCGCGGCGAGCCGGGCGGGCGCGGCAAACACCGGTACGGAGATGGTCGCGGTGATGGCCATGACTGCCAGGCAAGCGAGCACCTCGATCAGCGTGAAACCGCGCTGAGCGCGGACGCGTGCGCAGAGAGACGACACGGAGTCCTCCTGAGCCGATGTGCGGTCCGGCGGCGGTCGCCGCCGGCCCGCACACGATATGCCGCGGGGCCGGCACGGCACGAGGGTGACGACACGTGCCGCCCGATGACGAATGCCCTGGCAGAAGGTGACGTTGGCGGCAACGACGGTCCCGACCGACGGCAGGCAGCCACCGCGACGGGCGCCAACGACGGTAGCGGGCGCCGGCACAGGACTCCGCGCAGACACGTCATCAGTGAGGCCTCCGCCGACGGGAGCGGCCGGCGTCGACCGGTGACGTCGCGACGGGGGCCCGGGCTGGACCGGCTAGCGCGAGATAAGGCTCAGGTACGCGTGGATGAGCGGCTGACCGGCGAACAGCATGACGACGCCGCCTATCGCCAGGAATGGTCCGAACGGCAAGGCGGTCTTCATGTCGCCTTCTCTGCGCGCCAGCACGACGATGCCTACAACGGCACCCAGCAGGAACCCCAGGAACATGGCCGGCACCACAGCGGCACCCAGGAAGGCACCCAGCAGGAAGGAGATGCTCACGTCGCCGATACCCATGCCGGTGACGCCGCGGACGACTTTGTAGAGGAACCGCACGGCCAGCAGGAAACCGGCCGCGCCAAGGGACGCTGCCAGGTACACCCACCAGCGGTGCGGGTGCAAGGCGATCATGCCGGCCAAACCGATCGTGCCGGTCACCAGCAGCACGTCGCCGGGCACTTCGTGGAACTCCAGGTCGGTCTGCGAGGCCAGGACCAGCACGGCGATGAAGAGCAGCTGCAACGGCAGCAGCCAGGACGCTCCGGTGAGGATGGCGGCCAGCACGAACAGCGCCGCCGTCCCGGCCTCGCCGAGCGGATAGCGCAGGCTGATGTGCGCCTTGCAGGCACGACAGCGGCCGCGCAACACGAGATAGCTGACCAGCGGGATGTTGTCGTACCAGTTGATCGGCGTAGAGCACGTCGGGCAGAACGAGCGGCCACGAGCGATGCTGATCTCGCGCGGCAGGCGGTATGCCCAGGC